>Ga0116191_1003588_pt1 | contig 11304 bp, 11 predicted proteins | sample AD_UKC111_MetaG_FD_89897 | JGI IMG/M metagenome (GOLD analysis project Ga0116191, IMG submission 89897) | Active sludge microbial communities of municipal wastewater-treating anaerobic digesters from Hong Kong - AD_UKC111_MetaG | ecosystem: Engineered > Bioreactor > Anaerobic > Digestate...
CCGGATAGAGCTGCACCACGGCATCGTGACCGGGCACCCAGGCCGGATGCGCGTCGCGCGCGTCCAGGGCCGGGTCTTCCAGCAGGCGCAAGCCCCAGCGCTGCGCAGCATCGGGGCGGCGCGCACAGCGCCGCCAGTCGAGCCGGTAATCGGGATGCCTGCGCAGGTACTCCCAGGCCAGCGCGAGCGCATCCAGGCCCAGGATGTAGAGGTAGGCAGCGGTCGGATACCAGTGCGCGAGATGGTGAGGGTTGCCCATGATCGCCAAGCTCCTGTCGAAGATCAGGAACGTCGTCACGGGCGTTCAACACGGGGCTATCGCAGACGATCAGCTGCCATCACAATCGGGTTGGGCTGTAACATTGGGTGTCAAGACCGATGGGCTCCGGTGCATTGCGAAATTCGTCCGAATACGACGACCGCGCAATTCCAAAACATCACGCGGCATCAAACACCGTGCCGCAAGCCGCATGAAAGATCGTGACTGTTTCCAGCACAAGTACAGGGCCTGCGCGCAAGAGTGCCGATTGAGACTTGGTGAGTCTGGAGCCAGACTGAAATAGTCTGAATGCGCCCCACTGGGCTGACGCGCGAACGTTTCAATCGACGACGGAACCGTTCTCCTGCGCCAGCCGCAGGTATTCCGACAGAGGCCGCACCGCCTGGAAATACCGATCCCGCATCACCGGCTGCTGGCGGGGCCCAACGATGGCAGCGAGGTCGGAGAGCTTCACCGTTCCCAGCTCGGGCATGCTGATCCCGAGGTCGATCAGGCCGTGGGCCGTATCGCCATCGGCCGGGTCAAGCGCAGCCAGCAACCAGGTGGTATGAGCATCCGGCGTGAACAGCCGCACCACGGGCAACGGGTCGATGGCCTGACCAGCGACGCGGGCCTGACCGTGGGCCAGCAACTGCCTGCGTTCGTCTTCGGTGATGAGTGGGTTCATGGCGATCCCTTCTTGCTGCACGAATCCGCCAAAGCGTGAAAGCGTAGAACCGGATCAACGGGTTTGAGGAAAACCAGGGATGCGGTTTTGCGCTTGCGTCGGAAGCCGTGAATACGGATTGCCGTAAAAGCACAAGAGCGGCAATCCGCCAGCAATGAACACTATAGATTGTAGCTCTATAAGGCGCAATCGACTGTCATCTTGGATTTTGGGGAGATCCAAGGTTGGCAGCGAAACACACATTGTCGGAGGCGTTGAAGACCATCAGGAAGGCGCGTGGACTGAGCCAGGAAGCCTTCTCGGATGTGTCCAGCCGTACCTACATGAGTTCGCTGGAGCGCGACCTGAAAAGTCCCACCTTGAACAAACTGGCCGAGCTGTGCGAGGTCATGGAGGTTCACCCGCTCACGCTGCTGACGCTGGCCTATGCCGACGACGACGCGCAGCGGGCCGAGCAGCTTCTGGCACAAGTGCGGCAGGAGCTGGAGGCCGTGCTAAAGAAAGACGATGCGCGGTAGCCTGCATTGGCGCTGGCCTGGCCGATCCGGCGCAGCCGGTTCGGAGTTTTCAGGGGCGCCAAGCGCCGCGCGGCGGGGATAGCCGCAAGGCTTTCCCCGGGAGGAAAGCGAAGCGCGCAGCGCCGCAGGCGCGAAGATTGGGACAGTGACGCAACACAACCCACTGTGGTCGGTCGATGTCCCGGAGGCTACGACCGATATGCAGCGGTTGCTGTCAGCGGCTCGCATGTGTCTATCGACGGTTGTGGCTCGGATTGCTGTCATTCGCTGCAGTCCACCCACGCGTTCATCCTAAACATCAAAGTACCGGAGCATTCGAAGCGCCATACGAATATGCGGCCATCCAACGTAGTGACCGTGGGCGATCGCGTTGCGCAGTCTCAGCGTATCCCAGTACAGATCTGGTACTGCACCCACAGGGCAGCTCTTCAGGTTCTCCCCGAGAGATGCAAACGCCCAAACGTCGTCTGCGGTATCGGGCAACGCAGGGAAGGCTCGCGGATAAACAATGAAGTCATCGCTCCCTGACTTAAACCGATTTTGATTCGAGATGGTCTGAGCTGAGAGCTTCCCGCAGTCTTGGCGGCCATGTAGTTTGGTTTGGATTTGGCTCTCGAACCGCAGACAGAGTGACAGGATCTCTCCGGCTACAGGGGAGCAGACAAGATGATGCCGAAGCGCCCACACTTGCTTCCTAGGTAGTCCTGGCATCGCCAGCAAAGCTCTGGCGGCCCAAGGGACAACATGCAGGCTGCTCATCGATGGTGGCCGCCACATCAAGCTCATCGCAAGCAGGTCGCCCTGCAGCCCTCGAAGTCGAGTTGGGCTTGGCCTTGCACCTCCAGAGCCGAGACCGACCAGTTCGCAAAGCAACTGTCGACCGGCATGGCCTAAAAGGTGATCGTTCGCGTGCGCCTGAAGCGCCACCTCGATAGCTTCATCATCACCAGCAGCACCACGAGGCAGTTCGCTCCCCACGGATGTCGCATAGCTGAGGCAACCACCAGCCTCCCATGCCGCACGATGGTGTAAGTAAGCAGGCCAATGCAAACCCTCGTCCATAGTCGAAGACACCTCCGATAGAACATAGTGGGTCGGTCGGCCGTTGAGGAAGTCGCAGACTGGCTCTGATCTGACGACCCCTCGACTATCAATCACCACGGCAGACAAGCGGGCCGGATTTGTCGACTTGCGGTAGTACTCAAGCAGACCAACTATCGCTTCCCAGTCACCTACATCTACAGGGGCGACCTCAACGAAGACGAGCACAAAGCTTCGATCCAGCAGGCAAGCCCTGATCTTGTCACGTGCTTCGAACGGACTGATTGTCTGATCAAGTTCGAAATCACGAAGCAGTGCCTGAGTAGGAGTACCAGCTTCGCCTCCGACTTCCAGTCGCCGGACATCCAGGCGTGCCTCTCCGCTGTTTGCACCGTGAACTGCCCGACGGATGGACGGGATGACCAAGTCGGCGACATCGGTGCTCTCGGTTCGAATGACGCAGAGCCCCCCCTCGTGTGACCATGGTTTTGCCTCGGCCCACGTGCTGAATGTCCTTGAGCCGCGAAACGTCCAGTTCGATGCGTAGCCGGCAATGGAAATTTCAAGTTGCACTGCTTGGCCTAAGCAATTTGATCAGCCTAACGAGCGGGCCGGAACGATCGAAGCTTACGCGGCCGAGAGATTGTGAAGTGTTGACGGAGCCAATGTTTGCGCGCGCTGGGAGGAGGCCGGTCTCGGAGAGCAGTTTCAGCGCAGACCAATCGGTAGGGTCGCTGAACGGTGCGGAGATCGTTGATTGCTCTTCCAACAGCGACCAGCACTCCTGGAAGTCCCGCTCCAGATCAAAGTCCTCGAGCACCTCCTCGGATATCTGGACAGCCATCTGGAGGAGCTCAATTTCGCGGCGCGAGAGACCGCCACTCCACGACGCGTCGCCCAGCTTACTTGCGTAGTCGGACATCTGACCGTCGAAGAGTCTCAATGTGGCCTCAAGTTCAAGCTCCGAGACTTCTGAACCTACGGTCTGCTTCAGCAACTGGTCAAAGGCAGCAACAAGGAACGGTACGAGTCCCGTAGCTCGGGCGACTCTTGCCACCGAGTTTCCGGCCTTGAAGTGGAGTGCGCGCGCATCCTCAAGCCACCAGGTCAAGGTGGCCTCGGTCAGTCTGCCAAGTGTCACCACTTCAACCGGCACCTGCCCACCCTCCAAGGCGTAGCGTCTGGCGACCCTTTGCAGGTCCAAGCCGCCAATGAGTACCAAGGGCCTGTCTGCGTCTGTATCCAGGAAGGTCTGCCAGAGATTGACCGAGACGTTGCCGAACACTTGCTTTCCAGCTCTGATCTGGACTGCGACCTGATCAGAACCGACAGGCAGTGCAATTCCGGAGCGTTCACAGCCCAATCGGTCAGGGACACCGGATTTTGGGTCTAGGAGCAATACTGTTCAGATAAAATATGAACTGGCACAATCTGGTTCCGCCAACCACGGAAAGGGGCGAAACCCATGGCCAGAACCCGCAAGTCGTTGCCCGAGCAGGTGGACGTTGCGCATCTGATCAGCACCGGGGTGCTGGCCAGCGTGTGTCCGCGCCCGGTGATCGACGAAGTGTTGCTGCAGACCGGACGCGCCAGTCAGCGCAACCGACTGCTGCCCGCACCGGCGGTCGTGTACTACGTCATGGCGCTGGCGCTGTGGCGCGAGGCGCCGCTGGAGGAGGTGCTGCGGGTGGTGTGCGAAGCTCTGCAATGGCTTGGCGGCGACGAGGCCAAGGCGGTGCAGGCCAGCAAGTCCGCTATCTCGCAGGCGCGCAGCCGACTGGGAGCCGAAGTGATGCAGCGCCTGGCCGAACGGGTGCTGCGCCCGCTGGCAGCGCCCGGTGCGCCGGGGGCTTGGTATCGAGGCTGGCGTGTGATGGCGCTGGACGGCAGTTGCATGGACGTGGCCGACGAGAGCGCCAACGCCGAGTTCTTCGGCTACCCCACTGCTACGCGTGGACAAAGCGCCTTCCCGCAGGCGCGCCTGCTGGGCATGGTCGAATGCGGCACGCACGTCATCACGGCCGCTGCCATCGCCCCATATGCACGCAGCGAGAAGGCGATGGCGGCCGAGCGGCTGGCGGACTGGCTCGACAAGGGCATGCTGCTGCTGGCCGATCGGGGCTTTTACAGCTTCAAGCTCTGGCAAAGCGCCCGTGCGAGCCAGGCGGCGCTGCTGTGGCGCGTGACCTCGAGCCTCAAGCTGCCGCGGCAACAGTTGCTGTCCGACGGTTCGTACTTGAGCACGATCTACGACAGCGCCGACAGCGCGCGCAAGCACGGGCAGACGGTGCGCGTCATTGAGTACGAGCTGGCCGAATCGGCCACGCCGACGCAGGACAGCTATCGCCTGCTGACCAACTTGCTCGATGCGAACCAGGCGCCGGCCGAGGAGTTGGCCGCGCTGTATCACGAGCGCTGGGAGATCGAGGGCGTGTTCGACGAGTTCAAGACGCACCTGCGCGCCAACAGCACCGTGCTGCGCAGCAAGACGCCCGATCTGGTGCAGCAGGAGCTGTGGGGACTGCTGCTGGCGCACTTCGCGATCCGCCAACTGATGGCCCAAGCCGCCTGGGAGCGCGGTCTCGATCCGGATCGCCTGAGTTTCACTCACGCAGTGCGCGTCATCAAACGCAAGATGCCGCAAGCTGCGGCCTTTCCCCCCTGAGCGCCTGCCAGCTTGGCGCGCGGCGCTGCTCGCCGAAATCGCCCGCGGCCGGTGCGTCAGCAGCCGCGGGCACTTCAACCCGCGCGGCGTCAAGCGCAAGATGAGCAACTTCAACGTCCGGCACCGCGGCGCCAAGCTGCATCAACGCCACGAGCCGCGCCCTTGGATCCGTATATGAACAGTATTGGGGCTAGGTCTGCAATATCCCCAGTCTCCACTTGCTGCGCGATGTTTCGCCCACCCCCTTGCAGGGGGCATCGCCTGTGACCGGGGAGACCCCGGCCACGGCGATCGCTGGCTTGGCCTGCTGCGCGGCCATTCGGCTCTTCGGGCCCCAGCGCCGCTTCTGGAACGAGGCGTCTCGACGCAGGAACCGTTCCAGCGTCCCGCAGTCTAAAATCGGCACAGAAGCGCCCAAACGCCGGCGCAAGGAGTAGCACCATGGGTTCATTTTCGATTTGGCACTGGTTGATCGTGCTGCTGATCGTGGTCATGATTTTCGGCACCAAGAAGCTCAAGAACATCGGCTCCGACCTGGGCGGCGCCGTCAAGGGCTTCAAGGACGGCATGAAGGACGGCGCCGCCGATGCGCCAGCCGACGCGCCGGCCGGGCAGGTCACCAACAACACCAGCGTCCACAAGGACACGATCGACGTCGAGGCCAAGCAAAAAGGCTGATGGTTTCGGGTTTCTGATTCGTGCTTGATCTCGGCATCTCCAAGATGGCCCTGATCGGGGCCGTGGCCCTGATCGTCATCGGCCCCGAAAAACTGCCGCGCGTGGCCCGCACCGTGGGCACGCTGCTGGGCAAGGCGCAGCGCTACGTGGCCGACGTCAAGGCCGAGGTCAACCGCGCCATGGACATCGACGAACTCAAGAAGATGAAGGAGACCGTCGAATCGGCCGGTCGCGAGGTCGAGCAGGGCATCCGCGAGACCTCGGCGTCCTTCGAGAAGGACTGGAACGAGGCCACGGCGGGCCTGGATGCGCCCCATCCGGACGATCCGTTGCCCGATGGCGGCTGGACGCCTGCGCCCGAATACCGCCGCCCCAACAAGAACTGGCGCGTCAAGCGTGGCGCCACGCCTCAGTGGTACAAGGCGCGCCAGGGCGTGCGCCGACAGGTGCAGTCCGGTGCGGCGCGGGTGGCGCGCTTTCGGCCGAAAAAGTGACCCCCTCCTTGCTCCACCCGCTGCGCGATGTTCCGGCATCCCCCCTCAAGGCTCGCCCGCGGCCCGGGAAACCCCGGCCGCGGCGATCCCGGCACGGCCTGCTTTGCGGCCATAAGACTCCTTGAGTTTGCATGAGTAGTCCCAAACCCGACCCCGAAGACGAACTGGCCGGCACCGAGCAGCCCTTCGTTGCGCACCTGATGGAGCTGCGCGACCGGCTGATCAAGTCGATCGTCGCCGTCGGCGTGGTGGCGGGCGTGCTGGCCATCTACCCCGGCCCCGGCCACCTGTATGACCTGCTGGCGCAGCCGCTGGTGGCGCATCTGCCGCATGGCGCCACGCTGATCGCCACCTCGGTGATTTCGCCCTTCATGGTGCCGCTCAAGATCCTGCTGATGGCGGCCTTCCTGATCGCGCTGCCGGTGGTGCTCTACCAGGTCTGGGCCTTTGTCGCGCCGGGGCTTTATTCACACGAAAAGCGCATGGTGCTGCCGCTGGTCATCTCCAGCACGCTGCTGTTTTTTGCCGGCGTGGCGTTCTGCTACTTCCTGGTCTTTGGCCGGGTGTTTGCCTTCATCCAGAGCTTTGCGCCCAAGAGCATCACGGCCGCGCCAGACATCGAGGCCTACCTCAGCTTCGTGCTCACCATGTTCCTGGCCTTCGGCATGGCCTTCGAGGTGCCCATCGCCGTGGTGGTGCTGGCGCGCCTGGGCGTGGTCAGCGTCGAGCAGCTCAAGCACTTTCGCGGCTACTTCATCGTGCTGGCCTTCGTGGTCGCCGCCGTGGTCACCCCGCCCGACGTGGTGTCGCAACTGGCGCTGGCCATCCCGATGTGCCTGCTCTACGAGCTGGGCATCTGGGCGGCACGGGCCTTCATCAAGAGCACCACGGCCCCCGAGGACAGCGAGGCCTCCTCCGAAGTCGCCAAACCCTGATTCGGTCCTGCGCGTCGCTGTTCTCGACGATTTGGGCCGCCGGCCGGCTCTGGATCAGAGCAGGCAGCTATTCAAACGATAGCTGACCCGGCCGAACTCGCCGCTCATCACTCAGCGCTGCGGCAGCCGCTGCGGACGCGGGCGCTGAGCGGGCGTGACGTCAACCTGCACCGAATCGCTGCGCCGCTGCACGGCAAAGGCGACGGCTTGCCCGGGCGGCAGCGCGGAAATGCGCGTGAGCAGTTCGGACACCGTGCGCACCGGCTGGCCGGCCACGGCGGTGATCACGTCGCCCGGGCGGATGCCCGCCTGCGCCGCCGGGCCGCCGCCCAGCACGCCGGTGATGATCACCCCCTGCTCGACGGGCACGCCGAAGGTCTGCGCCAGCTCGGGCGTCAGCTCGCCGGGCTCCACGCCGATCCAGCCGCGCACCATCTGGCCGTTCTTGACGATGCTCTCCATCACCTGCTTGGCCGTGCTGACCGGAATGGCAAAGCCGATGCCCAGGCTGCCGCCGGTGCGTGAATAGATCGCCGTGTTGATGCCCATCAGGTTGCCGTACACGTCGGTCAGCGCGCCGCCCGAGTTGCCGGGGTTGATGGCGGCGTCGGTCTGGATGAAGTTCTCGAAGGTGTTGATGCCCAGCTGGTTGCGCCCCAGCGCGCTGACGATGCCGCTGGTCACCGTCTGGCCCACGCCGAAGGGGTTGCCGATGGCCAGCACGCGGTCGCCCACCTGCATCTGGTCGGCGTTGCCCAGCACCATCACGGGCAGCTTGTCCAGGTTGATCTTGAGCACGGCCAGATCGCTTTCGGGGTCGGTGCCGATCACCTTGGCCACCGCGCTGCGCGCGTCGGGCAGCACCACCTCGATGGCGTCGGCGCCCTCGACCACGTGGTTGTTGGTCAGGATGTAGCCCTCGGGGCTCATGATCACGCCCGAGCCCAGGCCGCTTTGCTGCTGCTCGCCGCGGTCGCCAAAGAAAAAGCGGAACCACGGATCGCCGCTTTGCCGATTGCGTGTGGTGGTGCTGGTGTTGATGCTGACCACGGCCGGCGCGGCCTTTTTCACGGCCGCGCGCAGGCTGTCCAGCGGGGCGGGCGCGCCGGCCGGTGTCGCCGGCGCCTCCAGGATGGAGATGGTGCCGGTGCTGCCACCGAGGGGCCCGCTGCGCCCCAGCCACTGCGGCTTGAGCGTGAGCACGACGAAGTACGCCGCCAGCAGCACGGTGACGGCTTGGGCGAAGACGAGCCAGAGGCGTTTCATGGACGGCGGGTGGTGGGTGTCGGCTGCGGTGATCGGCGCGCAAATTGTAGGGTGCGGGACGGGGCATCGATGGCGGTGTCAGCGCATCTCGAACAGCTCCTGGTGGAAAGCGCTCGCGCGCAAGCCCTGCGCCTGCAGGTCGGCGCGCAGCGCCCGGCCGAAGCCGGCCGGGCCGCAGAACCACACGCTGGCGTCGCGCCAGCCGGGCACCATCTGGCGCAGGCGCTCGCCCGACAGCAAGCCGTCGCGCGCATCCACCAGCACGTGCAGGCGAATGCCGGCGGCCTGGGCGTCGGCGCGCATCTTGTCCAGGGCCACGGCGTCCTCCACCACGGTGGTGTGGATCAGGTCGATGTCATGCGGGCCGCCGCCTTCGCGCGCCAGTTGCTTCATGCGGGCGATGAAGGGCGTGATGCCGATGCCGGCGCCGATCCAGATCTGGCGCGTCTGCGGCCCGTCGAAGGTAAAGCACCCGTAGGGGCCTTCCACCGTCACCCGCTGGCCCACGCGCAGCGTTTGCGGCAGCTCGGCCGTGTGGTCGCCCAGCGCCTTGGTGACGAAAGTGATGCGCGGATCCTGGGGGTGCCAGGCCGAGGCGATGGTATAGGGGTGCGCGCCCTCGGCGCGGCTGCTGGTGACGAAGGCGAACTGCCCCGCCCGGTGGCCGTGCCAGCCGGCATCGACGCGCAGCGTGGTCTCCAGCACGCCCAGCGCCGGATAGTGCTGCAGGGCCTCGATGGCGCCGCCCACCGTGCGTCCCGCGCCCACGCGGCCCAGCAGCACCCGCAGCGCCGACACGGTGCCGGCGGCCGTCAGCAGCGCCATCGCCCAGCCGATGGGCTGCGACCAGTAGTCGAACTTCAGCAGCACCACGGTGTGGAAGATCAGCACCAGGTAGGCCACGGCCAGCAGATGGTGCGTCTTGGCGAACAGGCGATAGGGAAAGCGCTTGATCAGCGCCAGCGCGATCAGCACCACGGCGGCGTAGAAGGCCCATTCGCCAACGTCTTCGGCGGTGTGGCGCCAGTCGCGCAGCACGGCTTCGATGCCGCTGGATTCGGGCGGCTGCCCGCGGCGCGCGGGCCGGGTCAGCCAGCCCCAGCCGACCGCCCACTTGGTGCCCTGGGCCCACAGCCAGTGCACCGTGCCGGCAACGAGCGCGCCCATGCCCAGCCACTTGTGCAGGCGGTACATCTTGTCCAGCCCGCGCAGCTGCGGCTCCAGCCACACCGGCCGCACCGCCAGCACCATGGCCAGCGACATCATGCCCATGACCAGCACGCCGCTGTACTGCACCCACACGGTGCGAAACGCGAAGTAGCCGGCCTGCGCGGGCCACAGCGTGTCGGCCAGCAGCCACAGGCCGCTCAAGGTGGCCAGAAAGCCCCAGAACACCCAGACCATTCTTTTCATCTCGATTCCTTGCGACTTGGCATTTCCTGGAGCATAAGGGTGCAATCCGACGGTTTGACAAGCGTGTGTAAACCCGAGGCAAAAGCCCGGGGCAAAGGGCCGTGGGTTTGATTTGAATCAACGGGCGGGGGATGGCGGACAATCAATCGATGTCTTCGTCACCGACTGCCATCGACAGCAGCACGTTGCTGGCTGCCTTCAATGCCGAGCTGCAACCCGAGCGCTTCAAGGACTACGGGCCCAACGGCTTGCAGGTGGAAGGCAAGCCGCGCATCGGCAAGATCGTCAGCGGCGTGACGGCCAGTCGCGCGCTGATCGACGCGGCCATCGAGGTGGGGGCCGATGCCCTGTTCGTGCACCACGGCCTGTTCTGGCGCGGGCAGGACGGCACGGTGACGGGCTGGATGAAGCAGCGCCTGCAGCGTCTGCTGGCGCACGACATCAACCTGTTCGCCTATCACCTGCCGCTGGACGCGCACCCCACGCTGGGCAACAACGCCCAGCTCGGGCTGCGGCTGGGCCTGGTGGCCGAGGGGCGCTTTGGCGAGCAGGAGCTGGGCTTCATCGGCCGGCCGGCCGACGGCGTGCCGCTGGCCGACGCGGTGGCCCTTGCCCTGCGCCTGGAAACAGTACTGAATCGACCTGTAACGCAGGTGGGACAAGCGCAAAAAACTATTGAAAGCATAGCGTGGTGCAGCGGTGGCGCGCAGGGCTACTTCGAGGCCGCCATCGCCGCCGGCGCGCAGGCCTTCATCACCGGCGAGATTTCCGAACCCCAAGCGCACTTGGCGCGCGAATGCGGCGTGCTGTTCTACGCCTGCGGCCACCACGCCACCGAGCGCTACGGCGCGCCGGCGCTGGCCGCGCACGTGGCGGCATCGCTTGGCGTGGCGCACCAGTTCATTGACATCGACAACCCGGCATGACGCCGCCTTGCCCGAGCGCCGCGCAGCCTTGCTGATTCACGCCCCTGCATCCGCCATGAACACCCCCATCGCCATCACCCAGGGCGATGCCGCCGGCATCGGCCCCGAAATCATCGTCAAGGCGTGGTTGACTGCGCCAGATTTGCTCGCCGGTTGCTTCGTGGCGGGCGATGTGGCGACGCTGCGCCGCGCCGCAGCCTGGGTGCAGGGCGAAGGCGTGAGCGTGCCGGTGGCGCAGATCGCGGCACCGGCCGAGGCCGCCGCCGTGCCGCCGCGCTGCATCCCCGTGCTGCAGGCCGTGGCGCAGGCGGCGCTGGTTGCACCCGGCCAGGTCAGCGCGCAGGCGGGGCGCATGGCCGGCGACTGCGTGGTGTGGGCCGCGCGCGCGGCACTGCGTGGCGAGGTCGGCGCCCTGGTGACC
>Ga0116191_1003596_pt1 | contig 11295 bp, 10 predicted proteins | sample AD_UKC111_MetaG_FD_89897 | JGI IMG/M metagenome (GOLD analysis project Ga0116191, IMG submission 89897) | Active sludge microbial communities of municipal wastewater-treating anaerobic digesters from Hong Kong - AD_UKC111_MetaG | ecosystem: Engineered > Bioreactor > Anaerobic > Digestate...
AGCCGCGCCGTCCGTCCTTCGCTGACCCAAGCACCTGTGCCGAAAAGCACGACTGCAAGCGCAACTTTTTTGGCCCCGCTGAGGGCGGCGTCGGCTTCACCCGATGTTAGCCGTGTCTCTCTCCTACAAGACCTTACTTCAACAACCGTTCGTATTCTTCATGGCGGCCAATCCAATACCAGATTACCGTGTCCCCTTCAAGCAAGCCGAGAACCCGATAATCTTCGGTCACACGTGCAGAGTAGATTGGCTCTTCTTCGTCAACGCGCTTGAAATGCAAACTTGGATGGTCAGGATCTGCCTTCCATAGTTGGTAAGCCATTCGCGCACGTCGCTGGACACGACGAGGAAGGCACTCGTAACACTTCCAGAACCTGGGAGTAGCCCGTGATTTCATGCTGGCGCGAGTCGTTCGTCTTCAGTGATGGCTATGTCGGTAGTCTGTCCCGCACGATAATCCTCACGTGCTTCGCGCGCCATTTCACGCAGCACACGCTTGGCTTCGGGTTGGGCGAGTAACTGGTCCCATCTTTCTTCACCAGCACAGATTTCTTCTTCAGTCTCAGTTTTTTCCTCGTCTAGCCACTCGTCATATCCCTTAGTACTCTGAAGCTCAAGAAACCGTGCAAAATCAACGAGCTCCAAGATGCGTTCAGGCGGCAGTCTCCGCATAATGCTGACTACTGTCTGTTCGTGTGCTGATGGCTGAGCAGTTGTTTGCATTTCTATCACCTCACTTCCAAAACCATATTTTTGCGGTGTGTATAGCGTGAACGCCTAACGGAGGAGTTCACCTGCGCGCGGCTGCGGCGGGACCTCCTCCCTGACAGACAACCTCCCTGCGGGTGGAATGGGGGTTGGGCGGCGTCCTGGCATGCCGGCGCCTGAGCCTCCCTCACTGAAGTTATGCCCCTCCGCCGGCGTGGACTTCCTGGCCAGGCTTGACCGCCTCCGCCGGCGTTTCCCCTCGCCAGGGCCATCACCTTTCTCTGGCGCCGCAGCCGCCTAACGAGACGGCTCAGCGGCGGGCGGTAGCCCGTCCGCTGCAGCCGGTTGTTCGACGTAGCACTTTGGGTCATTTCTCACCGTGCAGTTCCTTTTCGAGCAATTCCTTCTTCTCGGCAGGGCACTCGTTCTTGAGGAGGTCAATAGCCTGGCTTACCTGACTGCTGGAGTAGTCCGAAGGCGTCATTCCACGCGACAGGATGACATTGAATATCTTCTTCACCCCATAATCACTGAGCCGCCATACGGCCTTCGCGGCTTCGCGGGCAAGGTCTTGATCGCGTTGGACTAAGATATCCGCTATGGCAACTGGAATAGCACCGACGCACTCGATATGAGGCAACCGTAGCGTTTGCATGACGACATCCCTATTTGGATGATGCAGTAGCACGGTTATCCAGTGGTAATAAAGCCGTTGCTGATCATTTGCGACGTATGATTTATAGTTATCATCATCCGGCCACACTGGCGGAAGTGATGATTGTCCCATGAAGGCGGTAACGTCAAGTGTTCTTGGAGCTCGAACTGGTTTGTCCGCCCACAAGCCACCAGCCCATTCGCCACCTGGGATAGTTACAGTGTCTCCACCAGATTCAAGACGCTCCTGTGTTGCCTGTCTCTCCGCAAGTGGGTTCGCCTCCTTGCGTCCCCCGAACAGATTGCGTAGGAATCTCATCTATGCCTCCTTTTGGGTTTCTTCGCCTAACTATGTATTATACGGACTATATATCCAGCCGTATATATTCTGTTGCCATCTACTTGTATATATCTACCCCTATATCACCTCCTCCGTCACCAAACGGCCGCGCAGCCCCAAACGCACCACCTGCTCATACGGCACTTCCTCTACCTTCCGCTGCGCGTTCCAGACCCCGCCCGCTGGCTTCACCTGCTGTCGAAGCGCCGTCTCCTCACAATCCCCACGCGAAGGGCGACCACCTCCGCGGCTGCCCATCGCGCTCTTCTACGATCAGCTCCACCGTCTTGTAGCGTTGGCGCTTTTGAGCCTCCTACCGATACCGCACACAGACCCGCTGCGCACCATAGCGTGCGGTCAGCTCCTTCGTCCCTGGTGGCCCTGGCAACAACGTCAAGCGGGTTCGCATCAGCCAGCTCCGCCGCGGGTAGGACTATCGTATCGAGACTCTTTAGCCTTCTTGAGAGGTAGATAATGGCGAGTAGGTGTTGACTGTTCCCCACTTTTGGGGTGGACCACGCTGGTAATCCCCATGCTGGCACTAAAAAATGCCCCTCGTGCGGCAGCTTTAAGCCGTAGCACGGGTCAGTGGTCAGGGAATGTTTTACATTTATAATTATAAGAGTGAATGTGCGGAAAGTCAATAGGCAACTACGACCACTCTCTGGGGAGCGTGACTGTGCGCCCGGCGGGGATGATCAACGAGATGGGATTGGAAGACGCACGGAGATTCCGTAGCGCGCTTGACAGCTCAGCCCCGGCATACATTTTGGCCCCCGAGCCATCCTGAAGTGATCTGGAGGTGCAAAGATGACTCTCGCCTTCGTCGTCTTGATTGTGCTCAGCGCTGCCCTGGAGCTGTGGGGGGAATATCGCCCCGCGCGGACGTGGGTCTACGTCTTCAAGCCGCTCACAACGCTGCTGATCCTGGGGCTGGCAGTCTATCGCGGCGCGACGGTCGGCTTCGAGCGTTCGGCGCTCTTGATCGGGGTGGGACTCGTGTTCTCCCTGGCGGGAGATGTCTTCCTCATGCTCCCCGACGACCGTTTCATTCCGGGCCTGCTCAGTTTTTTCGTCGCCCACCTGTGCTACATCGCCGCTTTCACGGCGGGACGGGGATTTGGCCTCACTCCCTGGCTGCTGCTGGCCTTTGTCGCCTGCGGGGCGATCGTGTATCGCCTCCTCTGGCCCGGCCTGCAGGACCTGCGCTGGCCCGTCTTGGGATACCTCCTGGGGATCCTGACCATGGGCTGGCAGGCGTGGGAACGCTATCTGGCGCTCGGCGGACCGCTGACGCTGGCTGCCGCCATCGGGGCGTTATGCTTTATCCTCTCCGATGCGACCCTGGCATGGCAGCGTTTCCGGCGGGACTTCGCCAGCGCGCCGTTCCTGGTGATGCTGACTTACTACCTCGCCCAGCTGCTCATCGCGCTTTCCGTGGGGGCCTGAGGGCGTAGAAAAAATAAGCAGCGGGCCGTGTCTCCACGACCCGCTGCATGCCCTCAACGGGATTTGAACCCATGTACCAGGCTTGAAAGGCCTGTGTCCTGACCAGACTAGACGATGAGGGCGAGACTCACAAATTGTAACATAAAGGAAGCAGCTGTCAAGCACTCGCAGCCCAAAAGTTGACAGGCGACAGCGATTATGTTACTATACCGTTTTGGCTGGGGATGGAATTCCCAACCTGACACGAGCCAACCGCGCTGAAGCGCGTTGTGGGAGGAGTTCGCTTCAGCGAACTTGACCTGTCAGCCCCGGAATTCATTCCGGGGCTGACGCATCACGCATTTTCTGAGGAGTTTATATGTTCATGCGGCACATTACCGCAAATTAAAATAACGTGGGCGCTTGCGCACGTGAGCACGGGTTCTATTTCCTGAGGAGCAAATCGGAGCATGGAAAAACTACAAATCATCCCCCTGGGCGGCCTGGGGGAAGTCGGCAAGAATATGCTGATACTGGAGTATGGTCGCAACATTTTGGTGCTGGACGTGGGGTTGATGTTCCCGGAGACCAACATGCCGGGCGTGGATTTCATCATCCCCGATTACGACTACCTTCGTGATAAGGCCGATCGCATTCGCGGTGTGGTGATCACGCACGGGCATGAAGATCACATCGGCGCGCTGCCGTATTTCCTGCGGGAGTTCCACGTGCCCGTCTATGCCACACTGCTCACCCGCGGCCTGATCGAGGTGAAGCTCAGTAGCAGCCTCCGCAAACAGGCGACCCTCCACACGATGGCCCCTGGCGACGTGATTCACCTGGGACCTTTTACCGTGGAACCCTATCACGTCTGCCACAGCATCCCCGACGCGGTGGGGGTGGGCATCGAAACGCCGGTAGGATTGGTCGTCCATAGCGGCGATTTCAAACTGGACCCCACGCCGGTGGACGGCCTGCCCACCGAAATCGCCAGGTTAGCGGACTTCAACCGCCGCGGTGTGCTGGCGCTGTTCTCCGATAGCACCAACGCGGATCATGCCGGCACGACCCCCTCGGAGATGACGCTCACCCGCGCCCTGGAGGACGTCTTCCAGCAGGCGAAGGGGCGCATCATCGTGGCGACTTTCGCCTCGCTCATCTCACGCCTGCAGCAGGTGACCGAGGTCGCGCGCAAGTACGGGCGCAAAGTGGCCGTGGCGGGCACCTCGATGGCGGCGAACATCAAAATGGCGCAACGGCTGGGCTATCTGGACCTTCCCCCCGACCTGTTTCTCTCCTTGCAGGACATCCAACGCCTGCCGCCGCATCAGGTGACAATCCTGGCGACCGGTTCGCAGGGCGAGCCGCAATCTATCCTCGGACGTCTGGCGTTCGGGCGACATCCTTCCCTGCGGATCACGCACGGCGACACGGTGGTGCTGTCCTCCCACACCATCCCCGGCAACGAGGAGACCGTGCATGGCGTCATCAACCGCCTCTTCCAGAAAGGCGCCAACGTCTTCTATCATCCGGTGGCGCCCGTGCACGTCTCAGGACACGCGAGCCAGGAAGAGCAGAAAGCGCTGCTGAACATTCTGCAGCCCAAATTCTTCGTCCCCGTTCACGGCGAGCTGCGGCATTTGCATCAACACGCCGTTTTGGCGCAGCAGGTGGGGATTCCTCGGGAGCGCATCGCCGTGGTGGAAAACGGCTATGTGCTGCGCTTCACCAAAGACAGCATGGAGATCGGGGAACGTATCCCCGGCGGCTACGTCTTCGTGGATGGCGTGCTCGTGGGGCCGGTCGTGGATCAAAGCGTTCTGCAGGAGCGCGAATCCCTGGCGCTGGCGGGGGTGTGCAGCATTGTCTTCCGCTACAACCAACGGCAGGGAAAGCCGATAGGCGACCCCGAGATCACCCTGCGCGGTTTCGTGAACCTGCGGGTGGCCCAGGAATTGCTCGAGGAGGCGCGGCAGGTCGTGCGCACCGCGTTCAATACTGTTCAACCCGGCGCGAACGTCAAAGTCGCCGAGCAGGCGGTGGAAAAAGCCGTCTCCGATTTCTTCTTCCAGAAAGCGCGCAGTCGCCCGGTGATGTTGGTCACGGGCGTGGCGTTGATGTGAGCTCTCTGGCGCTCGCGGCGCGCTGAACATCCGGCAGGCCATGGCGCATATCCTGATTGCCTACAAGCAATTTCCTGCCCCTGGGGTAGGGCACGCCGGCGGCGAATCCGTCTACCGCCTCATGGAGCTGCTCCATCAGCGCGGACATCGTCTCACCCTCGTGGCGCGGATTCAGGAGGTCGAGCGTCCCCTGTTGCCCGTAACCGCGGCGCTCTGCGAGCGGGTAGTGACCGTCCCCCATCATCGCTCGCTGCCCGGCCCGCGTCCGCTGGCGCTGTTGCGCAGCTACCTGGCCTTACGTCACGCCACGCAACGCACCCTCTGCGACGTGCGTCCCGACGTCCTCCATATCGAATTCGCGCAGACGGGAGCCGTCGTCTTGGGCCTGCGCGGCGCGCCGACTTCGATCCGCGCCCACGACGTGAACTGGTTTCTCATGGAACAGCAGGCGGCGCGACAACGCGGTCCCGCGCGCTGGCGCAGTCGTGGGCTGCGCGCCGTATTCCTCACCCTGGAGCCCCGGCTCTACCGCCGCTTTGACCTGGTCGCCGCCATCTCCGAAGGCGACCGTCGCCTGTTAGCCGCGCGCTGTGCGCCGCAACCCGTGCTACTGTTGCCGCTTGCGCCGGCGTTTCATCCGGCTGCGGACGCACCGGCGGCAGTTTCCCGCGGCGCGAACGTCCTCTTCGTCGGAGCGATGTCACGCGCTTACAACCGCGAGGCGGTGCTGTGGTTCCTCGACGCCATCTGGCCCGCCATCGCGCAGGCCGCGCCTGAAGCGCGCTTCTACATCGTGGGAGCCGATCCGCCCGCAAGCGTGCGCGCCCGGCACGATGGACAGCGCGTCTTCGTCGTCGGTTTCGTCCCCGATCTGGCGCCCTGGTATCAGGCGGCGGATGTGGTCGTCGCGCCGCTGCAGGTGGCGGGAGGATTGCCGCAGAAAGTGGTGGACGCCATGGGGATGGGGATTCCGGTGGTCGCGACGACGGTCAGCAATCACGGTTTGGGCGCTACTCCCGGCGAACACCTCCTCATCGCGGACGCGCCGGAACCCTTTGCGGAGGCCGTGATCCGCCTGCTGCGCTGCCCGGAGGAGCGCGAGCGCCTCGGGCAAGCCGGGCAGCGCTTTGTGACGGCCCATTACGATCCCGAAGTGCTCCTCCCACAGTGGGAGGCGGCGTTGTTGCAGCTCCTGGACGCCAGAAACGAAAAAGCCTCGCCGCTCCAGGGGGACATGTGCCATCGAGAATAGAAGTCAGTGAGCCGTGAACAGAGAGCCGTTGTAGTCTCTGGTCGTCACGCTACATTCACACATTATTTTCATTCGTGTGCTGGCGCAGGGCCTTTCCATTACAAGGGTTATTCATGGTATAATGGCCCATAGGGGATTGCGACGCGGGGGGCCAGACCTCAATGCAGTTTTCGCATCCCCGCGCTAAGCGCAGGGACGCTTTCTTGATCTCAAGCATTTCCAGGGCTGAAAGAGTTTGATGCCATGTCACGCAGAGCGACTATGATTCGCAAAAAAAACCGTGCGCCGGCGGTCATGACGGGCGTGTTACTGGTCGTTTTCGCTATCATCATCCTCGTGGGGGGAGCGCTGTTGCTTTCAGTCGGCCGCGGCCTGCTCTCCGATTCGGGAATCGTGCCCGGCCTGAGCGCCTCGGATGGTTCTGACAGCCCCAATGTCGAGCGGCGGTTTGGGCAGGTGATCCCCGGCTGGAAGGGAACGGAGCGGGTGAACCTGCTGCTCCTGGGGGTGGACGAGCGTCCGCAGGAAAACGGCATGGCACGCACCGACACGATGATGGTGCTCACGCTTGATCCGACGACGCTGCAGGCGGGGGTGCTTTCCATCCCCCGCGACCTGTGGGTGCCGATTCCGGGCTACAATCAGGGGCGCATTAACACCGCGTACCGGCTGGGGGAGATGTACAACTATCCCGGCGGCGGCCCGGCCCTGGCGCGGGAAACCGTCGAGTACAACCTGGGTATCCCCATTCAATATTACGTGCGCCTCAACTTCCAGGGCTTTGTGGATCTGGTAGACCTCATCGGCGGGATTGACGTCTACGTGGCGGAGCCGATCAACGATCCCCTTTACCCGGACAATAACTACGGCTACGATCCGCTCTACATTCCGGCGGGACAGCAGCATTTCGATGGCGCCATGGCGTTGAAGTATGCCCGCACCCGCCACGATAGCAACGACTTCGAACGGGCGCGCCGTCAACAGCAGGTGTTGCTGGCAGTCCTGGAGCGGGTCAGCAGCCTCAACCTGCTGCCGCAGCTCGCCCCGAGGCTTGGCGAGCTCTACACTCTCATGGATCAGTCCGTGAGCACGGACCTGACCCTCGATGAGGTGCTCGCTCTGGCCGGGCTGGCGGTCAAAGTGGATCGTACCCAGATCCGCTTTGCGGTCATTGATAGCACCTGCACGGAGAACTACATCACCCCCGAAGGCGCACAGGTGCTGATCCCCTTGCGCGATCGGATCCGTGAGGTGCGCGATTACGTCTTTGGGGGCGCCGAACTGGCGTCACAGACCGTGGAGCAGGAAAGCGCGACCATCGGCGTGTTGAACGGCACCGGGCGCGCCGGGCTGGCGGCGAGCACGGCGGAGTACCTCAAGGGGCAGGGGGTGGCCGTGGCGGCCTTTGGGAACGCCGACCGCGCGGACTACGCGACCACGATGATCATTCTCAATCGCCCCAAACCGGCGACGGCGGCGCGTCTGGCGACCCTGTTGGGCCTGCCGCAGAGCGCCATCGTTACGGCCTCGAATGCCGCTGCCGCGCAAGACATCACCCTTCTTCTCGGCGCCGATTACCCTGGTCCGCCAACGTCTCCTTGAGCAGCGAGCGCCCCTTGCGTCCGGGAACCTTTGGGGTTCGCCGGACGTTTGATGTTGCATAATGGATGGGCACCTGTGGTATAATCGAGGCTTGTGATGGCACAACAGGACGCTACGCGGACCAAAACTTTCAAGACGCTGATGCGGCTTGGGCTGGTGCTGATCTATGTGATCCTCACCGGCACGGCGGCAGTGGTGACATTTTTCCGCGTGCGGGAGATGGCGGCGGCTTCGGAGTTGCTGCCGGATTTCACGGCCACGGAGAAGCAGCCCCCGAGTGAGAATGTCGTCTTCCCGGAGGGACAATCCCTGCCCAAATGGACCGGCACAGAGCGCCTCACCGTGTTGCTGTTGGGCATTGATGAGCGCGCTCAGTGGAATGAACCCGCCTGGCGCACCGACACCATGATGGTCCTCACGCTCGACCCCGTCACCCTGGAGGCGGGAGTGCTTTCCATCCCGCGCGACCTGTGGGTCGAGATCCCCACTTCCGGCTATGGGCGCATCAACACGGCGCACTACCTGGGGGATCTCTATGATTATCCCGGCGGGGGGCCGGCGCTGGCGGCATTGACGGTCGAGCGCAACCTGGGAATTCACATTGATCACTACGTGCGCATCAACTTTGAGGCGTTCGTGACCTTCGTGGATGAGATCGGCGGCATTGACATCGAAGTGCCGGAGACGATTGATGACCCCCTCTATCCCGACAACAACTACGGCTATGAGCCGCTCTACATCGAGGCCGGTCTGCAGCATTTCTATGGCGACATGGCGCTCAAATACGCGCGCACCCGTCACAGCGGCAACGGCGATTTCGACCGCGCCCGGCGCCAGCAGCAAGTCATCCAGGCCGTGTTAGAGCGGGTGAGCCGGCCTGAGGTGCTGGCGCAGCTGCTCGCCAAAGCGCCGGAGCTGTATTCGAAGGTGGAAAGCTCGCTTGCGACCAGCCTCAAGTTTGACCAGCTGCTGGCGCTTGCCGGGTTGGCGCGGGAAGTGACCTCCGACAACATCCGTTTTGCCGTCATTGACGAAAGCAGCACACTGTCCTGGGAGACGCCGGAGGGCTGGCAGGTCCTCGTCCCGATTCACGATCGCATTCGGGAGCGCCGCGACTTCGTGTTTTGGATTGGCCCGGCGGTAGAGGATAACGGCGCTGCCGAGGAGGGCGCGACCCTCCTGGTGCTGAACGGCACGCAGCGCGAGGGGCTGGCTTACGCGACGGCGGAGTACCTCAAGGAGAACCGGATCCCCGTGACCTCCTACAGCAACGCCGATCGGCAGGACTATGAGAGCAGCCTGGTCATCATGAACCGCAGCCTGCCTCACACGGCGCAACGGCTGCTCGCGCTGTTGCAGCTCCCCGACTCCGCCCTGGTGCAGGGGGACAATCCTACCGCGGAATACGACATCGTCATCATCCTGGGACGCGACTACGCTGAGCCGTAGGGTTGAAGTTTTCCCTGAGCGTGTAGCTCTGCTCCGTTTGCCGCTTTCCCTCAGAGTGCCATCGGCGCCGCTCCCGCGCTATAGGCCGATTCCCCGGCTATACAATAGCCATAGGCTCGCGAAATACCCCCCTACCAGCAGCAAGGCGTCAATTTCCACTACCCAGATGCGACGCGCCTGGCGCGCTTGATTGCCGATGAGGCCCAGGCAGGTGAGCAGCAGCCCCAGCAACCCCACCAGCGCGAACTCCGGATCAATCATACCGAGAAGTCGCCCCCCTGTGTAGAACACGTCGGTCAAGCCGAGGGCGAACATATTGAAGATGTTGCTGCCGAAGAGGTTGCCCAGCGCCATGTCATAGGCTCCCAGGCGCGCAGCAGCAATGGCAGCGATCAGTTCTGGCAGCGAGGTGATGAGTGCCAGGAGCGCTGTTCCCACGAAACCTGCTCCCAATCCGGTGATCTCCGCGATCTCGGCGCTGCTTTGCACTAACCGAGGGCTTACCAGGATCAACACGGCCGCGGCCAGGACAAAGCCGAGAAGGGCACGCTTGAGAGGCGGCACGCCAGCGTCCTCTGCCACCTCTGCCGTTTCTGGATTGCCGTTTGCAGGGTCATTGTGGCGGATAAGCCAGACGCTTGCGATGTAGGCTCCCATCAACAGCAGGCTATCCAACCCGACCCAGCCGATTTTGACATCAATGTCGGCAAGGATAAAGAAAGTTGCCAGGCCGATCAGCATGGTAGCGAGGCTGGCAGTCAAGGCATGGCGCATGGCGACTTGCCGTAAGACGCGCTGTTTGTAGAAGATGAGCCCCAACAGCCCTACCAGAGCCATGTTGAACATGTTGCTGCCCAGCATATTGCCGGCGGCCAGGCCAATCACGCCTTGCTGCAGCGAATTGATTGCCGTAAGAAATTCGGGCAGCGAAGTCGCCCCTGCCATCAACAGGACGCCGATGAACATGCCGCCGAGTTTGGTGCGATAGGCGATTGCATCGCCATACTCCGCCAGTTTGATGGAGGCCAACACCAGAATGGCGGCGCTGACAAGAAAGATGATCCAGACCATGTGCTCCTCTCCCTCTTAGCGCACGTTTTGTTTGGGTAGCCCTCGCACCATCGAGAGCGGCCAGGCGGCCAGAATGCCAGTATTGGGTGTGCTCAGATCACCGACTACATCTTCCACAGCGCTCACACACTGTTCGACCATGGCTTCATTTTCTACAAGCGTAAACAGGGTGTAATTCCCGCGTTCGGCGCGTTCGACGAGCTGTTCAAAATCGAAGCGCATCGGGATGCGGCGGTGTTTCGTTTGTCGGCGGAAAATGCCGCTGCTTTCAATGATGGTCACGCCGCTGACTCCTACCGCTTCCCAGGCATCTAAAATGGCGTCCAGTTTGTCGGGGTTGTCGAGGACATACATCACCATGAACATGAGCGGGCCTCCTCAGAGAAGAACAAAAGGTTACGACACCTGCGAGCTGATGATGCTCTGAATGATATATGATTCTCCCAGGCCAACAAGGAGGAGTGTCACCATGAGTCAGGAGTTAGTGCACCTCGCTAGATGAAGTACAGCGAGGCGCAGCGTCGCCGATTTGAAGTTGATGTGAAGCAGCGCCATGAGGCGTTTTTCCTTGATGCCAGGCTGAACAGTGATCCGAGGGCTCTCCTTTTGTCCTCTTACGGCGCAGCGCCGTCTTCACTATACACTTCCTGCGCCAGAGTGAAAGCGGC
>Ga0116191_1003600_pt1 | contig 11289 bp, 10 predicted proteins | sample AD_UKC111_MetaG_FD_89897 | JGI IMG/M metagenome (GOLD analysis project Ga0116191, IMG submission 89897) | Active sludge microbial communities of municipal wastewater-treating anaerobic digesters from Hong Kong - AD_UKC111_MetaG | ecosystem: Engineered > Bioreactor > Anaerobic > Digestate...
GACGGGGCTTCTGGCCGGGCTTGGCATTGGCGGCATCGCCATTGGTCTGGCCGCGCAGGGCATTTTCTCTGACCTGTTCGCCGCACTCTCGGTGCTGTTCGACAAGCCCTTCAAGAAGGGCGACATGGTGAAGTTTGACCAGACGCAAGGCACTGTCGCGGCAATTGGCCTCAAGTCGACGCGCATTCAGGCGATCTCGGGCGAGGAAGTCGTCATTTCGAACGCCAATCTCCTCAGCAAGGAACTTCGCAACCTTGCCCATTTGAACATCCGCCGCCAGTTCGTGATGCTGAGCCTTGTCTACCAGACCCCGCCGGAAGTCTGCCGCGCCATCCCGGACCTGCTGCGCGATCTGGTGGACGGCGTGGACGGCTGCACCTTCGCGCGCTGCGGGCTGGAGACATTCTCTCCCTCCAGCATCGACTTCCAGCTCATCTTCGAAATTCATGGCGATGATCCGGTCGAGGCGGCCCAGCACAAGCATGAGGTGCTGGTGCGCATCCTTCAGCTCTTTGCGGAAAAAGGCATTCAATTCGCCTATCCGACGCAAACCACCTTTACCGCGGCACCCGATGGCCGGATGGTGATGCCCTATGCCGAGTCACGCCCGCCAAACCAAGCGACGGACGGACCGCGCTGACAGGAGAGAAACATGGTCAAGCCAACGGGAATTCACCACCTCGCCATCATGACGGGCGACATGAAGACGCAGCTGGAATTTCTGACCGATGTTCTCGGCAGCGAACTGGTCGCCATTTTTGACATGCACGGCGTGCCCGGCGGGCTCCATGCCTTCCTCAAGCTGTCCGATGATTGTTCCTTCTCGCTCGTGCAGCTTCCCGGCGTCGATGAAATCCCCATCGAGCTTGGCAAGACGCATGCAGGCTCGGGCGCGGGCAAATCGGCGGGCGGCACGATGCAGCACCTCGCCTTCAAGGTGGACAGCCGCGACGCGCTGATCGCGATGCGCGACCGCATCCGCAAGAAGGGCGTCAACGTGTTCGGCCCCATTGACCATGGCATGTGCCAGTCAATCTATTTTGCCGGGCCGGAGCAATTGTCGCTCGAAGTCGCCTGGTCCGATGCCGCGATTGACCCGGCTTTGTGGATCGACCCGACAACGCTCGCGAAGATCGGCGTCACGCCCGAAGAGGCGAAGCGCTACACGCACCCCGACCCTTATGATGGCGAAGGCGGCACCGTCGCCCAGCCGCCCATCGACCCCGCCAAGCCGCATCAGGCGATGCCCGAAGCGGCCTATAAGCACATCATGACAATGCCCGATGACGTGCTGTGGAAGGCCGCCTCTTACGCCGAACCGCCGGTGAAGGTGGGCGCCTAGCCTCTATTCACACCAGTGAATGTCAATCGCCTGTTCGGCGTCCGCAAGCACGCGACCGATGGGCAGGTGCGAGAGCGGGCCATCCTTGATCGCCTGTTCGACGAGCGCGCGCTTGTCGTTGCCGGTCACAACCAGCATCAGCGTGCGGGCAGACAGAATGGAATGCTTCGTAAGCGTCACGCGGGCGACGGGCGCTTCAACCGGCAGCGGATCGGGCAGAACGCCGACCGCGCGGCGCGCCTTGGGGGCGTTGAGCGCATCATCAAGATCAGGCCCGGCAAAAATCGAGGCGGTATGGCCGTCTCCGCCCACGCCCAGCCAAACGAGATCGGGCGGCCAGTGCAGATCTTGCAGGCGCGCATCGGCGGCATTGCCCGCGGCCTTGTGATCCTTGTTGTCGCTGCCGATGGGAAGCACGCGCGCGCCACGGGGCATGAAGGCCTTGGCGAGCATCGCGGCGTTCGACAGCGGATTGTCGACCGCAACCAGCCGGTCATCGGTCGGGATGATCGTGACATGCTTCCACTTGATGGGGGCCGCGGCGAGCTTTTCGTAGATCGGCAGCGGCGTCTTGCCGCCCGGCAGCGCGATCAGCGCCTGGCCACGCGCATCGAGCGCGCTTTCAATGATGAAGCCGACATCGCCCGCGACCGCTTCGGCCAGCTCGTCGATATCGTCATAGTCCCACCATTCGGCTTCGATCATCAGTCACTCCATCAGGGATAGGTTGAGCAGGGCATCGCGCGACCTGCTTCTACATATGCCGCCGATATTGCTCCCTCGCCCCGAGCGCAAGGAGATTGGCCCCGCGCTGGAGACGGTGCGTGGATTACGCACATAGGCCGCCTATCCATCCACCTGTTGCCGGGATGACACAGTTTTGGGGAAATTGGGAATTGTGACACGTGCCGCGCGCGGCGCTGCAAAGGGCCAGACCGCGCTGGATACGGACAAACCCGCGCAATTGCGTGCAAAGTCGCCGTCATGTGACAATGGCATGACGTTTTCGGGTCAATTCCATTTCAGACTCGTCACAAAACAGACCCGAAACCGAAACTTTCCTGTCTCGACTCATCTCTAGCGCCCCTCCCCGAAGGCCGGATCGTCCGGCCAGACGGAGAATTTCACATGCTTACCAAGACGAGTTTGCTGCTCGGAAGTGCCCTGCTTGCAGTCGTTGCGACGCCCGCGCTGGCCCAAAATCAAGCAACCGCCCCCACCCCCGACTCGGCTGCGGAAGCTGAAGCTGGCGTTGATGCGGGCGAAATCATCGTCACCGCGACCAAGCGTGAAACCAACCTGCAGCAGACGCCGATCTCGATTGCCGTCATGGGCAACGAACAGCTCAAGCAGCGCCATGTGCAGAGCCTGATCGACCTCGCCGACGGCGCGGTCCCCTCGCTGCGTGTCGCGACCTTCGAAGCCCGCCAGTCAGCACTCACCATCGGCATCCGCGGCATCGTGCCGCTCGACGCCAACCAGCCCGCGCGCGAACAGGGCGTCGGCGTCTATATCGACGGCGTCTATCTCGGCCGCCAACATGGCCTCAACGCCAGCCTGTTCGACGTTGAACGCGTCGAAATCCTGAAGGGCCCGCAGGGCACGCTCTTTGGCCGCAACGCCGAAGGCGGCGCGCTCAGCATGGTCACCAAGGCCCCCACGGGCGAATTCGGCGGCAAGATGACGGCCGGCATCGGCAATTACGGCGCCTATAACGCCGCGCTCCACATGGACCTGCCCGCCATCGCCAACCTCGCCTTCAAGGTGGACGGCGTCATCCAGCACCAGGGCCCGACGGTGAAGAACCCGCTGGCTGGCCAGGCTGGCTTCAACCAGTATCACCGCTATGGCGGCCGCCTTTCGGCCCGCTGGCAGCCGGTGGACGGCCTGACCGTCGACCTCGCTTATGATCGCAGCCGCGACGAGAACACGCCGTTCTACAGCCAGCTGCTGAACTTCAACCCGAACAACTACCCCGTCGCAACCGCCGCCCAGATCATCGCCAATGCCGGCAAAGTGCCCGCAGGCATGGTCGCGCCGCTGCCGTCGCTCGTGAAGTATGGCTATGACCGTATGGACACGGCCGACATTGGCGTGCCGCAGCAGCCCAGCGTCGACGTGACCGAAGGCTTCACCTCGACGATCAAGTACAAGGTCGCACCCGAAATCGAACTCCGCTCGATCACCGCATGGCGCTCGGTCAGCGATGCCCAGTGGGACAATTCGGGTGGCGCGCACCGTCCGCCGGTCTTCACCGTCAGCTCGTCGAACGGCGTGCTTTCGGGCAGCAGCTTCAGCCGCTACAGCCTTGCGAGCCTTGAACAGCACCAGTTCAGCCAGGAATTCCAGGCGGTCGGCACCATTGGCGACATCGACTATGCCGCTGGCCTTTACTATTTCAACGAAACCGCACGTGACTGGGCCCGCACGCCCAACACGAACAAGTGGACGGTCGATGCCAATGGCAACGTCACGGGCTACAGCATCAACGATCCCTCGCAATATCTGAATGCGTCGATCGCCCGCGCCAGCAACGCCAAGTCGAAGAGCTATGCCGCCTTCGCCAACGTCGTCTGGAACATGCAGGACAACCTGCACCTCACGGTCGGCGGTCGCTACACGCATGACGAAAAGAACGGCCTGCTCTACATCGTCAGCGGCGCTGCCAAGAACCTTGTCCTCGACAAGAAGTGGAACCACTTCGACCCGACGGTAACGGTTGCATGGGAACCCAACCGCGACGTCAACCTCTATGCCAAATACTCGACCGGCTACCGCGCCGGTGGCGCCAGCTCGCGCTCGCCCAGCTATCGCGGGTTCGATCCGGAAGTCGTGAAGTCGTATGAAATCGGCGCCAAGACCGACTTCTTCGACCGCAAGGTGCGCCTCAACGTCGCTGCCTATATGATGGATCGCACCGACAGCCAGGTCGACTTCAACTTCTTCGTCCGCCAGCCCAGCGGCCAGTTCCTCAACCAGCTGGAAACCGTGAACGCCATCGGCACGACCAAGATCAAGGGCGTCGAAGCAGACCTCACCGTCCGTCCGGTCGAAGGCCTCCAGATGGGCCTGTCCTACGCCTACACCTACACCAAGGTGCCGCTGGCGCAGAACACCATCCTCGAAGACCTGCAGAAGCAGGCAGGCACCTATGTCGGCCCGGTCTTTGAGCATGTGTACATCGTCTTCACGCCGAAGAACGCGTTCTCGGGCAATATCGACTACAGCCTGCCCATCGGCAACGCCGGCACGTCGATCAAGCTGCACGCCGATGCGAACTACTCCGACCCGGTCTATTCGTTCGACAACGAAAGCGTGAAGACCGACAAGAGCTTCATCGTCAACGCCCGCCTCTCGCTCGCCGACATCCCGATGAGTGACAACGGCCAGACGCTGACGATCTCGGCCTGGGCACGCAACCTGTTCAACGAATCGCACATCTATCGCCGCTCGAACGCCAACAGCACCACGCTGCCGACGACGGGCACCACCGCGATCATGGGTGACTATGCGAACTTCAACGCGCCGCGCACCATCGGCCTTGAAGGCACGCTGAAGTTCTAAGCTTTACGGCATAACCTGAACTGGGGCGTGGCGGGCAACCGCTGCGCCCCTTTTTTTGGGCGGCAGGCAGATCCCCGAGCGAGAGAAGCCCAGCTAGATCATTATAATTATTAGACAATTATCCGAGGCGAGCATAACTTCAGGCGGCTGTCATGTGCGAAACAACAAGCCATTTTGGAGATGTTTATGTCAAAATTTTCCACCGCCCTGGCCGTCCCATCGTTGATCCTCAGCACGGCCATGGTCACGCTCCCCACCCCGGCGCATGCCGCCAGCGGGTTTCAGAACACATGCTCCAACATCAGTTTTGCGTATGACAGCGGCTATGCAACGCTGAAAGCAACCTGCCTGCGTGCCGATGGCACGGCGGAACAGTCGAGCTTGGCTCTGGTGGGAATCAGCAACCAGAATGGCATGTTGACGGTCGGGCAAGGGGTCAGCACCTTCCAGAAGAGCTGCGGCAATATTCAAATCAACGCAACGCTGTCATCCGTTACCCTGACGGCAATCTGCCGCAATTCGAGCGGCTACAGCGTGAACGCCAGCCTGCCCTTGAACAATATCGGCAACAACAACGGCATGCTCACCTACTGAGCCGCGCCGACGCCAGTTCCGTTCGCCGCCGCCTGAAGCGCGGCAGCGAACGGAGCATGGCGCAAATTGCCCTGACCACGCACAGCAAAGGCTCAAACGAACCTTCGGCCCCTGTTGCGGGGATCACCAGATGAGTGAGAAAATGGTCGGGGAGAGAGGATTCGAACCTCCGGCCCCTGCCTCCCGAAGACAGTGCTCTACCAGGCTGAGCTACTCCCCGACGCTTGAATCGGGTGTAATCCCGATGAAGGCAGAGCGGCCCCTTAGCGGGGCATTTCGCGCGGGACAAGGGCCCGCGAAGAAAAAGCGCATCCGCACCTGCCGCAAACGGAAATCTCGACAGGAGGCACCCATTCCCCTAACCGCGCCCCAAGGACCATTTCGCGTAAGGGGACGTCGATGCGCGCATTCATTTTTCCGGGACAGGGCAGCCAGTCGGTCGGCATGGGCAAGGCGCTTGCCGAAGCCAGCGCCGCGGCCCGTGCAGTCTTTCAGGAGGTCGACGATGCGCTCGGCCAGAATCTGTTCAAGCTGATGACCGAAGGGCCCGAAGACGCCCTGACGCTCACCGAGAACGCACAGCCCGCGATCATGGCCAATGCCATCGCCACGCTGCGTGTCGCCGAGCAGGAAGGCGGCATCCGCCTTGCCGACAAGGCAGACTTCGTCGCGGGTCACAGCCTTGGCGAATATACGGCGCTGTGTGCCGCTGGCGCGCTTGATCTTGCGACCACCGCCAAGCTCTTGAAGCTGCGCGGACAGGCCATGCAGGCGGCAACGCCGGTGGGCACGGGTGCCATGGCAGCGCTGCTCGGCGCCGACATCGAAAAGGCACAGGCACTGGCCGATGCTGCCGCCCAAGGCGATGTCTGCACGGTCGCCAATGACAATGACCCTTCGCAGGTCGTCATCTCGGGCCACAAGGCAGCCATTGAACGCGCGGTTGAGCTGGTGAAGGAGCATGGCATCAAGCGCGGCGTGCTGCTGCCCGTCTCGGCGCCCTTCCACTGCCCGCTGATGCAGCCCGCCGCCGACGCAATGGCCGAAGCGCTTGCCAAGGCGACGCTCCAGGCGCCGCTCGTGCCCGTTTACGCCAATGTCACCGCATCCCCCGTGGTCGATGCCGACACGATCAAGAAGCTGCTCGTCGAGCAGGTGACGGGCCGCGTGCGCTGGCGCGAATCCGTGATCGCCATGTTTGCGGCAGGCGTACATGACTATGTCGAATTCGGCGGCAAGGTGCTCGCCGCAATGGTCAAGCGCTCCGCCCCCGAGGCGCACGCCGTCAGCATCGTGACGATGGACGATATCGAAACTCTGGTGAAAACTTTATAGTTCACGCGGAGGCGCGGGGACGCGGAGGGGCTGATTGAAGGACATAGACGAGATCAGCGGCGACGTTGTCGAGGCGGCACTATCGCTTCACCGCGATCTTGGTCCCGGTCTTCTGGAGTCTGTTTACGAGATGCTTCTCGCAGCAAAGCTGCAACAGGCTGGCTATCGGGTTGCCCGTCAGCAAGCGATAGACATCGAATATGCGGGCCTCAGATTCGACGCAGCCTTTCGGATTGATCTTGTCGTCGCAGACCGGCTTCTTGTTGAAATCAAGTCGGTCGAACAATTGAATGCAGCACATGCAAAGCAGTTGCTGACCTATTTGCGCCTCACCAGCCAGCCGGTCGGATTGCTCATCAACTTTGGAGGTGCGACATTGAAGGAAGGGCTGAAACGGGTCGTGAACGACTACAAACCCTCCGCGTCGCCGCGCCTCCGCGTGAATCAGAATTCAGGGAGTATGGAATGATGTTCGACCTTACAGGAATGACCGCGCTCGTGACGGGCGCTTCGGGCGGGATCGGCTCGGCGATTGCCAAGGCACTTGTGGAACGCGGCGCCAAGGTGGCCCTCTCCGGCACGCGTGAAGACGCACTGAAGGCTGTTCAGGCAGACATTGGCGGCGACACCGTGATCCTGCCGTGCAACCTTGGCGATGCCGCTGCCGTCGAAGCGCTGGTACCTGCCGCCATCGAGGCGCTGGGCGGCAAGCTCGACATTCTCGTCAACAATGCGGGCGTGACGCGCGACGGGCTGATCCTGCGCATGAAGGACGAGGATTGGGCGGATGTCATCCGCATCAATCTTGAAGCCGCCTTCCGCCTGTGCCGCGCCGCTGCCAAGCCGATGATGAAAGCGCGCTTTGGCCGCATCATCTCGGTCACCAGCGTCGTCGGCGTGACGGGCAATCCGGGCCAGTCCAACTATGCCGCCTCAAAGGCAGGCATCATCGGCATGTCGAAGAGCCTCGCGCAGGAACTCGCGAGCCGCGGCATCACCGTGAACTGCATTGCGCCGGGATTCATCTCGTCGGCGATGACCGATGTGCTGCCGGAAGCTCAAAAGGAAGCGCTCAACGCGCGCATTCCGGCGGGCAAAATGGGCGAAGGCGCCGATATTGCGGCGGCTGCCGTCTATCTCGCCAGCAAGGACGCCGGTTATGTGACGGGCCAGACCCTGCACGTAAATGGCGGAATGGCGATGGTTTGACCGCATAAGCGGGGCAAGCCGCACAGGTAATCTCCACGCCTTTGGCGTTTTGCGTCACCATAGGGCTTGCATCGCCATTGTTGGCCCATTAGGGCTTCAACGAAATATTGCTCACACATGAACGAGAAGGGTTATCCATGAGCGACACCGCCGACCGCGTTAAGAAGATCGTCGTCGAGCACCTCGGCGTAGAGGCCGACAAGGTGACCGAAGAAGCGAGCTTCATCGACGATCTGGGTGCGGACAGCCTCGACATCGTCGAGCTGGTCATGGCGTTCGAAGAAGAATTCGGCGTCGAAATCCCCGATGATGCTGCCGAAAAGATTTCGACCGTCAAGGACGCGATCGCCTATATCGACAGCAACAAGGGCTGATCGAAGCGAGGCCGAGTTGCCTTGAACGAATCGCTGTTATCGAAGACGGTTTCCGGCACGTTCGGGAGCCGTTTTTGATTCTGGAAAACAGGAGCCGCTTATGCGCCGCGTAGTAGTCACCGGTCTGGGTCTCGTGACCCCGCTGGGAGCCGATGTTGAAACCACTTGGGCCAACCTGATCGCCGGAAAATCCGGTGCGGGCCTGATCACGCGCTTTGACGCGTCGAACCAGAAGTGCCTCATCGCGTGCGAAGTGAAGGCCAAGGACCATCCCTGGGGCTTTGATCCCGACAAGCGGGTGGACCACAAGATCCAGCGTCAGGTCGATCCGTTCATCGTCTATGGCATTGATGCCGCAGGCCAGGCGATTGAAGACGCGGGCCTCACCGACATGAGCGATGACCTGAAAATGCGCACCGGCTGCTCGATCGGCTCGGGCATTGGCGGGCTTCCGGGCATCGAGAGCGAATCCATCGTGCTCCACGAAAAGGGCCCGAGCCGCGTTTCGCCGCACTTCGTGCATGGTCGCCTGATCAACCTGATCTCGGGTCAGGTCAGCATCAAATACGGCCTGATGGGCCCCAACCACGCGGTCGTGACGGCGTGCTCGACGGGCGCGCACTCGATTGGCGATGCCGCGCGCATGATCAAGGACGGCGATGCCGACATCATGCTGGCGGGCGGTGCCGAAGGCACGATCAACCCGCTCGGCGTCGCGGGCTTTGCCCAGGCGCGCGCGCTCAACTGCAGCTATAATGACCGCCCCGAACAGGCGAGCCGCCCCTATGACAAGGACCGTGACGGCTTTGTGATGGGCGAAGGCGCAGGCGTCGTCGTGCTCGAAGAATATGAACACGCCAAGGCGCGCGGCGCGAAGATCTATGCCGAAGTCGTCGGCTACGGACTGTCGGGCGATGCCTATCACGTGACCGCCCCGCACCCCGAAGGCAAGGGCGCCGAACTCGCCATGCGCATGGCGATGAAGAAGGCCGGAATGGAACCGGGCGACATTCACTATGTCAACGCCCATGGCACCTCGACCATGGCCGACACGATCGAACTCGGCGCAGTCAAGCGCGTGCTGGGCCCCGATCTGGGCGGCGCGTCGATGAGCAGCACCAAATCGGCCATCGGGCATTTGCTGGGCGGTGCAGGCGCTGTGGAAGCGATCTTCTGCATCCTCGCAATCCGCGATCAGATCGTGCCGCCGACGCTCAACCTCGACAATCCCGATGAGGGCACCGAGGGCGTTGATCTTGTGCCGCACGTCGCCAAGAAGCGCGAAGTGAAGGCCGTGCTCAACAACAGCTTCGGCTTTGGCGGCACCAACGCTTCGCTGGTGATGAAGGCGGTTTGATCGCCTCTGGCCGCTGCCTGAACGGATGGTGACCTGATGGGCCGTCAACTACTGGTTCTTGTGCTGGCCCTGCTCCTCGCGGCTTGCGGTGGGCGGGCTGACAAGGACGTTGCGGTCGTCATCGCGCCGGGATCGAGCCTCAAGGCCGCGGCGGCGGCGCTTGAAGAAGCCGGCGCGGTCGAGTCCGCCTCGGGTTTTCTCAACCACGCCCGCGTGTTCGGATCTTCCGATCCGATCAAGCCGGGCGAATATGAGATCAAGAAGGGCATGAGCGACGGCGATGTGCTGGCGCTGCTCCAATCCGGCAAGACGCTCCAGCGCTTCGTGATGGTAACGCCGGGCATGCCGTCCATCGTCGTGCAGGAACGGCTGATGGCTGCGCCCTTCCTGACGGGCGATGTCGAGGTGCCCGCCGAGGGCTCCGTGCTGCCGGACAGCTATGCCTATACGCGCGGCGAGAAGCGAAGCGCCGTTCTTTCCCGCATGCAAACCGCCATGACGCGCACGCTCGCCGAGCTTTGGGCGAAGCGTTCTTCGGCAACTGTCGTCAAATCACCGCAGGAAGCCATCATTCTCGCGGGCATTGTCGAGAAGGAAACCGGCAAGGCGTCGGAGCGCCGCCTTGTCGCGGGCGTCTATTCAAACCGCGTCCGCACCGGCATGCGCCTTCAGGCCGACCCGACGGTCATCTACCCCGTCACCAAGGGCAAGCCACTTGGCCGCCGCATCCTGCGCAGCGAACTGACGGCGGACAATGGCTATAACACCTATGCCCGCTCCGGGCTGCCGATTGGCCCGATCACGAATCCGGGCAAGGTCTCCATCGAGGCTGTGCTTAACCCTGCCCCGACGCGTTACGTCTATTTCGTCGCCGATGGCACGGGCGGCCATGTGTTTGCCGAGACGCTCGCCGAGCACAATGCCAACGTCTCCAAATGGTACGCCATCCGTCGCCAACGCGGCGAAATGTAGACCCCTAAATCGCTCTATTCTCCCACCGGGTGCGGCAACTGCCCCGGCGGGCCCTTGGGCGGCTTCATGAGCATGATGAGCGGCATGAATACGATGAGCAGCACCATCATGAACTGGAAGTTGTCGAGATAGGCGATCATAGCCGCCTGCCGCGTCACTTCAGCATTCATCATCGCCAGCACCGCATCCCCAATCACCTGGAAGCGATCAATCGTCGACGGATCAACCGCCGACATTGACGAGGATGTGATGTGCGAGGTGAGGTCGGCATGGCTCGTCTGCATGTTGCGCGCGAACATGGTCGACATGATCGAAATGCCGATGCTGCTGCCAATGCTGCGCACCAGATAGAGCAAGCTGGAGCCATCGGTGCGATGGTGCATCGAGAGCGTCGCAAAGGCGAGGCTGTTCATCGGGATGAAGATGAAGCCCATGCCAAAGCCCTGCAAAAGGCCGGTATAGAGCACAGGGTGCCAATCCATGCCGAGGCTCCACTGCGTCATCTGCCAGAGCGAGATGATCGTCACCACAAAGCCGAAGCC
>Ga0116191_1003602_pt1 | contig 11284 bp, 10 predicted proteins | sample AD_UKC111_MetaG_FD_89897 | JGI IMG/M metagenome (GOLD analysis project Ga0116191, IMG submission 89897) | Active sludge microbial communities of municipal wastewater-treating anaerobic digesters from Hong Kong - AD_UKC111_MetaG | ecosystem: Engineered > Bioreactor > Anaerobic > Digestate...
CCCAGCACCCTGGCGTCGTGGAGATCGCGCTCCGGTGGCACGGCACCCGCCCATTGATGCACGTACTTCTCTTGCGCCGCTGTCTCGATGGCGCCCTTGCGCTGGGCGCGCACGGCCTTGATGGCTTCGGCGGGCGACCAACCCAGTTCCACCAGCAAGCGCGCGGCGATGGTGCCGCTGCGCCCCAGCCCGCCACGGCAGTGCACCAGCACGTTGAGGCCCTGACGCAGTTGGGCACGCAAGCGAAGGCCGGCGTAGCACCAAGCGGCCTCGAAGGAGGCATCCGGCACATCGACATCGGTGATGGGCAGGTGGTACCACTCCAAGCCGCGCGCCTCGCAGGCATCGCCGATGCCGTCGGCCTGCACGGCGTGCAGCTCATCCATCGGCATCAGGGTCACCACGGCGGCGGCGCCCCAGCGGCGGATGGCATCCAGGTCGACATCCATGTCCCGTCGCCAGTGACCGGAGACGGAGTTCGCCTGCTTCTTGCCGGGGCAAATGGTGAAGCCCACGGCGCCCAGGCGCGGCCCCACGGACAGTTGGCCCAGTTGCAAAGGGCTGTTGTGGCTGTCGAGAACGGGGGTGGAGATCATCGAAAAGTCCTTTAATGGGATACAGAGAAACATTCAATGGCGCATAGTACACCATTGAATCGAATCGGCGCAAGTGTGGCGCTGGATATTTCTGGAGATCCCCATGCCCGCTGGCTCGTCAGCCGCAACAAGCCCAATGAACTTTCCTCGACCGCTGGCCACGGTCGACGTGGTGATCCTGACGCTGGGTGCCAGGGGCCTGCGGGTCTTGCTGGTGCAGCGCCCGGGCGGTGGGGACGAGCCGTTTCCGAAGGCGTGGGCGCTGCCCGGCGGCTTTGTGGACGTGCAGAAGGACGCCGACCTGCAAGCCTGCGCGTTGCGCAAGCTGCACGAAAAGACCGCGGTTCGCAGCACGTACCTGGAGCAGGTCGGCAGTTGGGGGGCGCGCGCGCGCGATCCGCGCGGCTGGTCCATCACGTGCGTGTATTTCGCGCTGCTGCCGCAGAGCGCATTGCACATTGGCAAGGGTGGCAATGCCGCCGACGTCGGGTGGTTCGAGGTCGAGCCCGATGGCACCGTGCCCACCGCCGGCCCCTTGGCCTTTGACCATGAGCGCTTGCTGACCGCGGCGTGGCAGCGTATCCAGTCGAAGGTGGAATACACGTCCCTGCCCGCGTTCCTTCTGTCCGAGCCCTTCACACTGCCTCAGTTGCAGCAGGCCTATGAGCTCGTCCTGGGTCGTGAGCTGGACCGCAGCGCGTTTCGGCGACGCGCGCTGTCCATGCCGGGCTTCTTGCGTGAAGCCGGCGTTTTACGGACGGGTGCACCCCGTGCGCCCATGGGATATGAGCTGATCGATCGTCAGCAGCCCATGGTGTTTCCACGTGCGTTCGAACCCCGGACCACGCGCGACTGAATCGCCTTGCCAAGTGTCGTCGCCTCAAGGAAGGACAATGCCGGTCCTTGGAAACCCACCGAAGTCCATTTCACATGCACCCCAAAGCCCTGCTCGAAGCCGCCAGCGAACTGGTGCTGCGCGTGCTGCGCCTGGACCACCCGGCCGACGCGGTGGTGTCGCACTTTTTTCGCGAGCACCGCAACCTGGGCCCGCGCGAGCGCGCCACGCTGGCCGAGACGGCCTATGCCGTGCTGCGGCGCAAGCCCCTGTACGAACACCTGGCGCGCTCGGGCAGCGGCTCGCGCGAGCGGCGCCTGGCGATCCTGGGTTTTGCCGCGCCGCGCGACTTTTTGAAGCAGGCCTTGAACGAGGCTGAAAAACAGTGGCTGGACGCCTGCGATGCGGTGCCCGACACCGAGCTGCCGCCCACCTGCCGCCACAACCTGCCGGCCTGGCTGGTGGAGCCTTTGCGCCAGCAGGTGGGCGATGAATTCGACGCCCTGGCCGCCGCGCTGCTGGCGCCGGCGCCGCTCGACCTGCGCGTCAACACCTTGAAGGAAAAACGGCCTTCAGCGCAGGCAGAACTTGCGCAAGCAGCTATCAAATCAATAGAAACGCCGTATTCGCCCTGGGGCCTGCGCATCGACGGCAAGCCGACGCTGCAGAAGCTTGACGTCTTCACGCGCGGCGCGGTGGAGGTGCAGGACGAAGGCTCGCAGCTGCTGGCCCTGCTGCTGGATGCGCGGCGCGGCGAGATGGTGGCCGATTTTTGCGCCGGCGCCGGCGGCAAGACGCTCGCCATCGGCGCCACCATGCGCTCGACGGGGCGGCTGTATGCGTTCGACGTGTCGGCGCATCGTTTGGACAAGCTCAAACCGCGCCTGGCGCGCAGCGGCCTGTCCAACGTGCACCCGGTGGCCATTGCGCACGAGCGCGACGAGCGCATCAAGCGCCTGGCCGGCAAACTCGACCGCGTGCTGGTCGACGCGCCGTGCTCGGGCCTGGGCACGCTGCGGCGCAACCCGGACTTGAAGTGGCGCCAGTCACCCCAGGACGTGCAGGAGCTGGCCGTCAAGCAGCAGGCCATCCTGCAAAGCGCCGCGCGCCTGCTCAAGCCCGGCGGGCGGCTGGTGTATGCCACGTGCAGCGTGCTGCCCGATGAAAACGAGCAGGTGGCCGAGGCCTTCGGCGCGGCGCACCCCGACTTCGAGCCGCGCGACGTGGCCGAATTGCTGGCCGGGCTGAAGGTGCCGCACGCCGCCGATCTGTGCAGCGCGCAAGGACGCTTTCTGCGCCTGTGGCCGCACCGGCATGGTACCGATGGGTTTTTTGCCGCCGTGTGGCAGCGCAAGGTCTGACCGTCGGCTACGGTTTGCCGTCGGCTTCGACGCGCGCGCCCGCCGACACCGTGGCTTCCTCGCCGATCAGCCCGCGCGGGCGCAGCACCAGCACGGCCATCAGCACCAGGCCGATCAGGATGATCTGCGCGGCGCCGCCCTTGACCTGGATGGCGGCCGGCAGCAGCACCTGCGCGGCGCTGCCGCTCAGGGTCCACACGGCCCACATCAGCACCGCGCCCAGCACGGCGCCCTTGTTGTTGCCGCTGCCGCCGACGATCAGCATGCTCCAGATCTGGAAGGTGAGGATGGGCATGAAGTCCTCCGGGCTGATGTAGCCGATGAAGCTGGCGTTGAGCGCGCCGCCCAGGCCCATCACCGCCGAGCCGATCACGAAGGATTGCAGGCGATAGCTGAAGGCGTTCTTGCCCAGCGATTCGGCGGCGCTCTCGTCCTCGCGAATGGCTTTCAGCACGCGGCCCCAGGGCGATCGCACCATGGCCTCCAGCGCAGCGTACAGCACGATCACGATCACGACAACCAGCCCCAACATCAGCCCGTTGCGGCCCGACACGCTGTCCACCAGGCCGGGCAGCGGGCGCGGAATGTCGGTGATGCCGCGGCTGCCGCCCGTCAGCCAGCTGGTGTTGAGCGCGATCAGTTGCAGCGTGATGCCGATGCCGATGGTGACGATGGCCAGGTAGTCCTCGCGCAGCCGCAGCGTGGGGATGCCGACGATGAAGGCCACCACGCCGGCGGCTGCCATGGCGCCGATCAGGCCGACGATGAAGGGCAGGTCCCAGCCCGCCACGATGCCCGCGTGCGCCGGCCCGCACAGCAGGGCAAACGCATAGGCGCCCACCAGATAAAAGCCTGCCACGCCGATGTTGAACAAGCCCGTGTAGCCCCATTGCAGGTTCAGCCCCAGGCACACGATGGCAAACACCAGCGCCTGGATCAGGAAGAACACGAGGTAGGAGGCAATGCCGGTCATGTCCGTTCTCCCAGGATGCCGGTGGGGTGCACCAGCAGGATCAGGAACATCAGCGCAAACGCCACCGCCGGCTTGTAGCCCGGGTCGATGAAGGCCACCGACAGCGACTGTGCGATGCCGATCACCAGCCCGCCCAGCACCGCGCCGTAGATGCTGCCGATGCCGCCCAGAATCGCCGCGGCAAACATCGGCAGGATCAGCGTGAAGCCCATCTCGGGCGAGACCTGCACCGTCAGGCCGAACATGGCGCCGCCCACGGCCGCCAGCCCGCCGCCGATGATCCACACCCAGCGGATGATGCGCCGCACGTCGATGCCGGTGACCTGCGCCAGCGCCGGGTTGTCGGACACCGCGCGCATCTGCTGGCCCAGGCGCGTGCGCGTCAGGAACAGGTGCAGCGCCACCATCAGCACGGCGGTGAGCGCCACCACGAAGATCTCGTTGGCCGACAGGCGCACGCCCGGCAGCACCTCCTGCGCGATGGCGATGCTGCGCGTGTAGTACTCGGGCTGCGAGCCCCACACGAAGACGATCACGTTGCGCAGCATCAGCGACGCGCCAAAGGACGCGATCACCAGCGCCACCGCGACGTCGCTCTTGCGCAAGGGCCTGAACAAAATCCAGTCCAGCACCAGCGCCAGCACCGCCGTCAGCACCAGCGCCAGCACCAGGCCGCCCAGAAAGCTCCAGCCGAAGGTGAAGGGGCCCAGTGTGGCGCCGCCGCTGAAGGCACCCACGAACAGCAGCGCAAAGTACGCGCCGAAGGTCAAAAACTCGCCGTGCGCGAAGTTGGCAAAGCGCAGGATGTTGTAGGTCAGCGTCAGGCCGATCGCGCCCAGCGCCAGCGTGGCGCCCAGCACGATGCCGTCGGCCAGATATTGGGCAATCATGTCAGCCCCCTTTTGGCGCCCAGGTACAGCGCGCCGACCTCCGGGTTGGCCAGCAGCTCGGCGGCCGCGCCGCTGACCTGCTCGCGGCCCTGCGCCAGCACGTAGCCGCGGTCGGAGATGGCCAGCGCGGCGCGCGCGTTCTGCTCGACGATCAAAAGCGTCACGCCCAGCGCGCGCACCTCGCGCACCTTGGCGAACACCACGCCCACCAGCTTGGGCGAGAGGCCGGCCGAGGGTTCGTCCAGCATCAGCATGGTGGGGCGCGCCATCAGTGCGCGCGCCACCGCCACCATCTGCCGCTCACCGCCCGACAGCGTGCCGGCGGCCTGCCGGCGCCGCTCGGCCAGGCGCGGAAACAGCTGGTACATGCGCGCCAGGTCTTCGGCGATGCCGGCGCGGTCGTTGCGGGCGCAGGCGCCCAGCTCCAGGTTGTCCTGGATGGTCAGGCGCGCGAACACGTTGTTGGTCTGCGGCACATACGCCAGGCCGCGCCCCACCATGCGGTGCGCGGCCTCGCCCACCAGGCTCTGGCCGAACAGCGCGACCCGTCCGCTGCGCACCGGCACCAGGCCGGCGATGGTCTTGATCAGCGTGGACTTGCCGGCGCCGTTGGGGCCCAGCACGGTGACGATCTCGCCGCGCGCCACCTGCAGACTGGCGCCGCGCAGGATGTCCACCTCGGGCGTGTAGCCGGCCACCAAGCCCTGCACCGTCAGGGCGAGTTCGTCGCTGCGCGCGATGTCGGGTGAGGGGCTGGTCATGGCGTTTCTCCGCCCAGATAGGCCTCGAGCACGCGCGGGTCGCTGCGCACCGCCTGCGGCGTGCCCTGCATCAGCAGGCGCCCCTGGGCCAGCACCAGCACCGGGTTGCACAGCTGCGTGATCAGGTCCATGTTGTGCTCGATGATGAGAAAGGTGATGCCGCGCGCGTGCAGCTCCTGCAGCTTGTCCATGATGGTGGCCAGCAGCGTGGGGTTGACGCCCGCGCCGGGCTCGTCCAGCAGGATCAGCTTGGGCTCGGCCATCAGCACGCGGGCCAGCTCCAGCAGCTTTTGCTGGCCGCCCGACAGGTTCTTGGCGAACTCGCCCGACAGCCGCTCCAGCCCGACGAAATCCAGCACGCGGCGCGCGTGCTCGCGGATGCGCTTTTCCTGCGCGCGAACCTGCGGGCGCGCGAACCAGTTGTTCCAGAAGTGTTCACCCGCCTGCGCACTGGGTGCCAGCATGGTGTTCTCCAGCACGGTCATGCTGGCAAACGGCCGCGGAATCTGGAAGGTGCGCACCAGCCCCGCATGAAAGATGCGGTGCGGCGGCAGGCCGCCGGTGGCCTGGCCGGCAAACGAGATGGATCCCGACGTCGGCCGGTGCGCGCCGGCGATGGTGTTGAACAGCGTGGTCTTGCCGGCGCCGTTGGGGCCGATCAGCCCGGTGATGGTGTGCGCGGCCAGCGTGAAGGACACGCCATCGACCGCGCGCAAGCCGCCAAACTCCTTCACGAGATCGCGCACTTCGAGCATCGCTGTCTCCAATTTTTTTGCGGCGGGCGAGCGCGTGCCGCTCGCTCGCCTGCATGCGTGGGGCGCCTACTTCCTGGCGCCGCGCATCGCGTCGATCTGGGCCACGGTCACCATGCCGGTCGGTTCGACCTTGCCCTGCGCCGAAACGTTCCACACCTGCATGGGCGCGGCGATGTCGCCGTTGGCGTCGAACTGCAGCGGCCCGGTGGCGCCCACGTACTGGATGGTCTTGCCCTCGGCCAGCAACTGCGCGGCTTTCTTCAGCTCGGCCACGCCGGCATAGACCTTCTCGCCCTTCGGGTCGGTCACCTTGCGGATCGCGTCGCGAATGGCCGGGCCCTTGCTGCTCTTGGCCTGCTCCATCGCCAGCCCCACCAGCACCGTGGCGTCATACGCGTTGGGGATGTAGGCCTGCGTCGGCAGCGTGCCGAACTTGGTCTGGAACTCGCTCTGGAAGGTGGCCAGCGAAGGCGTCTTGTCCGAGCCCGGCGCGGTGCCGTGCACGTCCTTCATGTACTGCGCGCCCACGTCGTTGACGAAGTCCTGCGACTCCAGCCCGTCCGGGAACAGGAACTTCTGCGGCCCGCCCGCGCCGATCCATTCGCGCGTGATGGTGGTGCCGTCACCCGGGTAGCCGATCAAGAAGAGTGCATCAGGCCTGGGGCTCAGGGCCTTGCCGACCTCGGCGCGGTACGAAGGCTGACTGGGGTTGTACACCACGTTCTCGGTCACCGTGCCGCCCAACTGCTTGAAGCCGGCCGCGAACTCCTGGCTCAGGCCCTGGCCGTACGGGTTGTTCAGGTACATCACCGCCACCTTCTTGAAGCCCGCGTCATGCGCCACCTTGGCCATGGCCAGGCCCTGCAGCGCGTCCGACGGGCAGGTGCGGAACCAGAAGCCGCCGGTCTTGCCCTGCTTGGCCAGGTCGCTGAAGGTCGGCGAGGTCGATGCCGGCGAGATCTGCACCACCTGGCTGGGTGCGGTCACCGAGGTCAGGATGGCGGCGCTGACACCGCTGGAGAGCGCACCGATGATGGCCGGCACCTGCTGCACGTCCACCAGCTTCTTGGCCGCGTCCACGCCCACCGAGGGGCTGGTCTGGTCGTCCAGCAGCGACAGCTTGAGGTCGCAGGTGTTGGCACCGTGCGAGGCGTTGAAATCGGCCACGGCCAACTCGCTGCCCTTGGCGATCTGCTGGCCCAGCACGCCGAGCGAGCCGGTCAGCGACATCACCGCGCCCACCGGGGTGGTGCACGAAGCGGCGAAGGCGGGCGCGCAGCCCATGCTGGCCAGGGCCAGCGCGATGGCGGCTTGTTTGATTGACGGATGTCTCATGTCGAATACCTCCAAAAGGTCAACACGCCACAAACGGCGGCAGCGGACCTGTCCCGAAGGAACGAAAGCATCGAGGCATCAACCCAGCACCGGGTGGCAATCGGCAAAACGTCGGGGAATGTCATCGGGTGATGGGACGTTCCGGTCGCCGGGCAATCAACACTCTACGCCGCTTGCGCCCACCTTGCACGGCGCGGCCGCGCCAGCGCGGCGCGCCGCCGGCGCCATGGAACAATGTCGTCATGCAAAGCGCAGACGTTCTCATCATCGGCGCCGGCATGGCGGGCGCCTCGCTGGCCTGGCGGCTGGCGCGCGCGGGCCGGCGCGTGCTGCTGATCGAGCGCGAGACGCAACCCGGCATGCACAGCACGGGCCGCTCGGCGGCGATGTTCATGGAGAGCTACGGCCCGCCCGGCGTGCGTGCGCTCACCCGCGCCAGCCGCGATTTCTATCTGCACCCGCCGGCCGGTTTTGCCGACGTGCCCCTGCTCACGCCGCGCGCGGCGCTGTTCGTGGCCACGGCCGCGCAACGCCCCGCACTGGATGCGATGCAGGCCGAGCTGGCCGCCAGCGGCACCGTGCTGAAGCTCCTGAATTCGGAGCAGCTTGCGCAGATTGCGCCGGCGCTGCGGCCCGGTTTGTTTGAAAGCGGCCTGCTCGACACCAACGGCTACGACATCGACGTCAACGCGCTGCTGCAGGGCTTCTTGCGGGGCGCGCGGCAGGCGGGCGGCCAGTTGCTGACACAGGCCGAGCCGCAGGCGGCCGAGCGCGCCGAAGAAGGCTGGCGCCTGCAACTGGCCGACGGCCGTCGCGTGGTCGCGCCGGTGCTGGTCAACGCCGCGGGCGCCTGGGCCGACGAGGTGGCGGCGCTGCTGGGCGCGGCGCCCATCGGCCTGGTGCCTTGCCGGCGCAGCGCCTTCACGTTCCGCGCGCCCGAAGGGGCGGACATCGCCGGCTGGCCGCTGGTGTCGGACGTGGACGAGCAGTGGTACTTCAAGCCCGACGCCGGCCAGCTGCTGGGCTCGCCCGCCAACGCCGATGCGGTGGCTCCGCACGACGTGCAGCCGGAGGAGCTGGACATTGCCCTGGGCATCCATCGCATCGAGGAAGCAACGACGCTGCGCATCGCGCGGCCCACCGCCACCTGGGCGGGCTTGCGCACGTTTGCGCCCGACGGCGAGATCGTGATTGGCATTGATGCTGCGTGCCCGGGCCTGTTCTGGCTGGCGGGGCAGGGCGGCTACGGCATTCAGAGCGCGGCAGGCGCCAGCGCGCTGGCGGCCAGCCTGATCGAGGGCGGGGCGCTGCCCGATGAATTGACGCGCCACGGCGTGGCGCCGGCCACCGTGGCCCCCGCGCGCTTGCGCGCAGTCAAGTGCCGGCCAGCGAGCGCAGGCCGTTCAGGTCCAGCAGCCGCAGCTGGCGGCCCCGCCCGCTGATCAGGTCACGCTCGCGCAGCTGGCGCAGCACGCGCGAGAACGTCTCGGGCGCAATGCCCAGTTGCGCGGCAATGGCACGCTTGCGCTCGCGCAGGGTGATGGCCGGCTGTTGCGGCGCCTCGGGCGCGCCCTCCAGATGCCGCAGCAGCCATTCGGCACAACGCGCCTCGGCGTCCTTGCCCAGCCGCGTGACGGCCAGCTCGGCCTGCTGCCGGTGGGCGCGCGCCAGGTCGCGCACCAGCAGCAGCGTTTGCGCGGGCAGGGCGCCCAGGTTGGCCGAGAAGTCGGCCAGCGGTACCGCGCGCACCCGCACCGGGGTTTCGGCCACGATGTCCATCAGGGGCGCCTGGCCCAGCACCGCGCTGCCGGGGTCCAGCCAGCACGGGCCTTCGAGCCAGCCCAGGGTGTGCGCCAGGCCGTCGGGCCCCAGCAGGCCGAGGGCTACGCGCCCCTCGGCAAGGTGATGAATGTGGTCGTCATGGCGGGCTCGGCGCAACAGCACCGTGCCCGCAGGCAGCGTGGCGGCCTGGTGGTTGGGGTCGGGCAGTGGCAGGGTCAGCATGGGCCGACTGTGCCGCGCCTGGGGCCAGATGCCATTGATGCATATCAACCCCGGCGACATTCGGCAAAGCGCCTCGACCGCTCGGCGACCCGCCGCCACGGCTTGGCCCGTGCGCCCGGGGTCCCGCCCGATCGAGATCGCGCTGCGGGGCCTGAACGACTTGCACGGCAAGCTGGAGCCCGCCGGCCGGCCGGCGCGTCCGCCAGATGCAACGGAACGGCCAGCCCGTCGAGCTGCGGCGCGGCATTCCGGCGGGTGAGGGCCGCAGTCGAGAGTTGGCAAAAAAAAGTCCGCACGTTGCGCGAACGATGCGGACCTTTCTGGACTGGTGCCGGCTGCCGGAATCGAACTGGCGACCTACGCGTTACGAGTGCGTTGCTCTACCAACTGAGCTAAGCCGGCGTTTCTCGTAAAGTCTGCGATTATAGCGGGGGACTTGCCGCTTTTTGACCCCCATCACCCACCGCCTTGGAGGCTCTTGAACATGCTGAAAACCGATCATCTGACCGATACCCGCGCGCTGCTGGATGTGGCGGCTGAGCGTGGCGCGCCCTCGCGCCGCCAGGCGCTGGGGCTGGCGCTGGGCGTGGGCTATGCGGCGGCCACGCTGCCGGCGCTGGCGCAGACGGCCATCAAGACCAGCGCCGAGGGCCTGACCGCGGGCGAGGTGACGATCGACGTGGCCGGCTTCAAGATGCCGGCGTACCGCGCGCAGCCGGCGGGCAAGACGGGGCTGCCGGTGGTGCTGGTGCTGTCCGAGATTTTTGGCGTGCACGAGTACATCGCCGACATCACGCGCCGCCTGGCCCACGCGGGCTATCTGGCGATCGCGCCCGAACTGTTCGTGCGCCAGGGCGACGCGCAAGGCTATGGCGAGATGTCCAAGCTGATGAGCGAGGTGATTGCCAAGGTGCCCGACGCGCAGGTGATGGGCGACCTGGACGCCACCGTGGCCTGGGCCGGCGCTCACGGCGGCAACACCGACAAGCTGGGCGTGACCGGCTTTTGCTGGGGCGGTCGCCAGGTGTGGCTGTATGCCGAGCACAACCCGAAACTGAAGGCGGCCGTGGCCTGGTACGGGCGCCTGGTGGGCCAGCCCACGGCGCTGGCCCCCAAGAACCCGCTGGACGGCGCTGCGCAGCTGAAGGCGCCCGTGCTGGGCCTGTACGGCGGCGCCGACGCCGGCATCCCCCTTGACACGATTGATACGATGAAAAAAGCCTTGGCCGAGGCCGGCGCCAAGGGCAATGCGGCCGCCAAGGCCAGCGAGTTCGTGATCTACCCGGATGCGCCGCACGCCTTTCATGCCGACTACCGGCCCAGCTACCGCAAGGAGGCGGCCGAGGACGGCTGGAAGCGCGCCCTGGCGTGGTTCAAGGCGCATGGCGTGGCTTGACAGGCCGGGTACGCTGGTTTGACGAGCAGGCCGCCCGCGAGGCGGCTTTTTTTAATGTTTCATGCCTCTGGCGCTTGCCAGACGTGCGCGAGTAGCTATGAATTTGATTGTAATCCTGGTGGGCACGCTGATCGCCGGCGTGGGCAGCGTGTGGATCGCCGCCACCTTGTCCTTTGGCGTGCTGGCGCGCTACACGCAGCACATGCTCAGCCTGGCGGCCGGCGCGCTGCTGGCCACGGCCTTCATTCGCCTGCTGCCCGAGGGCTTCGAGAGCGGGGTGGAGGTGCACGTGCTGTCGGCCACGCTGCTGGGCGGCCTGCTGTTTTTCTTTTTGCTCGACAAGGCCGAGCTGTGGCACCACGGGCACGAGCACAGCCA
>Ga0116191_1003603_pt1 | contig 11283 bp, 12 predicted proteins | sample AD_UKC111_MetaG_FD_89897 | JGI IMG/M metagenome (GOLD analysis project Ga0116191, IMG submission 89897) | Active sludge microbial communities of municipal wastewater-treating anaerobic digesters from Hong Kong - AD_UKC111_MetaG | ecosystem: Engineered > Bioreactor > Anaerobic > Digestate...
ACAATGAATAAGCCGTATATTGCTCAGAAAATTTACGAGGCAGTTTTCAGTTTAATAGCGGCATAATACAGCATAACAAAAGCACTCCGAACCGCAAAACGTTCGGAGTGCTTTAATTTATAACTACTTGTCATATTCTAAAATCAATCTTTTTAGTTCATCAATATAGCTTAGAGCAAAGCTGCTTAGATTAGCTTTTTCATTTTTTATAAATCCAACATTCATTTTTTCATCTGTTTCAAGCGGAACAGAAATAATATTATCTCCGTTAAGATTACTGTTAAGGACACCTGTGCAGATGGTATATCCGTTTAAACCAATAAGTAGGTTGAACAATGTGGCTCTGTCGCTCACATGAATCATTTTTTTATGCGGTACTGTGCTTAGAATTTCCTCCGAGAAATAAAAGGAGTTGTTTTCGCCCTGCTCAAAGGCGAGGCAAGGATAATTCTCTAAATCTGAAAGTGCTATTGATTTTTTATCTGACAGAGGATGCAGGGAACTAATAAAAACATGAGGATTAGCCGTAAACAAAGGTGTGAAAACAAGATGATTTTCTTTGAGCAGCTTAGTAATGACTTTTTCGTTGAATTCACTAAGATATAATATCCCAATTTCACTATGGAAATTTTTCACATCCTCAATAATTTCATAGGTACGGGTTTCACGGAGAGTAAATTCATATTCGTCTGTATCAAGCGCAGAAATAACATTGACAAAGGCGTTGACGGCAAAGGCATAATGCTGTGTTGAAACAGAACAAAGCTGTCTTGATGGCTTTTTATTCAGATAACGCTGCTCCATCAGTTCTGCCTGTTCGACTACTTGTCTTGCATATGAAAGAAATTCAGTACCGTCAGAAGTAAGTGTAATACCCTTTACAGAACGCTTAAATATTTCAATGCCAGTTTCTGCTTCAATATCCTTAACAGCATTTGAGAGGCTTGGCTGTGATATGAATAGTCTTTTTGCCGCTTCCGTAATTGAACCGTACTGTACAATTGCTATTATATATTTCATTTGCTGTAATGTCATATGATAGCTCCTTCATAGCTTTTAGCTATATTATAGCAGTATCTTTATTAATTGTCCAGTGAAAGTGAAAGTAAAGAAATACGTTTCTTGACATAAGCTCATAATCAAGTTATAATAAAAATACGATAGAAAACGGAGGTACACTATGGCACGACCAGTGAAATGGAGAAAAATCGAAAATATACCGACGGTACAATATTTTGTGCCGTCTGAAAAAGATATTGATGACATACCAGGAAATATTCTTAAACTTGAAGAACTTGAAGCGGTTAGACTGAAAGACCTTGAAGGACTTGAACAGGAAGAATGTGCAGTAAAAATGGAAGTTTCAAGACCGACATTTCAGCGTATTCTTATTTCCGCAAGAGAAAAGATTACAGACAGCCTTGTTAATGGGAAAACGCTAAAAATTGAAGGCGGTAATTTCACAAGAAATATCTGCCCTGTGAAATGTGCAGACTGCGGCAAGGAATGGTCTGAAAGCTTTGAGAAGCTGGAGATAATAAAAAATGGTGAATATACATGTCCATCTTGTGGTTCAAGTCATGTTGGATGCATTAAAAAATGCAGAGAAAAGTTTTGTAATAAAAATTGCCGACGTCATTGTGGTGAAGAATAAAATATAGAAAATAGGTTGTCTTATTTATAAGATGACCTAATTTTTTATTTGTATATTGACATATGACCAAAATGGTGATAAAATATTGAGCATAAGACCATAATAATTGAGGTGATATACTTGAAAGTTAGCATTTTAACTGAAAACAGAACAAGCAAAGGAAAGTTCCTTGCAGAGCATGGTTTATCTGTATTCATTGAATTTAATGATATGAATATTCTGTTTGATACAGGACAAACAGATGTGTATTGTCATAATGCAAGCTTTATGGGTGTTGATTTAAGCAAAACAGATTGCATTGTTTTGAGTCACGGACATTATGACCATTGTGGTGGCTATGTACATTTTCCAGTGAAAGAAAAATACCCTGTTACTTATGTGCGGGAAAAGGCTTTTGAAAGAAAGTTTACAAAAGATAAAAACGGTTACAGGGAAATAGGAATACCGTGGAAGTATGAGGACTGTAAAGATAGGATTATTTTCACGGGAGAGAAAACGCAGATAGCAGAAAATATTTATCTGTGTTCAGATATGCCATTTTCTGTTCCTTTTGAAGAGCCGTTTAAAGGTTTGCTTGTTCAGAATGGTGAAGAGAAAATAACTGACAGAATGCGGGACGAGCAGATGCTTGTTATTGACACGAAAAAAGGACTTGTTATTTTTATCGGATGCAGTCATCCTGGACTAGCAAACTGTCTGAGCTATGCTATGAAGCTTTTCCCTAACAAGAAGATAAATACGGTTTTTGCAGGAATGCACCTTGAGGTCGTAAGTGATGAAAGATTTGAAAAGACCGTTGATTTCCTTAAAAAACTTGATATTGAAAACATTATTCCTGTTCACTGTACAGGAGTTATCAAAGCATGTGAAATGAAACGCATTTTTGGAGAACATTGCAGTATTTATGGTGCTGGTGATAGTTTTGAAATATAATTCTTTAAACTTTCCAAATAATATTGCAGACAATTTTGAGAAAATGATTGATTTGGAGATATAAACATGACAGACTACTCAGAAAAAGCAATAAGTTTATTTAAGCAGGGATATAACTGCTCACAGGCTGTATTTGTTGCATTCTGCGACAAAACTGGGCTTGATGAAGAAACCGCTTTAAAAATATCCTCTTCATTCGGTGGAGGAATGGGCAGGCTTCGTGAGGTATGCGGAGCTGTCAGCGGAATGTTTATGGTTGCAGGAATGCTTTACGGTTATTCTGATTCAAAGGATAATAAAGCTAAAACTGAACATTATAAGCTCATACAAATGCTTGCAGATAAATTTAAGCAAGAAAACGGCTCAATAATATGCCGTGAACTGTTGGGACTTGGCGCAGGAGCGGATAAACCGGTACCAGAACTTCGAACACAGGAATATTACAAAAAGCGTCCATGTGCAAAGCTTGTTGGTTGTGCGGCAAAAATCATGGAAGAGTATATAAAATCTACGGAGGAAAACAAATGAAAATAGCAATTCCTGTTGAAGAAAAGACACTGAACACACCAGTGTGTGTTTCTTTTGGAAGAACCCCTCTATTCGTGATATTTGATACCGAAAATGGTGAGTTTGAATTTATTGATAACAGTGCTGCTGCAAGTCAGGGCGGTGCAGGGATAAAAGCTGCACAGCTTCTTGCAGATAAAGGAGCTAAAGCAGTTGTTACATTCCGCTGCGGTGAAAATGCCGCTGAAGTTTTAAATCCTGCCGAAATAAAGCTTTATAAGGCAATATCGGGGACTGCAAGCGAAAATATTGAAAAGTTTAAAGCGGGAGAGCTTTCGTTATTAAATGATATTCACCCGGGCTTTCACAATCACGGAGGCAAGGAATAATGCAGGTTGCTGTTCTCAGCGGTAAAGGCGGTACAGGTAAAACTTTTATTTCTGTCAATCTCGCATGCGTTACTGAAAATGCGGTATATGTCGATTGTGATGTAGAAGAACCTAACGGTCATCTTTTCTTCAAGCCTGAAATTACAGAGAAACAGCCTGTTTCTGTGAACGTTCCGGAATGGAATGAAAGCAAATGTACATTTTGCCGTAAGTGTGTGGACTTTTGCCGATATAATGCACTTGCCATGATAAAGGAAAAGCTGTATGTTTTCAATGAAGTATGTCATTCCTGCGGTGGCTGTATGATTCTTTGTCCGCAGAAAGCTATTACCGAAAAACCAAGAGAAATAGGCGTTATTGAAACAGGGAAATCAGGTGAAGTTACCGTTATGACAGGCTGTCTTAACACGGGAGAGGTTTCGGGTGTGCCTGTAATAAAAGCACTGCTTGAAAAGCTTGACGGAAGCAGTGATACAATTATTGACTGTCCGCCGGGAAGTGCTTGTGTTGTCATGGAGAGCATAAAAAAATCTGATTATTGTATTCTTGTTGCAGAGCCAACATTGTTCGGAGTGCATAATTTTCAGATGGTATATGAGCTTGTAAAGCAATTTAAAAAGCCATACGGTGCAGTTCTGAATAAGAGTATTGAAAATGATAATCCTGCAAGGAAATTCTGTGAGGACAATAAAATTCCTGTTTTTGAGGAATTTCCGTACAATGAACAACTTGCAAAGCTTAATTCTGATGGGCTGATTGCTGTTCGTGAGTATGAAGCTTATGCTGAAAAATTCAGACAGCTTTTATCAGCAGTAAAGGAGGCATTATCGTGAAACAGCTTCTTGTATTAAGCGGAAAGGGCGGAACAGGTAAAACTACCGTTTCATCAGCTTTAATTGCACTAAGCGGAGCAAAAGCCTTTGCTGACTGTGATGTTGACGCACCTAATCTTCATCTTGTAACAGCACAGAATATTAAGCCCCAGACAAGTGATTATTATGGATTTCAGAAAGCATTTATTGATTGTGAAAAATGCATAAAATGCGGATTGTGCGAAGAAACCTGCCGATTTAATGCCATACATGAATTTGATGTGAATGTTTCGGAATGTGAGGGCTGTGCAGTTTGCTCTGAAATATGTCCTGTTCATGCAATAGAGATGAAAGATTTATCGTCGGGTGAAATGATATTATATAAAGATGACGTAAGAACATTTTCATCAGCAAAGCTTAAAACTGGAAGCGGAGCGTCGGGTAAGCTTGTGACAGCGGTAAAAAAACAGCTTAAAGACAATTCGGACAATTCTGAATTTGCAATAATCGACGGTTCACCCGGAATAGGCTGTCCTGTTATTGCTTCAATCAGCGGTGTCAGCATGGTTTTAATTGTTGCAGAGCCTACTGTTTCAGGAATTCACGATATGAAAAGAATTATTGAAACAGCAAAGAAATTCGGCACCAAATGCGCTGTATGTATCAATAAATATGATGTGAATGAGAGCAAATCCGATGAAATTGAGGGCTATTGTTGTTTAATCGGTATTGAGGTTGTTGGAAAAATTCCATTTGACAGCATGGTTTCAAAAGCAGTAAACAGCTATAAAAGCATAGCGGAATTCCCTGAAAGTCCTGCCGCAAAAGCAATTGAAGAAATATGGGATAAAATAAACAAATTATTATTTTAAGGAGAGTTTATTATGAAAATAGCAACAGCAAGTGAAGGAAAAATGATAACAGAGCATTTTGGACACTGTGAGGGCTTCAACATTTTTGATACTGAAAATGGGAAAATAACAGGAAGTGAATTTGTTCCAAATCCAGGACACAGACCAGGTTTTCTTCCGGTTTTCCTTGCAGATAAGGGCGTAAAGGTTATTATATCCGGTGGAATGGGACAAGGTGCAATTGATATATTTAACGAAAAAGGCATTGAAGTTATAACTGGTGCTTCTGGCATTGCTGAAGATGTTGTAAACAGCTATTTGCAGGGCAAGCTTAAATCAACAGGCTCGGTTTGCCATGAACATCAGCACCATGATGAGTGCGGAGAATAGTATTAATCTGAGTGCGTTAGTGTTTATCAGAGCCTGTTCACACTAACTATTAACAAAAAGGATTAAATATGATATAATATGGATATGAAAATTACAGAATTACAATATAAGGCAACCTCTGAAAATTGCTAAATTTCTAAATTTAGCCCTAAAAATCCACACAAGTACGTTGTTAAATTTTTTGAAGACAAGGTTTTTGGAGATTACCATAAAATAACAGAACCACATTTGCCAAAACAGCGCGGAAATGTTGAAATTGATAATCTAACGTTCGTGAACGCATTGCTGTACACTATAGAAAGCTGATGCAAGTGGAGGGCTGTCCAAAAAGAGTATGGCAATTGGCACACAATTTATATAAGATTTAATCGATGGAGCAAAAACGGTGTAATAGAGCGACTTTTTACAGCTCTGCAAGAAGAAAATATTATAGAAATATGCACAGAAATTATTCATATCGACAGTACAACTGTCAAAGTTCACCCTGATGGTGCTGGCGCCAGAAAGGTAAATGGCGAACAAAGTATTTATCAATCAAAAGGGGATTACAACCAAGATTCATTTGGCTGCCTGTTCTGCCAAATCAGCATTAGCGTTTATATTGACAGGCGGAAATGTTCATTATGCTCCGGCTGGACGTGATTTGCTTGATGGTATTTGTTCTGAAGACAACTATTTTTGCACAATGGACAGAGCTTATGAGGGCGATGTGACTCGCGCTAAAGCTGTAGAAAGTGGTTTAATTTCTTCCCCAGTATCAATATAGAATAGAATTGAATACAAAAGAAAAAAACTGCCCATTAGATGAATGTGTAAAAACATTCATCTAATGGGCAGTTTAATTCATACAGTTCCAACATCTGTGTTGATTATGGCGGAGAAGGAGGGACTTGAACCCTCGCGCCGGTTTCCCGACCTACGCCCTTAGCAGGGGCGCCTCGTCACCACTTGAGTACTTCTCCGAATGGCAACAAAAATATAAAATCAACGCCCCAGAGAACTGAGACGTAATTAATACAGTTGGCGGAGAGGGTGGGATTCGAACCCACGGTCCCTTTCGGGATCACTGGTTTTCAAGACCAGCTCCTTAAACCACTCGGACACCTCTCCATATACCTTCTATAAGTGACTTATATATGTTATCACAAAAAAACGCTTTTGTCAATACCTTTTATAAAAAATATTGATTTGTATTTTGCATTGTAAACTAACCATATCTATTTGAAATGCACAGTATTTTTATAAAAAATTGCTGTGGTCTATTGCAATTTTAAGATTGTTATGGTATAATATAAATCTATTATGGATCTAAAATCCGATATATAGGTGTGCGGGCCCTGTGCAACAAAACACCGTGAACCATGTCAGGCGGGGAACCGAGCAGCATTAAGCGGATCGTTTTGTGTGCCGCAGCAAGCCTGCACACCTATGTACCGGATTTTGCTTTGCTATGGACAGCTTCAATTTAGGAAAGAGGGGATTTGATTGTATAAGGCTTTATACAGGAAATACAGACCGCTTACTTTTGATGATGTTGTTTCACAGCCGCATATTACCACTACACTCATGAACCAGATTGTTACCGGCAAAACTGCTCATGCGTACCTTTTTACCGGCTCAAGAGGAACTGGAAAAACTACCTGCGCAAGAATTTTAGCAAAATCAGTTAACTGTGAACACCCTGTAAATGGAAATCCATGTCTTGAGTGTTCTGTATGCAGGGACGCAGAGGACAATGCGCTGTCCGATATTATAGAAATTGACGCTGCTTCAAACAACGGCGTTGACGATGTAAGAGAGCTTCGTGAGGGTGCTGTTTATACCCCTGAACGCTGTAAATATAAGGTTTATATAATCGACGAGGTTCATATGCTTTCAAAGGAAGCCTTTAATGCTCTTTTGAAAATTATGGAGGAGCCTCCTCCGCATGTTAAATTTATTCTTGCAACTACCGAAATTCACAAGGTTCTTCCGACAATTCTTTCACGCTGTCAGCGGTTTGATTTCAGGAGAATACGTTCAGAGGATATTTCTGCAAGGCTTCTTGAAATTGCGGCGAAAGAGAATATTACTCTTGCAGAGGACGCTGCAGAGCTTATTGCAAAAACTGCCGACGGCGGTATGAGAGATGCACTCTCCCTGCTTGACCAGTGTATAGCGTTTTCTGATAACGTTACTATCGATACAGTATCCAGTGCCGCAGGAATTGCAGGGCGTGACTATCTTTTTGATATAATTGATGCAATCACCGACTGCGATACGGGGAAAGCCATATCTGTCATAGACAAGCTTTACAGTATGTCAAAGGATATGCAGAGGCTTTGTGAGGAGCTTATTTCACAGTTCAGAAATATAATGCTGGTTAAAACAGTACCGGAAAATACAGGGATTATTGTATGTATGCCGAATGAGCTTGAGCGTATTAAAAAAACAGCGGACAAGCTTTCGCTTAAAGAAATTTTGTCAAAGCTGGAGATACTCCAGAGCTGCAACGAAAGGCTTGCAAAAGCTTCGGCAAAACGCGTCGAGCTGGAAATGTGCTTTATCAAGCTGTGCAATCCTGCATTTTCATCTGAAAACAGCATAAAAACTGTTGACAATTCCGATATTTATGCTAAAATTGAAATGCTGGAGAATAAGCTGAAAAATAATACTGTCAACTCACCGCCTGCTTATGCGGCTGAAGAAAGCAATTACCGTCAGCAGACAAGCATTCCAGAGCTGTCGGCAAAGGAACAGCCTGCCGATATTTCAAAATTAAAGCTTGAGGACTTTAAACCCGTTGCTTTATGGGCGGAAATACTTGAACGGTTTGAAAAAGAATGTCCGCCTGTTTCGGGCACTCTTTATGGTTCAAAGGCATATGAAAATCAGGGCGTAATGCTTGTTTATACGGAAAATTCCTTTTTTATAAAGCTTTTGCGCGTAAAGGAAAATGCCGCCAAGCTGCAGGAGGCTATAAAGGCGGTAACAGGCAAGGTTTACAGCATCAGGGCAAAATGCACTGCTTCTGATGACAGCGGCGAAAATAAGGTTCAGGATATTCTCAGGAAAGCTAAGGAAAATAATATTCCGACAGACTTTCAGAATAAATAACAAGTAATTAAAAGGAGATATTTGCAATGAAGGCAAGATTACCACAGGGTATGGGCGGCGGCGCTCAGAGCAGAAACGATATAGTAAGACAGGCTCAAAAAATGCAGGAGCAGATTTCTGCTGTTCAGGAAAGCATTGAATCAAGAGATTTTACGGCTTCTGCAGGCGGTGGACAGGTTGAGGTTGTTATTTCCGGTAAAAAGGAAATCAAGAGCCTTACAATAAAGCCTGAGGTTGTTGACCCTAATGATATTGAAATGCTTCAGGATTTGATTATCAGCGCAATAAACCAGGGTATAAAGAATATTGAGGAAACATCAGAAAAGGAAATGAGCGCTATTACCGGAGGAATTTCTTTCCCTGGATTGTTTTAATGTTAGATAATATTACTTATAGTTACGCACATGGATTTATGGCTGTGTGCGTAACTGCTCATTATGGTTAAGGATGTTGATGTTATGGCAGGAAACACCGCTTTGCCGCTTGTTCTTCTAGCGGAACAATTTGCAAAGCTGCCGGGTATTGGTATGAAAACAGCACAAAGGCTTGCTTATTATGTTATGGGAATGACTGATGAGGAAGCACAGGCTTTTGCTGATGCAATAGTATATGCTCACAGCACAGTAAAGGCATGCAGTATTTGTCAGAACCTTACTGACAGTGAGGTGTGTCCGATATGCAGTGACGACAGACGTGACCAAGGGACCATTTGCGTTGTTGAAACACCTAAAGATGTTTCTGCGTTTGAGAGGACGAATGAATATAAGGGCGTTTATCATGTTCTGCATGGGCTTATTTCGCCTATTGACGGAATAACTCCGGATAAAATCCGAATTAAGGAGCTGCTTGCAAGAATACAGTCGGGCAATGTTTCCGAGGTTATAATGGCAACAAACCCTACTGTTGAGGGAGAAGCTACTGCTATGTACATTTCAAAGCTTCTGAAGCCGTTGGGGATAAGGGTAACAAGGCTTGCATTTGGACTTCCTATTGGAGGAAGTCTTGAATATGCAGATGAAGTCACCTTGTTCAAGGCTCTTGAAAACAGAAATGAAATATAGCATTATGCATAATAGGAAAATAAAATATTGTGCATAATAACAAAAATCAATATAAGTACTTGAAATTTAAATTAAAATCTGATAATATATATTAGTCGCTTAACGATTACCAGCGGTTATTCCAGTTGTAATGGGATATAGCCAAGCGGTAAGGCAACGGACTTTGACTCCGTCATTCGATGGTTCGAATCCATCTATCCCAACCACTAGCTTTTTGGAGTTGTTCGTGCTGAACGCAATAACGTGTTATTCCATAAGCGGCAGTTAAATGAATACTGGGGTGTCGCCAAGCGGTAAGGCAGATGACTCTGACTCATCCATTCCGAGGGTTCAAATCCTTCCACCCCAACCAAAGAAGTACCTCATAAGGGATACAATATGTATTTCCTGTGAGGTACTTTTTTGTTATTTTGCAAACAACACAGTATGCGCCAAGCGGGCAAATATTTTCATTTAAGGAGTGGTAAATGAATCTTGTGGAATCATTTGATTTTTATCTGAAAGTATCTTTGATTGGAAATAAATTTTAAAAAATTTTGAATTTGGACTTAGTATAAGGTATTTTTTGCTGTTGGTGATTGATTTAACTTTAAAAATATGATATTATTTACATAGCGTTATGCCAATATGTTGATATTATTATAAATTATTAATGTATAATTGTACAAAAAATAAAAGAGAGGGAGCTTGGTTTATAAATATGAGTAATCTTATTTTTGTTGCTGATAATAAGCTGTGGAAGTATGAAAATGGAAATACAAAAGAAATGACCGTTTACAGAATTCAAAAGTACAAGGAAAATGTTCGTGAAATTGCCAAAAAGAATGAGTGGAAAAATATCGGAACGGGTGCAAAATTTATGGGTACTGCAACTATGACAAGGACAGCTACCGAGGTCCCAGAATCGGCGGCAAAGGTAACCGGTGTTGTCAGTGCTGGCAACAGCCTTGTGTATTCCGTTAAATTTGAACAAATTGGCGGACTTTACTACAAAAGCTATGATGCTTCGGATACCGACGAAAATCTCATCATTTCAAATCAGGATATTCGTGTTGACGGCATTGACTGCAAGGGCAGCAGGCTTGCTGCTTCACTTTGCTTCAACAATATGGAAAAGCATATTGCCATATTTAATCTGCCAAGTTCAGCTTATACTGAGCTTACCGACGGCGATACTGCTGAAGAATATCCGTGCTGGTCAAAGACTGAAAATAAGCTCTATTTTTCTACTTCAGGCTATGCAAGAAATGAATATCAAGAAATTGCTGCAGTAAGCCCGAAAGCATTAGCCTGCTATGATTTTGACAGAGAGGAAATGTCAACTATTGCTGAAGCTGATGATTATGACTATTTGAAGCCTAAAACGGATATGCACGGGAACCTATACTGCATTAAACGGCCATATAAAACCGGCAAAACAAATGAAAACCTGTTTATAGATGTTCTGCTGTTCCCGGTGAGAATTTTAAAGGCTATACTCGGATTTCTGAATATTTTTTCAATGCTGTTCGGTGGAGAATCCCTTCGTTCAGGGGAGGGTGCCAATGCCGCAAAAACAAAGCAGAAATCTCAACGTGATATGTTTATTGA
>Ga0116191_1003608_pt1 | contig 11275 bp, 9 predicted proteins | sample AD_UKC111_MetaG_FD_89897 | JGI IMG/M metagenome (GOLD analysis project Ga0116191, IMG submission 89897) | Active sludge microbial communities of municipal wastewater-treating anaerobic digesters from Hong Kong - AD_UKC111_MetaG | ecosystem: Engineered > Bioreactor > Anaerobic > Digestate | place...
CCGTTATTACAAGGATTTCTCCCTGTACGACCCGCTGGTGTACGTCACCCTGGGCGTGGCGCGTTCCTTTGCCGGCCTGCCGCACTGGGTGGTTTACCCGCTGCCCGATCCAGCGGAGATTGGCGGGCATGCCCAGCCCTCGCTAGGCGTCGAGATCTACAACTTCGACCCCAGCCTGGCCCCGGCCGGGAAAACTCTCGTCAAATGTATGTTCCCCTGCGATTACGACTATTGGAAGAACCTGTCGGCCGATCCGGCTCGCTATCAGGCTGAAAAAGACAACATCGCCGACTGGGTGATCGCGCAGCTTGACCAACACTATCCCGGCCTGGCTGCCCAGGTGGATATGCGCGACGTGGCCACCCCCTTGACCTGGGAGCGCTACACCGCCAACTGGCGCGGCAGTTTCGAGGGCTGGAAGATGACCAAAGAGAATACCCCGCCTTTCCGTATGCCCCGCACCCTGCCCGGTTTGCAGAATTTCTACATGGCCGGCCAGTGGGTGGAGGTGGGCGGCGGCATCCCGGCGGTGGCGGTTTCCGCCCGCAACCTCCTGCAGGTCATCTGCAAGGCCGACGGGCGCAAGTTCACGGCCTATAAACTCTAAGTAAACAACGAATACAATCGGGAATATGATTGGAAAATACTACTGGTAATTAATATTTGTACACAGGGAACCTGTCTGATTTACATAGTAGATATTATTGTGTTGCGGAAAACCAATCCGACAGATCATGCAAGAGGCAAAGCGAAATACCAGGTGTCGGTAGCAAGCTCGCAGTGAATCCGTACAGGCTTGCATGGAAAAACATTTCCACTTATCTAGAATTTCTCCGAGTTCACCCAAACTAAATAATCATACGGAAGATCCTCGTTGTACTGATTTGGGTAAATTTCGCCATCAAACCTATACAAATTATTGACAAACAACATAAATCCGCAATATAATTAAAACGATTTACTAAAACATTTTACTATATAAAGGGAATAGTCAAATCATTAGCTTATTGACTAGATGAATAACAAATTAAGAAAAGGAGGGATGGGTATAGAGAGAAAAATGAGTTTAATATAATTACAAGTGGCTAAGAAAGGAGAACCGAAATGAAAAAAATAGCAAGAATGATTGGGTTTGGACTGATCATGGCTGCTTTGCTGATCAGTTCGTGTACACCTGCTACCCCTGTCGAGGAAGTAAAAACGGAAACACAAGCCGAACAACCCCAGGCACCCGCCGAACCGGTAACCATTACCTTTTGGCACCAGTATGATAAGGCCAATGCCGAGATGGTCGATAAATTGGTTGCTGAATTCAATGCAGCTAATCCGGATGTTAAAGTGGAAGTGGTTATTCAGCCAAGTTATGATGAATATAAAACTCTACTGCAAACCTCAATTCTATCGAAAACCTTGCCGGATGTGGCAACCGTAGATCTGATCTGGGTGCCCTGGTTGGTTTCGACAGATTCTGTCGAAGCGCTGAATGATTTTATTTCTTCCGATAGTGAGTTCGACAGCGATGATTTTTACCCGCTTCAGCTTGAATACGATAATATAGGCGGCAATCGTTACGCCCTCCCAATGAGTGCTAACAATATGCAGGTTATTTGGAACAAGGATCTTTTTAAGCAAGCTGGATTAGATCCTGAAGTCCCTCCAAAGACTTGGGATGAAATGAAAGCTTTTGCGGAGCAATGCCAGGATCCCGATAGCGGTATTGTCGGTTTTGAATTCTATACTCAACCTACCGGTGAGGGGATTACCTGGCAGTTCCAGGTCTGGTTATGGGCAGCCGGAGGGGAATTCCTGAATGAGGATAACACCAAAGCTGCGTTTAATACTCCGGAAGGATTGAAAGCCTTAACGTTTGTATCCAACATGCTGCAGGGCAATGGCTCAGTGGCTGGTCCATGGGGGGCATTTGGAGAAGGCAAAGCCTGTATGCAGTTGGATGGTTCCTGGTTGTTCGGTTATCGAAAAGATGCCCCGTTTGATTGGGGTATTGCGCTGGTGCCTGCACCGGAAGGGGGTACTTCGGCAACCAATACCGGTGGAGAAAGGATCTTGATGTTCTCCAGCTCGGAACAAAAGGAAGCTGCCTGGAAGTTCATCAAATTTATGACAAGTTCAGATGTTCAACTGAGATGGGACATGGAAACAGGCTTCCTGCCCGTCAGAAAGTCAGTCGGGGAGAATCCGAAATATTTATCCTGGATCAATGAAACGGAACCGAGATTACTTCCCTTTGTTGAGGGTATGAAATATGCTCATACCAGACCGGCAACACCGCTTTATAATGAGGTGTCCGATGCTTTTTCGCGGGAGATTCAAAATGCCTTTCTGGGTTTGGCAACCCCAGCCGATGCATTGGCTGCTGCAGAAAAAGCTGTCAATGACATACTGGCTAAATAAATAAACAAATAATTAAGGAAATTGGGCGGTTATATTTAAAATATAACCGCCCATATCTATATAACAAAAATATGATGATTAAATCCCCAAAAGTTCGAAGCACTACATTTACTTATATTTTGTTTTTGCTGCCATCTTTCTTGTTATTGTGTATTTTTGTCTTTTATCCCATTATTGAAGCTTTCCGTTTGAGCTTGTTTGAGTGGAACAATCCATCGAGAGCTCCTGTATTCATCGGATTGGAGAATTATTCAAACCTGTTCGCGGATGGCAGGTTCCTGAATTCTTTAAAAGTTACACTTATTTATACCGTTGGGGTTACATCCGTTAGCATTCTTTGTGGATTGGTCATCGCAAATCTTCTAAATAATAAGAATTTACCATTTAGAAATTTTTTCAGAGGACTTTTTTTTCTGCCCACGGTAACCCCTACGGTTGTTGCTTCTATGGTTTGGATCATTTTGTTCAATCCTTCATACGGATTCGTGAATACTATTCTACGAAATATCATTGCCTCTCCCCCGAACTGGTTTTCCGATCCAAAATGGGCATTGCCTACTATTATGCTGCTTGGGATTTGGCGCAGGTTGGGATTCACCATCGTGATCTACCTGGCAGCTCTGCAGAATATTCCACGTGAATATTACGAGATTTCTAAAATAGACGGTGCCAATGCTATGCAATCATTCCGTTACGTGACCGTTCCGCAGATGATCCCGACGACATTGATGCTGACCACTTTGGGTTTCATTGATTCATTCCTGGTTTTTGATCAGGTTTTGATCACTACGCGTGGCGGGCCAGGCAGCACGACTGAAGTTGTGAGCCTGTTTTTGTATACAGATGCTTTTACCCTTTTTAAGATGGGCAAGGGAGCTGCTATATCGGTTGTTATTTTTTTAATCATCTCTGTAATCACTTTGATCCAATGGCGGCTGGTGGGATTCGGATCATATGAGGATGTTGCATAAAATGAAAAAGATGCCGAATTCAAAGATATTGAATAAAGTATTCCTGATCCTGATTATCCTCCCGATGGTTTTTTTGATGGTGATGCCATATATGTGGATGATTACCGCATCATTGAAAGAGAGAGGGCATGTCAGTGAACCACCCTATCTGATTCCAACTACTTTTGACTTTTCTAATTACTCGAAAGCGTGGAATGGCGCACCTTTCGGTCAATACCTGACGAACACAATCTTTGTGGCGATTGCAGTAGTGTTCAGCAGGATTTTCTTTGGGTCGCTGGCCGCATATATTTTTGCTTTTATGGATTTCAAAGGCCGTGATCTGGTTTATTTTATTTATCTGAGCACTATGATGATCCCATTTTATGCGATTGTTATTCCGTTGTATTTACTTATAAATGATCTGAATTGGTTGAATTCCTACCAGGCTCTTATATTCCCACGAATGGTAGATGCTTTCGCGATTATGCTTTTACGCCAGGCATTTATTTCCATCCCGCGTGAGTATATTGATGCCGCTAGTATGGATGGTTCTTCTCATTGGCATACACTTTGGAAGGTTGTATTTCCGATGTGCCTCCCATCAGTTATTACATCGGCAGTCTTCAGCTTTTTGTTTATTTGGAATGATTTCTTTTGGCCATTCCTGGTTGCCAACGAGTCTAATCTCCGCCTTATCCAAACCGGCCTGCAAGCTTTTACCGGTAGATATTTAACAGAGTGGACTTACTGGATGGCTGGAACGGTTATTGCTTCAATTCCACCGGTTTTGATATTTGTCTTTGCTCAAAAATACTATATTTCAGGATTATCACGCACAGGTCTTAAATGAATAAATTAATAAATTCACCTGAATGGGTTCAAGATGCTATTTTTTATCAGATATTTCCGGATCGATTCGCCAATGGGGATATCACCAATGATCCCCCTGTTAAAGCGGCCTGGGGTTCTCAACCAACTTCCAATAATTATTTTGGCGGTGACCTTTTAGGTATCATCCAGCGCTTGGATTATCTTCAAGATCTGGGTATCACAGCGCTCTATCTCACCCCAATTTTTAAAGCTAAATCGAATCACAAATACGACACCTTTGATTACTATGAGATCGACCCTTCTTTTGGAAATAAAAAGATTTTTAAGGCTTTGGTCGATGATTGTCACCGTAGAGGTATCCGAATCATTTTGGATGGCGTCTTTAATCATTGTGGGTATGATTCTATCCTCTTCAACGACTTGAGAGAAAAAGAAGAACGCTCAAAGTATTTAAAATGGTTTGATATTCGGTCATTTCCGATTGATAAGTATGTAGTTAATTACCAGACATGCGGAGGCACCTGGTATTTGCCAAAGTTAAATACTGATCATCCGGATGTACGTGAATACTTATTCGAGGTAGCTGCTTACTGGATCAGGGAATTTGGAATTGACGGTTGGCGCTTGGATGTGCCATGGAAAGTTTCTTCCGGTTTTTGGATTGAATTTCGCCAAAGAATTAAAAACGAATTTCCGCAAATATATCTAGTGGGCGAAATCTGGCGAGATCCTTCAATTTGGGTTAAAGGGGACAGATTTGACGGGGTCATGAATTATGCTTTACGCAATTACATATTGGATTATTGTGTATTTGATCACATGGATGCCGAGGATTTTAACCACGAATTACTGCTTCAAGCAGAAATATTCGGCAATTCAGCCGCAATACAAATGAATTTATTGGGTAGCCACGATACGCCCAGGTTTTTTACGCTTTGCCAGGAAAATATCAAACGGGAATTGTTGGCAATTTCTTTCCTATTCACTTATATAGGTGCGCCAATGATTTATTACGGCGATGAGATTGGTCTGGTTGGAGAAAATGACCCGGATTGTCGCAGATGTATGCCATGGGAGCAAAAAGCCGAGTGGAATATGGTTATAAAAAACCATATAGAAAAATTGATTAAAACGCGCCTGAGGCATAAAGCTCTGCGTAGAGGCACTTTCAAAATGCTAATGACGTTTAATGGGATTTACGCTTATCAACGTCAATATGAAGATGATGTTGCCATAGTTATACTGAATCCACGAATGGCGTATCAAGATATTAAAATACCCTATAAAGACAATGAGCCGGCGGGTAAAAACAAGTGGCGTGATTTATTGAGCGGAAAGGTCATGATTTCGGATAATGATTTCATTACAATAGATCATATCGACTCAATGACTGGTTTGATTCTTTTAAAGGAAAAATGAGAACAAGGAATAATAAATAAGATGACACATGTAACAATTAAGGATGTTGCGGAAAGAGCTAAGGTATCGATTACCTCTGTATCTTTTGCGTTCAATAACCCCGACCGATTACCGGAAGGGACCGTTCAAAAAATTCTGGAAGTTGCCGAAGAATTAGGTTATGTCCCCAATCCCATTGCGAAGAGCATGCTAACTGGCCGCACCGGAGTGATTGGCATTCTTGTGCCTCAACCAATTACCGAAATTATCCGAAACCCGTTTATTGCTGAATTCATCGAAGGTGTTGCAGAGGTATGTATTCGGGAGGGTTTTTCAATTTTGCTGGTTCCTCCGTTAGAAGGAAGCGTAAAAAGAGCAGCCGCCAGCACAGCTGTGGATGGTTTCATTACTTTGGGTTTAGAGTTATATAAAGCAACTATCCTGATCTTACAGCAACGTAAAATCCCATTTGTAATTGTGGATACCGATCCAGTGGAAGGAATTTCTTCTGTCAATATTACCGATAAAAAAGGGGCTTATTCAATTATGGAGTATGTCTTGTCACAAGGTCACCGAAGAATTGGGATACTGGGAATTCGTTCGGGTAAAATGGGCGGGTTTAACGAATATACTGGGACGTTGCGCAGCAGGATTGATGGTTATGCCAGCGCTTTGAAAAAATATAACTTGTCAATTGAAGATCCAATGCTTATGTATTACGAATGTTCCTGTACGATGCACGGAGGAGAAGAAGGATTCAAATTCTTATTATCAAAAGAGCCTTATCCAACCTGCATCATTTCCATGAGTGATGTGATTGCTTTTGGAGTTATCAAGGCAGCTAAACAAAAAGGGTTAAACGTGCCAAACGATATTTCAGTGACCGGTTTCGATGATATTCCATATGCCGCCATATCCTGCCCACCTTTGACTACAGTTTCACAACCATTACGAGAAAAAGGAAAGACAGCCGCCAACCTGCTGGTGGACCATGTTTGCGGAAAAAAAGAAGTAATTCAGAAGGTTTTTTCAACTAAATTAGTGGTTCGTGATTCAGTAAAGAATATAAACCAGTAGCTTTTTGAGAATGATCATTTTGAATTTCTGTATTGCCTTGGATAATGATCAATAACTTTATACAATTGTATTAGCGGATTGCGTGCAGCTCCCGTGACCGACGGAATATTTCTGGTGCAGGAAACTCAATTCGGTGTTGGATTTGAGTTTGCTAGAAGATGACAAAAGTCGGCAAACGAATTTGGCAGCCATGCTTTGTAAGCTCAAAAGACCAGTGGGTACTTTCCTACCGATAGGCGATGGTTTAGCTTTGGTGGTTGCATGACAGAAGAAAAAAGGAACATCAGTGAGCGAGTAATGTTTACGAGAGGGTGGCTTGATGGCTGCGAATCACACACTTGAATTATTGGACGTATCCGACCGCAGGGATTGGCGCGCCTGGCTGGCGCAGAATTACCGATAGAGAAAAGAGATCAGGCTGGTCTTTTATCAAAAACACACCAGTAAACAACGTATCCTCTACAACGACGCGGTTGAAGAAGAACTTTGTTTTGGCTGGATTGACAGTATCGTCCGCCGACTGGATGAAGACCGCTACGCCCAATATTTTTCCCAGCGCAATCCCAAAACTTCCTATTCGCAAGCCAGCCGGGAACGCCTTAAGTTATTTATCGCGTAGGAGAAAGTGGCAGTCGATATCCTTCCTATGATCGGGGATAGCATCGAAAAAGACTTTCAAATCCCTGCGGATATTCTGGCGGTGGTCCAAAGCAACCCTCAGGCCTGGAGCAGCCTTCAGAAGTTCTCGCCCGCAAATATTCGCATCCGCGTCGGGTTCAATGAGGGTAGCCGCAACTGTCCACAGGAATTCAAGAAGCGCTTGGACTATTTCATCGTAATGACCGCAAAGGGCAGGCAGTTCGACTTTGGCGGGATCGATAGTATTATTAATTTATATTGTCATCTAAATTTCATCTATGTTTTTCTGTATTCATCTATTGCAGAATAATGGGTAATCAACGACCTTCTGTAAAGTCATGGCATAATCACAAGATCAAACAGGAGAGGACCATGAGCACAAAACCCTACTATATCGTGGATGTATTTGCCGAAACCAAATACGCGGGCAACCAACTGGCCGTCTTTCGGAATGCCGCCGCCATTTCCGACCACGAAATGCAGCAAATCGCGCGCGAAACCAATTACTCCGAGACTACTTTTATCCTTTCCGATGAACCGCGCAATGGCGGCTTCGACGTACGCATCTTCACCCCTGCCGAAGAAGTGCCCTTCGCCGGCCATCCCACCCTCGGCACGGCTTTCATCATCCGGAATGAAATCCTGAACGGCCGGGCGGAAAAGGTGCTGCTGAATCTCAAGGTCGGGCAGATCCCGGTCAGCTTCAGCCCGGACGGCTATAGCTGGATGCGCCAGATCCAGCCGACCTTCGGCAGCCAGCATCTGCCCGAAACGTTCGCCCCCATCCTGGAGCTCGAGCTTGCCGATTTCGACAACCGTTTTCCCATCCAGGAAGTCTCCACTGGCCTGCCCTTTTTCATCGTGCCGCTCAAGACCCTCCAGGCTTTAAAGAAAGCCAAGGTAAACCGCGAACGCTGCTTCGAACTGGTGCGCCACACCGAAGCAAAGGGCATCCTGGTTTTTTGCCCGCAGACCCACCAGCAGGGCAACGACCTGAGCGTGCGCGTCTTTGTGGATTATTTCGGCATACCCGAGGATCCCGCCACCGGCAGCGGCAACGGCTGCCTGGCCGGTTATCTGGCGCATTACCGCTATTTCGGCCAGCCGCTGGTGGACGCGCGCGTCGAGCAGGGTTATGAAATCAGCCGGCCGTCGCTGCTCCTGCTCAAGTCGCAGGAAACTGCGGACGGCATCGCCATTGACGTGGGCGGAAAAAACGTGCTGGTGGCGCGCGGCGAATTTTTGTAAAAAAAAATTGGTTCCAAAAACCTGATATAAAATTAGCAATACACTCCCAAAAATTATTTAATGGCTTCTTTTGAGGATAAATGCAACATACTGTCCTGCTGGAGAAATACCCGCCTTCACAACCCTGCGCTTGCGAGGTTTGCCTTGCCTATTGCCGGCGCCCGGGCTGGTGGACGGTGGAGCAGGCACTGCTGGTGCTGCACGAAGGTTATGCCGGGCGCATCATGCTGGAAATCTCACCCGAACGGACTTTTGCCGTCCTCTCGCCGGCTTTCAAAAGCTGCGAGGGCGGTTTTGCCCTGCAATCGGCTGCCGAAAAGGGCTGCAGTTTTCTCCTGCCGGACAAAAACTGTGAATTGCACGCCACGCCCTTCCTGCCGCTGGAATGCGCCTTCTGCCACCACGAGCGCGTCGGGCAGGGCCGGCTCTGCCACGCCGACCTGGAAAGGGACTGGAATACCCCTCACGGGCAATTGCTCGTCAAACGCTGGTGCCGTCAGATGGGCTGGTGGGATGTGCTGGACAGTTTTGGACTGGATTGGCTAAAAAAATGAACACAGGCTGTTTTAACGGTAATGGAGGTAATTATGGCTGAGGTGAAAAAACCCAAACTAGATGGGTTGGATGGGAAGGATATTCTCTCCATTTTGCTCGATATTTCTCACAGCGCTGTCATTGCCATTGACCAGAATCAAAAAATTCTCTTGTTCAACCAGGGCGCGCGGCGCATCTTTGGTTACGAGCCCTCCGAGGTGCTGGGTGAGCCGCTGGATATTGTGATCCCCCGCGATAAGCAGGAAGTTCACCGCGAGCATGTCCGGCGCTTCGGAGCATCTCCCACGCTGGCCAAATTAATGGCCGAGCGCCAGGAAATCCGCGGGCAGCGCAAGGATGGAACCCTATTCCCGGCCAGCGCCAGCATTGCCAAAACGGATAGCGGCGGACGCCAGGTTTTTTTGGTCATTCTGCAAGACATTTCGGGGCAAAAGGAAGCCCAGGAAATAATCCGCCAAAATGAGGCCGATTTGGCTGAAGCGCAGCGCCTGGCCAAATTGGGAAACTGGGTTTTCGATGCTGCCACCGGCCAGGTAAATTGGTCTGACGAGCTGTTTCGCATCTTCGAGATTGAGCGCTCGGAATTCCTGGAGAAGTATGAATCCTTTGTTGATTTTGTCGTCCCCGCGGATAAGCCCATGGTGATCGAGGCTAACCGCCGCGCCCGGCAGGACAGCCTGCCCTTCGAACTGGAATATCATATTCTAACTAAAACCGGCCATCAGAAAACCATCCGTGAACTGGGGTATGCGGTGAAGAACGAGGATGGCCAGGTCATCCGGTTGTTTGGTACAGCCCAGGATGTTACCGAGCGTAAAAAAGACGAGGAACGCTTGAGAACACAATTACGCCGCATGGAAGCGCTGCATGCCATCGAAATGGTCATCACCAGCAGCTTTGAGGTGCAGCTTACCCTGGACATTGTGATCAAGACCGCTGTTACCCAGTTGGGTGTGGATGCGGCGGCTATCCTGCTCTATCAACCGGACAGCCACCAACTGGAGTTCACCGGTTGGCAGGGTTTCCGCACCCCGAAACTGGAGCGCATTCAATTGAAATTAGGTAAAGGGCTTGCGGGAAAGGCGATCCTGAATCGAAAAAAGATCTTCGTGGCCGATCTGGCGAACGAGGCGGATGAATACGTTCACAAAACCCTTTATGTTGATGAAGGTTTTGTTTCGTATTTTGGAACTCCGCTGCTTTCCAGGGGCGAGATCAAGGGCGTGCTTGAAATTCTGCACCGATCACCTTTGCAGCCCGACGAAGATTGGCTGGCTTTCTTGGATATGCTGTCTGAGCAGGCGGCTATTGCCATCGATAACGCCCAGCTCTTTGAGGGTGTTAATAGATCCAATCTGAAATTGGCCATGGCTTATGACGCCACCATCGAGGGCTGGTCGCGCGCGATGGACTTGCGCGATAAGGAAACCGAAGGCCATACCCAGCGGGTCACTGAAATGACCATCAGATTGGCCAGGGCGATGGGTTTAAACGATCAGGAAATCAGTCAAATCCGGCGCGGAGCGCTGCTGCATGATATGGGAAAACTGGGTGTGCCCGATGATATTTTGTTCAAACCGGACAAATTGAACGATGCGGAATGGGCGATCATGCGCCAGCATCCCCAATATGCGTACGATATGCTCTGTTCGATCGACTATCTCAAACCTGCCCTCGATATCCCCTACTCCCATCACGAGAAATGGGATGGGACGGGATATCCGCAAGGTTTGAAAGGGGAACAGATCCCCATGGCGGCGCGCCTGTTTGCGATTGTGGACGTGTGGGATGCGCTGCAGTCGGACCGCCCCTACCGGGCAGGTTGGCCGAAAGAAAAAGTGCTGGATCACATTCGCTCGCTGTCGGGAACGCATTTTGATCCGCAGGTGGTTGAGCTGTTCTTGCGCGTGATGCAGGAAGATGATCCGGCGGATAGTCAATGAACGAACTTGTTGCGAAGTATTGGCAGAAATTTCTGGATAGCCTGCCGCCGGATTCTCCTTACCGCGAGCGGCCGATGCTGGCCGAAGGTTGGGGCGACAACCCGGCCATGGCGGATGAGCTGGGCGCGTTGATCGCCAGCGGCGTTAAGACCGCCACCTGTTCCGCCCTGGCGGAATGGGAGCACGACGGCGGCGACCTGCCGCAGCCCGGATTGCTCA
>Ga0116191_1003612_pt1 | contig 11266 bp, 12 predicted proteins | sample AD_UKC111_MetaG_FD_89897 | JGI IMG/M metagenome (GOLD analysis project Ga0116191, IMG submission 89897) | Active sludge microbial communities of municipal wastewater-treating anaerobic digesters from Hong Kong - AD_UKC111_MetaG | ecosystem: Engineered > Bioreactor > Anaerobic > Digestate...
GGATTTTTGTCTGCCTCGTCAAAAATAATTTTTGCAAGTCCGCCTTTTGTAAGCGCCTCAACAAGCTCGTTTAAAGGCTTTTTAAACATTACAGGGCAGATTGACGCAATTGAAATAACCCTTGCTCCGTTAAAGTCCATAACCCTGTAAGGCCATATCCGGCAGTCAAAAGGCTTTTTTTCATCAAGCATACAGCCGGTCTTTGTGTCCAGCATCGGGCAGTAATAAAGCCCGTCGTCATCCTGCTCCATACGCATAAGCCAGCTGCTCCCTTTTCTGATAAACTCCTGGTCGGGGAAATCGTCGGCTATTGTTTTGCGAAGCTCATCGCTTATTACCGGCGTTTCCCACAAATCATAGCTTTCAAAGGTACAGCATATCTGACATTCTGCGCAGTCCTGTTTTGACAAAAGCTTTTCAAGCATTTTAAGCAACTCCTTTTTGTTATGTATTTTTATTTGTTATTATGGAATAATATTTTTATAAAGCAAAGAATAACAGATTAAAAATGAATTTTCTTCTTTTCTGCAAAAACTAAGCAGAAAAGGAACCGATAGCAGAAAGGACTGGTTATTTTTATGAGCGTGACAAGCAAACAATATCAATATATGGTAAAACAGGCTTCCCCCAACTCGAAGGCGATTGTTGACATATCAAAGGCATTTGTCATAGGAGGAGCAATCTGCTGCGTGGGGCAGGCCTTTCTCAATCTTTTTACAGCTATGGGTATTGACGAAAAAACAGCCGGCGCATTTACATCAATATGTCTTATACTTTTAAGCGCGCTGTTTACAGGACTTGGCTGGTATGAAAAAATCGCAAAGCACGGCGGAGCGGGAACTCTTGTACCAATAACGGGCTTTGCAAATGCGGTTGTTTCTCCGGCGCTTGAATTCAAAGCTGAAGGCTATGTTCTAGGCGTAGGTGCAAAAATTTTCATAATAGCAGGTCCGGTAATATTATACGGAATAGCGTCATCATTTATTTATGGCCTAATATATTATTTCTTTATAATGTAAATCAATCCGGTTAGGATAGCTTATATAATTCCTGCAAGCACATACCTACTGTTACCGAGCCACAAATTACAGGCTAAAACGCAAAACCTTTACAAAATTTGCAGCAGAGCTTCCCCACCCTGCTCAATCCTCGTATGCGGAAACCCCTATGACGGTAATGTTGTCGGAGCTTCCGTTTTTTATTGCAAGCTCAACAAGCTTTGAAAGACGTTTAGGAAGGCGTATCGGAAGAGCGAGTGTTTCTTCAAACTCTCCATTTGTAAGATAGTCCGAAAGCCCGTCCGTGCATATCAAAATCAAGTCGCCGTAAGCTATTCCTCCGTCAATAGGGGCAATATCTATTTTAGGCTCGGCGGTAAGATGACCCAGCACAGGGAAAATAATATTCCGCTGGGCATGGGATTTCTGCTGCTCCTTAGTAATATGTCCCTGCTCGTAAAGCATCTGAACAAGTGACTGGTCGGTTGAAAGCTGTTTTATTATTCCGCCTCTGTAGCGGTACATTCTGGAATCCCCGACATTGATTAAAACCGCGCTGTTATCCTCGTCAACGGCAAGGGCGCACAGTGTTGTCTGCATATTTATAGAGCTTTTGCTTTCCCTTCCGCATTTTCTTAGGCAGGAGTGAATATTCATAATTTTCTTGTGAAGGTCAATCTTTTTGCTGTATTTTATATTGCTAACAAGCTCAAGAGCGAGTTTTGAGGCAATTTCCCCCGAAGCTTCTCCCGCAACGCCGTCTGCAACGGCAACAATAAACGGATTATTCAGGCTGCTTTCCATTTGTGCCTGGTTCATAACTATTTTGTTGATAAGAAATGCGTCCTCATTATTTGAACGGACTGCTCCGATGTCAGTCATTCCGCAGCAATAGTACATTTTTACCTCCGTCAAAAAGTAGATATAACCATATAATTATATCTTAATTTTACAATGGTTTCAATGTTCGAAATATACAATTACCTTTCTTAATTTTAAGTTAAAACTCACAGCGGGGAAGCCCCGCTGCAAATCCGCTTGGTAATTCTGTTTATAAACTATAATTTGTTGCTCGGTGCGGGGAAGCCCCGCCGCAAATCCGTTTGGCAATTTTGTTTGTAAACTATACTTTGTCGCTCGGTAACGTTACAAAAATAGTTAGCAGGTTTGTTTAGCGGGGAAGCCCTGCCGCAAATTCGCTTGGCAATTTTGTTTGCAACTATAGTTTGTAGCTCGGTAACGTTACTCTGACTAATAAAAAACGCCGGCTAAAGCAGCTGCTTAACCGACGGTTAAAATTATTTGCCAATAAATTTTTTATACTCTCTTACAAGTCTTGCAATCGGAAGTCCCACAACGTTGAAAAAATCGCCTTGTATACCCTTCACAAGAACAGAACCAAACCCTTGAATACCGTAAGCTCCAGCTTTATCAAAAGGCTCTCCTGTTTGTATATAGCTGTCAATTTCCTCGTCGGACAAGCTGTAAAACTCAACCTCGGTTACTTCCGAAAAGCTTGTGAGCTTCTGCCCTCTGCAAAGGCACACACCTGTTACAACCCTATGAGTTTCCCCAGAAAGAGAACGGAGCATATTTCTTGCGTCGTCCGAATCCTTTGGCTTTCCGAAAATTATTCCGTCACATATAACAACGGTGTCACAGCCTATCACAACAGCTTCGGGATATTCCTGCGAAACCGCCTTAGCCTTTTGCACAGCAAGATATTCAGCGCAGCTTTCAGCAGGGATATCTGGTGGAAGTGTTTCGTCAATATCGGCAGGAATTATTTCAAAGCTTTTTACTGCATATTTTAGCAACTCCTGCCTTCTCGGTGAAGCAGATGCAAGAATAGTTTTCAAATGCTCAGTCCTTTCGGGGTGTTATTTCTTTTCAAATCCATGTTCACATAGGAATTTTTCAATTTTCTTATCGGACAGGATTTCGTTTGTAACAAATTCACCGTCATAAAAAACGCTGTACGTTGTAAACGGCGCAGGGCAATTCTGTGCCTGCTCTGTTGTTTCAATTTTATGCAGAACAGCACTTGTCCCGTACTGCTTTGCAATTTCCTTTACAAGCGGCGCATATTTATCCGTATGCGGGCACTGATTTGAATAGTAAAGCACTATCCCTTTTTCAGAGGTCCTGCCCATTTTTGCACAATCCTTAAACTTAGGAACAGGAGCATTCTCCTCAAACGGCAGATATAACAGCTCATAATATGGCTCTGCCGTGTCAGCCACAAGAAAGCCTTTGTATTTCAGATATTTCGGATCGGAAAGAAACGGCATTTTCTTTTTGGAGGAAAGTGCAGTAATACCGCATTTGCCCTTTGCCCTTGCGTCAGCAATGCAGCTTGCAAGCAGCTGATTTGCATAGCCCTGTCCCTTAAACTTCCCAGATACCCAAAAGCAGTTTATATGCATATACCCGTCCGCTATTATCGGATACCACGCCTTTTCTGCAGGGATATACTCGATAAAAACCTTTCCCCGCTCGTCAAGCTTAGTGAAAACAAGTCCGTCGTCAAAGCGTTCTTTAAGCCATGCTTTTTTGGAGGAAACACAGCTTTCTCCTTTTTTGTCCGATATAGCACAGCAGATATGTTCACTGCCGATATTATCCTTATTAAGTGTAATAAATGGCATTCTTACTCACTCATTTCAGTGCAATGTAAATTTTCACATCAGCAACACCGTTTTCGTTGCTTAAGTATTCCTCAAAATCAGCGGTATAGGTTCTTTCAAGCGGCATTGCCCAGATTTCGTCCCATGCGTTTGCAACGTCCTTTACAACGTCGCCCTTTATGCTGAACACAGCATATTTCCCGGCAGGAATTGTTTTTGCGGAAAGCTCAGGGTTGCCGTTCTGAGAAACCTCTGCGCCGACAGTTACGTCATAAGCATTATTTACAAAATCATAATCGGAATAAAGCCCTACACAGTATGGGTTAGCCTTGTTTTTGAGCGACTCGGCAATACCCTTGCCCATAAAATCCTGCCACAGTCCACCGATGATTTTCTGACAGTCGGGGTCATTGTTGCCTGTTCTTCCTGTAAGGCCTACAATAATTTTTTCCTCAAGATTAACGATTTCATAATTCATAGTGATTACCTCTTTCATTTTTATTGTAATCACATTATAAAACACTTAATATGACATCTGTACGTCATATTTAAAAATTATAGCATTATTTTATACAATTATAACATATAAGCTTATCTTCTACAATAACTCGTTTAATATTTTTATATACAAACACAAAAATAACATTTGCAAGTGAAAAAAGTCGGCTATATATATTAAAATTCTCCGTAAGATTTGTTAAAATATCTATTGTAATTTTTAAAGATGTGTAGTATAATTATTTCATAATTTGTTTGAGGAGCTGTTACAACATGAGATTGGTTACCCGTTCAGACTTTGACGGTCTTGCATGCGGAGCTTTATTGAAGGACGTCGGAGTTATTGACAACTGGAAATTCGCTCACCCAAAGGATCTGCAGGATGGCCTTGTTGAAATTACAAAGGATGACTGCCTTGCAAACGTGCCTTTTGTTGAGGGCTGCGGGCTTTGGTTCGACCACCATTCCAGCGAATTTGAAAGAAACCAGCTGGCAGGCAAATATAACGGGGAAAGCAGAATTGCTCCCTCCTGTGCCAGAATTATATATGACTACTACGGCGGAAACGAACGCTTTTCACACTATAATGACATGATGGAAGCCGTTGACAAGGTTGATTCCGGGAATCTTACCCGTGAGGAAATCCTTAACCCCGAGGGCTGGATTCTTATCGGCTTTCTTATGGACCCTAGAACAGGTCTTGGAAGATGGCGCAATTTTACCATATCTAATTATCAGCTTATGGAAAAACTCATTGACTGCTGCCGTACGATGAATACTGAGGAAATTCTTTCACTTCCTGACGTGAAGGAGAGAATTGCCGTGTACTTTGAGCAGACCGAAAAGTTCAAGGAAATGGTGAAGGCTCATACCCGCATTGAAAGGGACGTTATTATTACCGATCTTAGAGGGGTTGACCCTATTTATTCGGGGAACAGATTTCTTATTTACAGCCTTTATCCGGAACAGAACATATCTGCCTGGATTGTTACCGGCAAGGGTGGTAAGGGCTGCAGCGCGGCGGTAGGGTATTCTGTCCTGAACAGAACGTCCAGAGTTAATGTTGGAAGCCTTATGCTGAAATATGGAGGCGGCGGCCATAGAGCAGTCGGGACCTGCCAGTTCAGCGACGAAAACATGGATGAGCTTCTTCCGAAAATGCTTGACGAGCTTATTAATTACGATGAGTATTGATGTGTATTAATGTACATAACGGGGCAGACGCAGAAAAGTGTCTGTCCCGTTATTACTGTTTATAACAAAGCCAAAAGGTGTGCTGACTATGAGAAAGAAACAATTTGCAGAATTAACTGTAAATGCGCTTGAAGGAATTTATCCGACTGCAGAATGCTCGCTTGTCTACAATCAGCCCTATGAGCTTATGATAGCAGGCAGGCTTTCCGCACAATGCACTGACGCAAGGGTAAATATTGTCACAAAGGAGCTTTTTAAAAGGTATCCGACATTAAAGGACTTTGCCGATGCCAATATTGAGGAGGTTGCCGAAATTGTCAAGCCCTGCAGTCTGTATAAGACTAAGGCAAAAAGCATTGTCGAAATGTCGCATATGCTTTACTATGAGCTTGACGGCGTAATCCCGAAAACTATTGAGGGGCTGATTTCTCTTCCGGGAATAGGCAGAAAAACTGCCAACCTTATTATGGGGGACGTTCATCATCTTCCTGCAATTGTCACGGATACCCACTGTATAAGAATTACCGGCAGGCTGAGGCTTACGGACAGCACTGAGCCGCAAAAGGTTGAGCAGGACCTTGTTAAGCTTATTCCTCCTGAAAAGTCATCGGATTTCTGCCATAGGCTTGTTACTTTCGGGAGAGAGTTCTGCACGGCAAGAAGTCCAAAATGTGAAAGCTGTCCGCTTATAAAAATCATCTCGGAGCAGGATAATAAATTCAAATGCAGATTTTGAAAGGTTAACGCTATGCAAAGAATACTTGGATATATGAGAAAAGCAATTCAGGAATTTGACCTTATTCAGAATGGTGACAGAATAGCTGTCGGGGTATCGGGCGGAAAGGACAGTCTTGTGCTGTTAAAAGGGCTTGTCCTGCTGAAAAGGTTTATAGGGATAGATTATGAGGTTGTTGCTGTGACGCTTGATCCTCGTTTTGGCGGCATTGACGGCGATTACAGTGCTGTTCAGACATTATGCGACGAGCTTGGAATAAAATACATTCTTGTCCGTACGCATATCGGCGAAATTGTTTTTGATGTTCGGCAGGAAACAAACCCGTGCAGCCTTTGTGCAAGAATGAGAAGAGGCGCTCTCCATGACGCCGCAAAGGAGGCAGGCTGTAATAAAATTGCTCTTGGACATCACTATAACGACGCAGTCGAAACCTTTGTCATGAACCTCTTTAATGAGGGCAGAATAGGCTGCTTTGCGCCTAAAAGCTATCTTTCGAGGAAAGACCTTACGCTGATTCGTCCTTTAGTTTTTGCTCCGGAAAAGGATATACGAAAGGCTGCCGCAAAAAATAATCTTGAGGTTGTAAAGTCAAAATGCCCTGCTGATGGGCACACCTCCAGAGAAAAAATAAAACAGTTCCTTGCCGAGCGTGAGCGTGAGGACAACGGCTTTACCGACAGACTTTTCGGAGCCATGAGAAGAGCAGGAATTGACGGCTGGGGGTTTAGGAACCAGACTGACGATGAGGAGGAAAACATCAATGGATGAGCTTATTATACGTCCTGCTTTGGAGGAGGATGCTCCAACGGTATGCAGCTTTATAAAGCAGCTTGCAGAGTACGAAAAGATGTCCGATATGGTTACTGTTAACGACGAAATTATACGCCGGCTTTTAGCTGAGGAAAAGGCTATTAATGCACTTATTGCCGAGAAAAACGGGCTGCCTGTCGGGTTTGCGGTATATAACTTTTATCTGCTGTCAACGTTTTCCGGAAGAAGAATTATGTATCTTGAGGATCTTTTTCTGATACCGTCCGAACGCGGAAAAGGAACAGGCAGAAAGCTTATTGCAGAGCTTTGCAGAATTGCTGCCGAAAAAAACTGCCTTAAAATAGAATGGAAATGCCTTGACTGGAACGTAACGTCAATTGAGTTTTACAAAAAAATAGGTGCTGTTTCAGATAACGGCTGGCTTACTTTTACATTAAGTGAAAAGAATTTTTCCGATTTCAGCTGATAGTGTAAAATATTTTTTATGTAAAGTTAATAAAACGCTTGCGCTTTAAAAAATAATGTGATATAATATTGTAAATATGTTTAAATGATTATTATGGAGGCAAAATAAAATGGAATTCGGTGTTATGCAGATTATCGGCGGATCAATTCTGATTATCTTAAGTGTTCTTATAATTATACTTGTTTTAATGCAGTCTAAGAAGGATCAGGGTATGACTTCGGCTGTAACAGGGGCTTCAAATGACAGCTTTTACGGGAAAAACAGTATGAATACAAGAGAAAAGGCCCTTGAAAGGCTTACAAAATACTGTGCGATTTTGTTTTTTGTTCTGGCTATTGCCGTTAACCTTTTGTCGGTATTTTTAAAGTAAGAATACTACCGTGTCATTACGTCCTGTGTTTACCGAACGCAGGACTATTTTTATATTAAGAGGTATTTGAATATGGCAGAATTAATTGAAGTCTATAAGAGCAGGATAAAGGCTATCCTTAAACAAAATGACAGAAAATGTGTTCCTTATAAGTCACTTTTTGCCAAGTGCAAGGGGAAAATGAACAAGCCTCTTGATTTCAAACAGGCAATTCTTGAGCTAAAAAAAGACGGCGTTATTTACGAGAGAAAGGCAGGCTTTGTTCTTTGCTCTTCGTACGGTATGTTTTCCGCTGTTGTTTCAAGGGTTACAAAAACCTTTGGATTTATCAAGAAAGAGGACGGCTCGGAGGTTTTTATTCCGGGAAAGTTTCTTAAAGGTGCTATGCCTAACGACGTTGTGCTTGCAAGGCTTATTCCGCAAAGAGGCGATTTGCCTGAAGGCGAGGTTATAAAGGTTATTCAGGAGAATTTCTCCGAATTCACCGGAACAATTGAAAAAGAAAACGGTGTGCTTGGCATACGTCCGGACAGCCTTACAAAGGAGCTTATTGTTATAAGCAGCATGAAAATCAAGGCTAAAGAGGGCGACAAGGTCCTTGCTGAAATATCCAAAAGAGGTGAACGCCACGCCGACCACAGAGCTGTTGTAACAGGTCTTTTTGGTGCTTCGGAAAAGGCTTCAAGCAGCGCTATGGCGGTTCTGCACCTTAATGCGGTTGAAACGGAGTTTCCATATGCTGTTCTCGATGAGGCAAGGCATATTGCCCATATGGGTATAGATGAAAAGGAAATTGCAAAGCGTCTTGACCTGCGCGGAGAGATGATTTTTACCATAGACGGAGCGGATACAAAGGATATTGACGACGCAATATCAGTAAAGAAAACTGATAGCGGATACGAGCTTGGGGTTCATATTGCCGATGTATCGCATTATGTTAAGCCTAAGTCTGCGCTTGACGAGGACGCATTCCTGCGCGGAACATCAATTTACTATGCCGACAAGGTTATTCCTATGCTTCCGAAGGAGCTTTCAAACGGAATATGCTCACTTAATCCCGATGAGGACAGGCTTGCGTTTTCCTGCCTTATGAAGCTTACTTCCGACGGAAAGCTTGACACCTATAAATTCAGCAAGACGGTTATCCGTTCAAGGGTAAAGGGAGTTTATTCCGAAATAAATCAGATTCTTGACGGAAAGCCGGATATTGACCCTGAAATCATTCAGAAATACAGCCATGTCCGTCAAAGCCTTGCTCTGATGGAGGAGCTTGCTGAAATTCTTACCGCAAACAAGCTTAAAAGGGGAGCGCCTCAGATTGACACTCCCGAATGCAAGCTTATTCTTGATGAAAACGATGTGTGTATTGACGTTAAAAAGCGTGAAAGAGGAAAATCTGAGCTTATCATTGAAGAGTTCATGCTTATGGCAAACACTGCCGCTGCAAAGCTGGCAAGGGAAAAACAAATTCCTTTTGTTTATCGTATTCATGAGGACCCCTCTGCAGAAAAAGTCGAGGAGCTTATTGATACTGTTTCGCAGATGGGTGTTGCGGTTCCGCACTTTACAAGCGTAAAGCCTGTTCATCTTGCTGAAATTCTTGAAAAAACAAAGGGCATGAAGCTTGCACCGGTTGTAAACAATATGGTTCTTCGTTCAATGGCAAAGGCTAAGTATTCCGATGAGCCTGTCGGACATTTCGGACTTGTGCTTGCGGACTATTCGCATTTTACCTCACCGATAAGGCGTTATCCTGACCTTGCAATTCACCGTATTCTTACAGACCTATGCTACAATAAGCTGCCTGTTCCGACCTTGCAGAAAAGGTATGCAGGCTTTGCAAAGGACGCTTCAATACAGTCGTCACAATGTGAGCTTACTGCAATGAGGGTTGAGCGTGAATGTGAGGACTGCTATATTGCCGAATATATGAACAGTCATCTTGGCGAAGAATTTGAGGGGATAATTTCCTCAATGCAGGACTATGGCTTTTACGTTGAGCTGCCGAACACTGTCGAGGGACTTGTCCGCACGGAAACACTTGACGGAGCATTTGACTTTGACGGGCATTTCACCTATTTCAGAGCAGGACAGCCCGTCTATCGTATAGGCGATACAGTTAAGGTTACCTGCATAAAGGCTGACGTGGCTTCGGGCAAGGTTGATTTTGCAATAGTTGATGATAAGAAATAAAAATTAAGCGTTACCAAAATAAATTGGTAACGCTTTTGTTTTATAAATAATAAGGATTAGGCTTGAAGAGCAGAATGAGCGTGTCAATAATCCAGCCGAAACCGAAAAGACCTCCGGTAAACAGGTAAAGGATACCCATGCCAATCTTGCCCTCATAAAACTTATGTATTCCGAAATATCCCAAGCAAAGGCAGAGGAAAAACGCAAGCCATTTGTTTTTCGGGATACCATGTCCGCCGGCTATATTGGTATTAACATTATTGTTGCTATTGTTAATTATAACCGGTGCAACAGCCATTCCTGCCTGACGAAGCTCCTCAACCTGCCTGCCGCACAGTGTGCATACAACAGCATCTTCCGGAATTTTTCCGCCGCAGTGCTTGCAGAATTTTGTTCTGCCCTGAGGCTCGGCCTGCTGATAGACCTGTCCCTGATAAGTCTGCTGCTGATACTGGGGCTGCTGGTAAGCGGAATTCTGCTGATAAGGAGCAGGATTCTGGAACTGTGGAGCGGTTTTATAATCGTTCATGAATGACCCCTGCGGCTGGGACTGATAGCCGAACGACTGAGAATTTGCAGCCTGACGGTTAGGATAGATTTCCCCATCATCATTCATTTCTCTTTGGGGATATATTTCTTTATCGTCATACATAAAAAAGCCTCCGTTTTGACGTTTTGCGTCATTATAATTAAAAACTAATATACTTTCACATACTACATTTTATTGTAGCACGAGGGTATTTATTTGTCAACTACATAATGGTTAAAATTAAAAAAACGCCTTTATGGCAGCAATAGACACTTTGCATCATTACTGCCATAAAGGCGGCTTAAAAATTATATATTCTGAATATCAACTGACATACCAAGAGCGGCGCAGGCCTTTGCAAGAGCATCGGCGTCCTTTTCCGAAAGTTTTTCTTTTCTTGCGGCAACGGTGTACCTTTTAATTTCTTTTGTGAAGCCGTTCAGGCATTTTGCCTTTATAATTGACGGGTAGTCCTTGCTGCACCTGTTCATGTCGGTATTGGTCAAAATGCCGTCAACCTTTCCTCTCCATGAATACTGCCATATGCCATAGCTTTTGCAGTAGGTGGGCTTAACCTCCTCCACTCTTGCTGTCCATGCGGCAAATCTGTCTGTAATTTCCGGCGGAAGATTGGAAAAGAAAAAGCTGTCATAGCTGTAAACTCCGGCAAAATAGCCCGCTTTTTCAAGCCTTGTGCAGAAAGCCTCCACTATTTCCGCACAGACAGCCTTGCTTAGAACGGCGTGGGTTTTATGCTCAATGTCAAAGAAAAGGGGATATTCGAACTGCTTCCCCTTGACGATTTCAAGCATAAAATCGGCCTCCTGTTCAGCCGCTTCGGCAGTAACAGCATAGCTGAAATGATATGCGCCAACGTCAATGCC
>Ga0116191_1003618_pt1 | contig 11260 bp, 3 predicted proteins | sample AD_UKC111_MetaG_FD_89897 | JGI IMG/M metagenome (GOLD analysis project Ga0116191, IMG submission 89897) | Active sludge microbial communities of municipal wastewater-treating anaerobic digesters from Hong Kong - AD_UKC111_MetaG | ecosystem: Engineered > Bioreactor > Anaerobic > Digestate | place...
CCTGTTTTTCAAGCGGCTATATTCCTGACTTACATCCTGTATCCCCTGCATAGGTTCGGTCTGGCACCCTAAGGACTTAACCCCGGCCAAAATACTGTCTACTTTTTCTGGAGAAACTCGTACCGTTACCACCTTGGACACTCCAGACATCAGCTGTGTAGTTGAGGTCTCCACCCGGGCTTCGTTAGCCGCCGCCAACTGTATTAAACCATCCGAAACCTCGCCGGAATCTCCTGATTTCAACTGCAGGCTTACCGTGTTTATCAGCATCGGCGACAGAGATTGAGCCGGGGCATTCCCCGGTTCCGTGCCGGGATTCACAGCCACCTGCTGTGCCCGGGACTTGCCCGAACTTACAGTCGACCGCTGATTGTTGCCGGTATCTTTTGGATCATCTCGGTCCTGCTGACTATTGATGAGGGCGGTTCTCATCTGTAGCTCTTTTTCTTTGAGGAACTGTTCAATATCGCGGCTCAGACTGCCATCCCTGGGCGCAATTATCTGGGGCATCTTGTCGAACAGGCTGGCAACCATCGGGAAAGGCACCAGACTGCTTATGTAAATGCCCGCAATCAGCGCAATGCTGGCCACAGAAGCCGCAAACCACCCGGCGGTAGAACTGATCAGGTGGTTATTCCGACTGTCATCAGGCCTGTCAAAGGGCACAACTTTTTCCTGCTGCAGGCGTTTATGAAGTTCATCCATGAAAGCGGAAGGAGCTGTATGCTGTTTCATGCCATGCAACATCTTGACCGTGCTTTTAAGCTCCGCCAACCGCCCGCGGCAAGAGCTACATTCGGCCAAATGCTGCTCAACCCTGGTTTTATCCTCCTCGGATAACACCAGATCGATATAGGGAGATAATAGATCCCTTACACTCTGGCATCTCATAACACCGCACTCCTTCTACCATAAAAGACGTAGACTTCAAGGTAAAAGTTCCCGGTTTGAAACCTTTTTGCGCAGAATTTCGCGGGCCCTGCTAAGCCGTGATTTGACCGTACCAACGGAACATTGTAGAATCTCGGCAATCTCTTCGTAAGTTAAATCCATGATATCTCTGAGAATGATAACGGTTTTATGCTCTGCCTTTAGGTTGTTGATCAGAGACTGCAAGTATACCTCAGTTTCCCGGTACTGATATAATATGTCGGGGGTAGGCGATGGGTCCGGGATATCTCTCTCAATCTCGTCTCCATCGGTTGTGGCAACCGGTTCATCCAGGGATACCATATGTAAAGTTCTTTTGCGCTTGCGCAGTTCATCCAGACAAACATTGGTAGTAATGCGATAAAGCCAGGTGCCTAGGGATGAGTCGCCCTTGAAGGTTGACAGAGAGCGGTAAGCCTTGATCAGAGCTTCCTGGGCCAGATCGTTAGCATCCTCCTCGTTGCCCATGTACCGATACGCCAGGTTGTAAATCTTGTGCTGGTATCTCTCTGCCAGCTCCTCGAAAGCCCTTGTATCTCCCGCTATACTAAGTTTTATAAGATCTTCATCTTTTCCCAGAAGCATCCTCCTTTCTTCCAGGAATGGAGAATACCAACTATCTTAATTCTATAGGACTCGGGGAAACTCCTTTTATTCTGTCTCCTGCTATTGTTGGAACGGCTCGAATATTGTTCTTTCGCTGACATAACATGGGAACAGACGGATCAGCATAATTTCCACGCCCCGCACCCGACAGCTTCTCAACCGAGCAGATTCAGAAATGGATCCAACCGGCAATTCCCGTCAATCACTATTCCCCTTCCCAACCGCATCCCGGGGACAATGGTTTTGCACAGATGAAATCGCGGCGGAATGCGAATACGAAGCAGGTGCGGATCGGAATCATCGGAGCATTAAATTGACAGGACAACGCCAGTTAATTATAATATTAAATGCGCTGAGATGTCGACCACGGTTCGATATTTCGGCCTAAATTTTCGAGCCGAAGTGGTGGAATTGGCAGACGCGCTCGACTCAAAATCGAGTGTCCTCCGGACATGTGGGTTCGAGTCCCACCTTCGGCACCAGAGACTGAACTAGGGAGCATAAAGCTCCCTTTCGTTGTTTCTTGCGTTCCCACATGTCCGGACCGTACCTGGATCGTAATAAATTACCTCACCAGCCATCCATAATCCTGCCTGCAATCCACGATATAGTCAACGTACACCGTATGATCCTTAATCTGATATAGGATCAAATACCATTTCTCAACGAACATCTTGTGGTATTTGTTTGGCGGAATAAATTCGGCCTTCAGAAACGGGAAACGCTCCGGCATCTGGTACAGGGAACGGATGGCGTCCATCAGGTCATTTTTGATTTTGCGGGCGGCGTTGTGGCTGTCATCCAAAGATTATGCTATCACAGTGTCAACACGACATGGTGAAGCCGGCCATCGTCGCGCAGTTCTACATATGGTCCGTCCTTAACGTCTTGCTCCGTGAGCGTAATCACCTGTCCATCAATCTGGAGCGCGGTTGCTCCGCTGGATTTGTGTGAGGGATTTCTGACGGTGATCAGGTAACGGCTTTGACCATAACGGTAACTGGCTGAGAATCCCGGCCATTGGCTGGGAATGCATGGACAGATGTAGAGCCTTTCCCCACGACGACGCAGGCCCAGGATCCACTCAATCCCCGCCTGGTACATCCACCCGGCGGCACCGGTGTACCAGGTCCACCCGGCACATCCTTTATGCGGATCGGCCGTATAGACATCGGCCGCCATCACATAGGGCTCACCGGTGTACTGACGGACCTCAGTGGCGGTGCGGGTATGATTTACCGGATTCAGCATATTGAATAACTCGAAGGCCTTATCCCCGTATCCCAGCCGGCACCAGGCAATAATGCTCCATATGGCACCGTGCGTATACTGTCCCCCGTTTTCTCTGATTCCAGGGGGATATCCCTGGATGTAGCCCGGGCTTGGTTCGGTGTTTTCGAACGGCGGTGTTAAAAGACGGACCAAAGATAGATCACGGTCAACCAGTTCGCGATCGAATGACTGCATGGCCTGTAAGGCCCTCTCTACAGGTGCTGCTCCGGAGATGACGGACCATGACTGGGCCAGGGAATCAATCCGGCATTCTTGGTTGTAGATCGACCCCAACCAATGACCGGCGTCGGTGATGGCCCGGCGGTACCATTGCCCATCCCAGCCATGCTCGTTCAAGGCCGCCGCAAGCTTCAAGCGTCCGTCCCGGAAGTGTTCGGCCCGCTCCCCATCGTTAAGCCTCTGACACAAATCCGCAAACAGGTCCAATATCTCACACAGGAACCACCCGAGCCAGACACTCTCTCCACGCCCTTCCGAGCCGACCCTGCTCAGAGCGTCGTTCCAGTCACCAACCCCGATCAAGGGCAGACCATGTTCCCCGAATCGTCCCAGGGCCCTGTCAATGGCACGCAAACAGTGTTCCAGGATGGTACCGCTCTGGTCTGATCTTCGGGTCGGCTCATAGCGTTCATATTCCCCCTCCCGGAGAGGTTCACTGTCCAAATAGGGAACGACCTCATCCAATATACTGTTGTCCCCGGTGTGATTTACATACCGCGCTACCGTATACGGCAGCCAAAGGAAATCATCGGAGAAGTGAGTGCGGATGCCACGGTGGGTTTCTTCATGCCACCAGTGTTGGACATCGCCCTCCACATACTGGTGCCGGGCGTGAAAGATTATCTGGGCCCGCGTAAGATCGGGCCGGGAATGAAGTATGGCCAGGGAGTCCTGCAGTTGATCGCGAAATCCGTAAGCGCCTCCCGCCTGGTAAAAGCCGGATCTGGCCCAAATCCGGCAGCCAATTGTCTGGTACAGCAACCAGGTGTTCAGCAAGACATCCATCTCCCGGGAAGGGGTAGTTACCGTGATCTGGTCCAGGACCCTGTCCCACAGCTTCGTGACGTCTGCAAAGGCTTGATGGCACACCTCAGGGGTGCCGTATCTTTGAGCCAGGTTTATAGCAGATTCCCTGGTGTGCTCACATCCGAGCAAAATGAAGACCGTCTGCTCAGCTTCGGGTTCCAGCACCAGCTTGGCCTGCACCGCACCACAGGTATTGTAGATAACCCCGGTTCGGCCTGATAACTGTTCCCTGCTCATTGCCGCCGGAGACTCCCAGGTCCCATTGCGTCCCAGGAATTCGTGGCGGTCGGCAGTCCAGGAGAGTTCATCCGCTCCAGTCGCAGATTCCTGCAAATCGTCGGACCTCGCCGTTTGTGGGAACACCCCCAAAAAAGCGGTTGCATCCCGGAATGTCTCCTGATAGGTGTTGTAAGCCAGCAACACTCGCGCTGGCTCGTTCCATTCAGTCATGATGAACGATGCATTCTCCTGTCGCGTCACCCCCAGGACCCATTCCACGTAGTAGGTTACGGAGAGGTGCCGCTGCTCTCTGGTCCGGTTCCGCAACCGCAGTCTAATCACCTTGACCGGGTCGTCAGGAGGGACCAGGATAGTCATTTCCTGGCTGATGCCGTGCCTTGCATGACGAAAACAGGTGAACCCCCGGCCATGGGTTACCGTGTATAGGTGGGAAGCCGCTCTATAAGGGACAGCCGGCCACAATTCCCCGCTATCCTCATCCCGCAGGTAACACATTTCTCCCGGATAATCAAGAACCGGGTCATTGGACCAGGGGGTCAATTTGTATTCCCGGCTGTTGCGAAACCAGGTGTACCCCGTGCCCAGTTCGGAAACCAGGCAACCGAACTGCGGATTGGCGATTACATTAATCCATGGTGCCGGCAAGTGATTATCGTCCTTAAGAATAATCTCGTACTCTTTCCCATCCGGAGAGAAACCGCCCCAACCATTGAAGAACATCAGCTCAGGCTGTTGATACTCCGGGGAAGCCATAAACCTATCCGGCAATTCCTTTGGAACAAGACGAGAGGGGAGAGCCCTATCCGGTTGGGCAGGTTTAGTCTGCGCCCTGAGACTGGGGCCATCAGCCCGGAGTACCATGCTGGCTACAGCCTGAAACAGGGTCTTGTCCTCTTCCGCCATCTGGCAGGCATTTACGATGAAACCCCTGCCGGGTCCGGCCCCATGAGATCCGAGGCCATGCTCAACTGCCCGCCGCAACGACTCCCCCAAATCCTCCTGGTATCCGCCGGCCGATTCATTAAGAATGACCAGATCAAATGAACACCCCAGGCGGCGCAAGTACTCGTGTCCGGTCAGCAGCCGGACGACAAACTGCATATTAGTCCGATTCTCAATCCTAACCAGGATTATCGGCAAATCTCCTGAAACCCCATAAGCCCACAGACCGGATTGCCCTTTTACATTCTTGGCAATACTCTCTCTCCGTTTTTTGGCCAGCGGCGGAGTATACAAGACCCGGCCGGCAAAAGTCTGCATATCCACGGCTTCTTTGGCCGTAATATGTAGATGCCGGAGTTCAATTTGACTGCGGGTCCAGGCCAGTTGAAAGGCCCGTTCCACCACCAGATTCCCGGAGAAACGGCTGATGATGTCGATTGCATCTCCCCTGGCATCCGCGACTGCAGTTATCACGTAAAGCTGAACCTGTTCGCCCGGTTCAATGCTTAACCGCCGCCTCATGATGAAAGCAGGATCAGAAACGGAACCAACTGCCCCCCTGAGATGGGTTCTAAGTCCCTGTGGCCGGGAGATTGAACCTCCTCTTCCGATGAAACTGGCCCGGTCCGTCTCATATTCAATGGGACCCAGGGCTTGACCCGTGACCATCAGAGAATGGGCTGCCCACAATGGCTTCTCGCCTTCGTGGCGAGGTCTGCGCCAGGCCAGCAGGCACGGGATGTCCGGTGCAAATTCGGTTTTGATGAACAACTTGTTGAAGGCGGGGTGAGCCTCATCCGCCATAGGTGGAGCCAGCACCAGCTCGGAAAATGTGGTTACTTCGATAATTCTCGTTTCATCCCCGGTATTGGTAAGTGTCAACCGGCGAACATCGGCGTTCCATTCAGGAGAGACACATATTTCAAGGCTGGTCTGCATGTCCTGATCAACTCGCATGAAGGTGGCCCGGTCAGGCGAAAATTGCACCCGTTGTTCATCTGACGGAACACGGCACGGGTTGAATGCGGGTGACCATACCAGATCGCGAGTGACATCGCGAATATAGATATAATTCCCCCAGTTGTCCAGGATCGGATCCTCCCGCCAGCGCGAGACAGCCAGACCCGCATAACGCATAAATCCACTGCCGCTGTTGGTAACCAGGGTGGTAAATATCCCGTTGGACAGTATACATACCTCGGGTACCGGGGTATCAGCATGCTGGAACTCGCGCATGACACCGAATTCAACCGCTTGGGCCAAGGTCTTGCGGGTATGGGCTGACGCCGGATGCTTTATGATTTTAGGCTTGGCGGGCACGCGCTCCTGCAGTAACAGTTCCGCCGCCTGCACGCGTTTGTCACGGTGAAACCGTTCGTAGATTTTATAAGGTAACAGCAAATTGGCCAGGGCCAGCAGGCTCATTCCCTGATGGTGGGACATGTAACTCTGCACGATAGCACTGCTCTGGTTTGCAGGCAGGCGTTCGGGCGTATAGTCTATGGCTTCATAATAGCCGTACTGGCCCAGCGCGCCCAGCTCCTTCATCTTGCGCAAATCCCTGATTCCTGGCTGTTGGGCAAACGGCAAACCGAGAATGGTAGCGTAGGGTGCGATAACCAGATCCTGCTCCAGCCCGCGCTTGAACCCGAGCCCGGGAACACCAAACGCCCGGTACTGGTAGTTCATGCGATAATCATAAGCGTAGTAGCCGGATTCGGAGATGCCGAATGGGACTCCGCGCTGATGCGCGTATTCTATCTGTCGCCTGACAACTGCGCGATAGGTGATATCCCAAACGGTGTCCTGATAGGTGCGCATGAAGAGCCAGGGCATCAGGTACTCAAACATGGTTCCAGACCAGGAAAGCAGCGCAACACGACGCCCCACCCTGGTCATGGTCCTCCCCAGGGCATGCCAGTGTGCCACCGAAACATGGCCGAGGGCGATAGCGATAAAGCTGGATAACCTGGCCTCAGAGGCCAGAAGGTCATATAATACCCGGTCAGCCTCACGCAGAGTGACGCGATAACCCAGATGAAACAGCTTGGTTTTACCGTCGTACAGCGGGCTAAAATCAGTTTGGTTTATCAACGCCTCCAGCCGAGCCAACAGATTATAACCGCGAAAACGCCAGTCCCTGTGGTCATTACCGATTCCCGTTTCGTGCTCAGACAATCCCTCCCTTGCCACCATTTCACTTGTCATGGCCATGCTTTCCCCGGCAAATGCAAAATTGAAGACATCATCCGCTCCGGGAGGCTTACCGTAAGTTGGAGGTTGATGGCCTTCAAGGTCGTGGCTGAGCCACTCCAATAGACCCTCCTTGACGGTTATCAAACAGCCCACGAAATTGCCGGAGTCCACGGTTGAAACGTAGGGCAGGGGTAGTGGCTCCAGAGTGACCGTATCGTACCAGTTGTAAAGATGACCTCTCCACTTTTCCAGAGATTCGACCGTGCTGATCGTGCGCTCCAGGCGTTCAATCAATCCCGGCGTATCAATAAACCCGAAATCCCGTGCCGCCAGGATACAGGCCAGAAAGAGTCCGATATTGGTGGGAGAAGTGCGATGCGCAATCCCGTTGGGCGGCTCAATTTGAATATTGTCTGGAGGCAGCCAATTATCCGCCTCCGTAACATAGTCCTCGAAAAACGCCCAAATCCTGCCTGCCAACATGTTCAGTTCCTTCTCCTCTTCCGTGGCCAGATGGCCTTCAACCGATTCCACCGGCTGGTTCAACCAGCGAATCGCCAGGGGAGCCCCGGCCCAGAGCAGGCACAGAGCCAGTCCGACCTTCTCCATAGACGGCTGGGCCAGGGTGAACATAAACAGGGCAAAGAGAAATATTAACCCGTACCCACCGTACATATGTAGCAAAACCGGGTAGCGACCGCTCCGGTTCCGTCTTTCCACCTCCGCCGCGCTGACCCACTCCAGGAGATGCCGTTTTGACACCAACAGGCGATACAAGGTCCGGGTGATCGCGTCCAGCAGCAAAATGCTTTGAAACGGCCAGGTGATAATGGCTACCAACACTTGACCGATCACCGCCACCAAATTCCGGGGACGCAAAACCATTCGCCTGATATTGCCTAACTGCCGGATCAACGGCAAGGACAAGGTGGCCAAAATAAAGGCCAGCCATCGCCCGGGCAAGCCGGGTAAGACCGTCAAGCCCAACAGCAGTACCACCAGCTGAACCGGAAGCAACAAACTGTGTCTTAAGTTGTCGAACATCTGCCAGCGGACCAAAGGTGACAGATCGACGGGCAAAAGCCGTCCCCTGCGATCATGCACATGACCCAGCATCCAGGGCAGCAATTGCCAGTCGCCGCGCACCCAGCGGTGAAGTCTCTTCTGATAAGAGCTGAATGTGGACGGGTACTCATCGATCAGTTCCACATCCGATAAAAGCCCGGCTCGTAAAAAGCCGCCTTCCAGTAGATCGTGACTTAGCACCCGGTTCTCCGGGATGCGTTCACACAGGATCTCAGCAAAGGTATCAACATCAAAAATCCCCTTACCAGTAAAAATTCCCTGCCCCAATCCATCCTGGTAAGGATCAGATACCGCAAACGTATAAGGGTCAATTCCGGGATCCGCAGAAAACAAAGAGGCAAACCGGGAACGCAGGGCTGACCGGTGGCTAATGTTAATACAGGGCTGCATCACCCCATATCCTTCAATGACCCGGGTTCTGCTTTGATTCAATCGCGGGCGATTGTAAGGGAGATGCATGGCGCCAACCATCCGGCGTGCACTCTCCAGCGGCAATTGCGTATCCGCGTCCAGGGTGATCACGTAGCGAACACGCGGCCAAATAGTCCTATCACCGACCACCAGGTCACAGGTGGTATCATGCTTCCCTCTCAGCAGCTCGACCAATTCCACCAAGGCTCCCCTTTTGCGTTCCCAACCCATCCAGACTCCCTCGGACTGATTCCATGTCCGGCGGCGCTGAAAAAGATTAAACGTGCTCCCGCCCGGGGTTGAGTATGTCCGGTTCAAGGCCTCGATGCCGGTGCGGGCGGCCTGATTCACCTCATGATCGGTGACGGGACTTTCTTCATTTGAATCAGTGAGATCGGCCAGGAGGGCAAAATGAAGGTTGGGATCGCGGTTGGCCAGGTAATGCAGTTCCAGTCGACTGATCAGTGTTTGAACCTCTTGGACGGTTGACCAGATTACCGGAATTACCACCATAGTCGCGGCTTCGGACGGAATCCCACGTGAAAAATCCAGTTTTAACAACGGCTGAGGCCGACTTACGCATTCTATCAGCCAGTGGGCTGCGGTGACGGCCCACTCGCTGGCCGGCAACAGCAGAGCAAGCAGTACAATCACCCACTGGGTGACATTAAAGATTCTCCCCCCTGAAATCCAAGCGGAGAATCCAAACAGGGCAATCAATAGAAATACCAAGAGGGTGAGGAAATATGAACCCGTAGCATGTCGGGAAATCTGTAACTCCGGCATATAAACGGGCTGGCCACATATTATCATGGCTTGCCCCAACACCTTGACTCCAACAGGTTCAAGCAAGTAGTAGGCGACAAATGCCTGGCGCGGCAGTTGTTCGCACTGCTCAGAATTCTCAACCGTCTTGCCGGATGGCGTTCGTTCCTTGAGGGCCCTGTCATATTCTCTGGCCGCCAGGGTGACGGCTTGTTTGGCGACCAGAGTCTCCGGTACACGCAGCCGGCGAGCCAGTTTCTCAACCCTTTGCCGCAGCAAGTCACGGCTTGAGAAATCAAGCAGGGGGTAAATCTCAGCTTTCTCTTCACGCAAAATCTGCTCAACCGCACAAACCTGTTCAAAACGATCCTGCCAGTTCCAGCGCGAAATGTTACGCAGACTGCCGACGAGGTTTCCGGTCGTCACCTGATGCTTGGCCTGAAGCTGGTACTCGTAAGACACGATTTGATCCAGGCTTTCAGGCCCATCTTCCAGCGTACACATCAGCCATTCCTGCACCGTTGACGCATCATCGGCCCGTTCACGCAGGTGCCTGATCAAGTGAACAACCAACGAGCCGGAAAGCGGCATTTCCTGCCCCGCCTTATCAAGGGTGGCCTTGAGAACATCGGGACTCAGAGGCGACATTTCAATGTCCGACCACAACTTTTCGGCCAACGTACAAACCTCTCGCCTTTGCCTGACCTGTTGCATAACTCGGGCCAGGTGTTTGATCAAGGCTACGCGCATCATGAGCGGGATCGCCCAGGTCTCAGCAATGCTAAGAACGCTTACCTGCTGGTAGGAGTTAATGTAAGCGGTTAAGGAATCCTCATCGAGATTGCCGTCAACATGCTGAAGATAATCAACGCAGATGGCAAGGATCCTTTTATCACCCGTCCGGCGAAGGTTGGGCAGTTTGCTCAAGAGCCCAGGCGTGAGTTGCTGCCTTACGACCAGCACCTGTTCTTCAATGAAATCAGCGTTATCGAGCAGCCACTCCTCTGCCGGTTGAGAACAGCTCGCTGAGCCATTCTGAAGGAGGCGCAAAAACGCCCGTAAGCTTTCGACATCCCGGTTAAAATCGCGCCCAAGGCGCCTTGATGCCCAACTGCTCAGGTAAGGATCATGGGTAAGTGCCAGTTCATGAGCCTTTTGTTGAAGTTGTTCATTATTCAAAATCATAATTCTTCAAAAGTTGCCATCTAATGTAATTGAATGGAGAAATACAAACAGTTAAAATATTCCCCTTTCGGCCTTCGATTATAAATGGCAAACCCGGAAGGAAAGAGATACCAGTCTTTAACAAATCTAATTCCTGGAGATGCCATGATCCTAAGAGGATGAGCGGCTCAGCTGAAGAGAGCAGGGGCTGGCAAATGGCTTTGCTCAAAAATAATCTGCATCGCCCCTATCAGTGAGGAACCGATGCAGTAAGAACCAGCCGTATGCCATGTGTGTGCGGCCTTTGTAAGTGCTTGAGTATTATCAGTTTAATCCTCGCTGTTCAGCGGTGAACCGTCTTTCTTACATCGACTATGGAACCGGTTAGCGAGGACAGCAGGGTTTTCAGGGCAACCGTGGCCACCTCCTCGGGAGTCAGCAGGGTTTCCGGGGGTTCCAGGCCAAAGTTTTTTCGCCGTAATGGGGTATCTGTTCTTTCGGGGTTGATGGCATTAATCCTGATTCCCTCATGATACAGTTCTTCCGATACTGCTTGGACAAAATTGACTATGGCGGCTTTGGACGATGAATAAACGCTATA
>Ga0116191_1003620_pt1 | contig 11258 bp, 12 predicted proteins | sample AD_UKC111_MetaG_FD_89897 | JGI IMG/M metagenome (GOLD analysis project Ga0116191, IMG submission 89897) | Active sludge microbial communities of municipal wastewater-treating anaerobic digesters from Hong Kong - AD_UKC111_MetaG | ecosystem: Engineered > Bioreactor > Anaerobic > Digestate...
ATATCGCCAGGAATAAAAATTGTATCTCCAGAACCTTTAATTTCCTCAACCAGGTTATCTACTTCTTCTTTAAATTCATTGATATCTACAAACTTTGAAGGATCTATTGCCATCATCAAGTCTCCTTTAGTGCATATCTGTTCAGGATTTGCTGTTCCTGTCACAGCTTTGCCTGCTGCTGCCCTTACAAGAGGTCCTGCAAGAATTTCAATCATAAAGGATAGTGCATAGCCTTTATGCGCCCCAAATGGTAAAATTGAACCTTTAAGAGCTGCTTCAGGATCTATTGTAGGATTTCCTTCAGCATCAAGAGCTACGTTTTCAGGAATTTTCTGACCCTTACGTATAGCTTCAATAAGTTTACCCCTTGCTGATGCAGATGTTGCCATATCCACTGAAATATAATACTTATCTGATGGAATGCCAATTGCAATTGGGTTTGTTCCTAGAATAGGCTCTTTACCACCTATAGGGGCTACTGCAGGTTCAGTATTTGCTATTACAAGCCCGATCATGTCTTCCATAATAGCCATATCAGAATAATATCCTGCTACTCCAAAATGATTTGAGTCATGTACCCCTACAATTCCAATTCCTGTTTCCCTTGCTTTTTCAATTGCAATTTTCATCGCTTTATAAGCAACAACATGACCAAATATGTGATTTCCATTTATAATTGCCATGGCAGGGGTTTCTTTTTCAATTTCTATTTCTGCATCTGTAACTATGGTTCCAAATTTAAGTCCCTTAACATATTGGGGGAATCTACCCAGTCCATGAGATGAAAAACCCTTGAGATTTGCATCTACAGTCACATCAGCGACGATTTCTGCATGTTCTGCTGGAACATCCATTCTTGTAAGAATTTCAATAATTATAGATCTTTCCTGTTCAGCTTTTATATTCATCTAAACACCTTCATAAATTAATTACGTTTCCATTAAAGGCTTTAATTTTAATATTTTCTTCTTTATCTTCCTTAGCAAAACCTATTTTATGGGCATTATTATGCTTTTTAATTATTTTTATAGTTTTATCTGCCTCTTCTGGAGGAACAATAACTACAAATCCAATATTCATATTAAATACTCTGTACATTTCTTCCAAAGGCACATCTGCACTATAAATTGATTTAAATATAGAATAAGGTTGAGGTAAATTATTAATATCATAGCCTATACCTTTTTTAAGACGTTTAAGGTTTAGAAATCCGCCTCCAGTTATATGGGCAAGTCCATGAATTTCAATATCCTCATTTAAAAGATCAACTACTGATTTTACATAAATTTCAGTTGGTCTTAAAAGTTCTTCACCAACAGTAGTATCAGGATCATCTGGAAGAGCATCCTTCACATTTAAACTTAATTTATCAAAAAATACCTTTCGTGCAAGACTTAGACCATTACTATGGATTCCGCTACTTTCTATCCCGATAAGAACATCACCGTCGTTGATATTTTCTCCAGTTATAATCTTGTCTGCATCAACAATTCCAATTCCTGTACCTGCAAGGTCAAAATCTTTTATAATTTCAGGAAGAGATGCTGTTTCTCCCCCAATCATCGCTATCATGGACATTTCAGCCCCTCTTGCGAGTCCTTTTCCAATTTCCCTTGCAATTTCTGGATCAGCCTTTTCTACAGCCAGATAATCAACCATGGCTATTGGTTCTGCACCTACACAGAGAATATCATTTACAACCATTGCAATACAGTCTATTCCAACTGTATCATACTTGTTCATCATTTTTGCAACCAGAATCTTACTCCCTACTCCATCTGTGCTCATGGCGATTGCTTTATTCCCTAATTTAACAAGTGCTGCAAAATGACCGCTTTCTGTAATTACATCTCTAAAAGAAAGCGTATTTTTAATTTCTGAAACCAGTGCAGAAACTGTTGCTTCCTCGAGATTAATATCAACTCCTGATTCTGAATATGTTACCATGTAATTCACCAAATAATTTTTTAAAACCTCAAAAAACTTGTTTTTTGTGGTTCGGAAATTTACGATTTTTTCAACATCAAAATTCTCCGAATTTTGTGGTTCGAAAATTAAAAATTTCCTCTATATCAAAATAAAGATAATATAAATACTATTAGGTTAGACCCTAATAAAAAGTTTTAGATATTAGAAAAGAAAAAAACAGTGAATCAATTAAAATATAGAAAAATAAAAAATTTTATTTTCAATAGCTTAATCTCTATTTTTAAACACCATTGAAAAAATAGTTATTGAATCCGGACGGTTTCCAAATTCATTGGAGTTTTTGTCTCTATTTTATATGATCTATAAATGCTTGAAGCGAGATCGAGTGTTTTATAGTTATCTCCATGGCATATGAGGATTTTTTCTGGTTTTGGAGATAATTTTCTCACATAATCCATAAGTTGTTTTCTATCAGAGTGTCCACTGAATCCTTCAATGGTTTTTATTTCCATTTTTACATTGTATACATTGGTTTTTCCTTCTTCTTTAAGTGGAATTTCCTTCCAGCCCTTCTGTAAACGTCTTCCAAGTGAGCCTTCTGCCTGATAACCAACAAAAACAAGTGAACTCTTCTCATCTTCACATAACCATTTGAAATACTCTACAGAATTCCCTCCTGTAAGCATTCCGGAGGTTGAAAGAATTATGGATGGTTCTCCTTCCACTATTTCTCTCCTCTCTTCAATACCATTGACCTTATGGAATACATCAGAGATAAATGGGTTTCTGCCCATGTGGAATATCTGATCACGAAGATCCTTGCTTAAATATTCTGGTCTTGCAGTATGAATTGCATTTGCTTCCCATATCATCCCATCTATATATACAGGAACTTCATCAATGATTCCGTGTCTTATATACTCTTCTAAAACTATCATAAGCTCCTGAGCTCTTCCAACAGCGAAAACAGGTATTAATATTTTTCCGCCACGTTCAAGTGTTCTGTAAATTGTCTTAATAAGCTCTTTTTCCGCGTCATTTCTTGTGGGTTGCACATCCCCATGTCCACCATATGTACTTTCCATTACAAGCGATTCTATTCTTGGAAATTTGGAAACTGCAGGTTCAAGAAGTCTGCTTCTTTCAAATTTAAAGTCTCCAGTGTAAACGAAGTTATGCTGACCATCCCCAATGTGCATATGCACGATTGCAGATCCGAGGATATGCCCGGCATTATGAAGAGTTAAGCGTATATCTGGGGCTATATCAGTTACTTCACCATAATCAAGGGTTATTGTATGCTTAATGGATTTTTTCACATGTTTTACGTTAAATGGGAGGGGACTATCTTCTCTGTGAGCTATATCTATATGATCTAATTGTAATAACGTCATTAAGTCTCTTGTTGGTGTTGTGCAGTAGACAGGGCCTTCATATCCATAATGGAAAAGATATGGTAAAAATCCTGAGTGATCCAGGTGTGCATGAGTAATAATCACTGCATCCAGGTCATCCAGCACGAATTCTGGGACATTTAAGTAAGGATATGAACTTTTATCATCAATCCCCGCAACATTGACTCCACAATCAAGTAAAATTTTACTATTTGGGGTTTGTAAGAATAAGGAAGACCTTCCAACCTCTCTAAATCCTCCAAGGGATGTTAGACGTGTCCATTCATTCTCGGCTGTGATGCTTCGATGAATTTTGTTTCCAAGAGTCTGCAGAATTTTCTTTCGCTCTTTACTATTTTTCCTCAGGGTTCTTCTAATTCTCTGAATAATTTCAGATGAAATTGGAGGAGTTCTAAGGATTTTGGGGGCCCATCCTGTCTCTTTAACAATTTCTCTTGATGTAGATCCATATTTACCAATCACAAGACCGGGTTTTCTTGCTTCAATTATAACCTCACATGTAACTTCATCAAAAGAAATGTTTGTTATTTTTGCTTCATCCGGAACTATTTCATGGATTTTTTGGATGGATTTTTCCGGTTCGGTAAGGACAGAACGGTCTGATCGAATTATTATCCTTTTTCTTATGTCCTTTGCAAGATCCCTAATAAGCGATCCATTTTCTGTTATGATCTCCGGATTTTTAGTATATATTACAACCTCGGGACCTTCAAATTCCACTTTTGCTACTTGTACTCTTGTTGGAAGTCTTTGTAATATTGTATTTTTTATTTCTTGAATCTCTGAACCCATAAAATCACTTCTAAAAAAATAGAAATAACGTAAACTTGGTTTACAGTTATAATATTTGATAATATTAATTTTACATAAATTTAATTAGGGTCAAAAAAAGTTAATTTATTTTCTTAATCTTCTTTCTACCTCTTCTTCAGGCAGCATTTTAAATCCTTCTTCAGTTACTGTTGCAACAAGGATTCCGTTACCTGAAAATGCATCTCTTTGCATTGCAGACTGTATTGCTCTTATGGCAACATCTATCCCTTCTTCAGTATCTATATCATCATGATATCTGTCTTCAAGAACACCATAAGCTATTGGTGAACCTGATCCGGTAGAAATCATTTTATCTCCTATAACACCGCCTGTAGGGTCAAGTGAGAACAATGCTGGACCATTATCGTCAACTCCTCCCAGTAATGTTTGAACATAGAACGGATAAAATCTTGATGAATGTAATATATTAGCTGTTAAAGTTGCTGCAGATTCAACGCTTATTCTTTCACCATTTCTTAACCTGTAAAGGGTGACTTCTGCACTTATATATTTCATTAGGCTCTGGGCATCGCCTACTCCACCGGCTATTGTAGCCCCGATATGATCATCTATTTTAAAAATTTTATCGGCGACTTTGTGGGCTATTAAATTACCCATAGTGGCCCTTCTTTCTGTGGCAAATACAACGCCGTCACTACATTTTAAACCAACAGTTGTAGTGCCTTTTAATCTGTTTTCATCATTCATGAATACACCTCAAAAAAATGCAAATAAATTAAAAATAGTTTTCTATGCCTAATATTGGAGTTCATATTATATAAACATTACTTGTAATACTATCCCCTATTTTTAATTTTTAAAGCTCTATTTTTATTCTATTAGCCAATTAAATCCATTTTTTTATTTTCTCTTCGCAATATAACCTATTAAAGTATATAAATTGAAATTAAAGAATATGGAATGGATTTTAAAGATAAATTTAGACATATTTTATTATTTTTAAATAATTTTTAATAAATTATATTAATTATTTTTGGATAAAAAGATAGCTATAACAAAATAACACCAATTAATTGCATTATTCATCTTAGTTTTTATAAGTTATAATTTTTATAGTTTTTGATTATTCTATAATAAAATTTAAAAACAGAATAAAACATATCTATTTAACATGAAGGGCAAAGTCATCGGAGACATCCTTGTTTTAAAAAATGAACCGGATAATTTACAGGAACTGCTAAATTTACCCGAAGTAAAAAGGATAGTCAAATTAGGGCGAATAAACGGTGTTAAAAGAGAGCCTGATGTAGAAATTCTTGTAGGAGATAGTACTGAAACCATTCACCGTGAAAATCACTGTTTTTTCAAATTAGATGTTGCTAAAATAATGTGGTCTAAGGGAAACACAACTGAACGGCAGAGAATCGCAAAAATTGTTGAAGATGGAGAAATTGTAGTAGATATGTTTGCCGGAATCGGCTACTTTTCAATCCCAATGGCTGTGCATTCAAATCCAGAAAAAATATATTCTATAGAGATAAATCCTGTGTCATATAGCTATTTAAACGAAAATATTATGCTTAACAAGGCTGAAGGTATTATAGAGCCAATATTAGGTGATTGTAGAGAAGTAGCACCTAAAGGAATTGCGGATAGGGTTTTAATGGGATATATTGGAAATACACATGAATTCCTGGATGCCGCGATGGAAATAGTAAAGCCTGGTGGTATAATTCATTATCATGAATCTGTCCCTGACCTTTTAAAGTTCAAAAGACCCCCACAAAGAATTATTGATGCTGCAAAAGGGCGCGAGGTGGAGATATTAAAAAAAAGGATAATTAAAAAATATTCTCCCGGCGTATATCATGTTGTGGTTGACGCGAAAATAAATTAAAGAATGATTTAAAACTGTAAAAATATCCTTTGAAGCTAATCGCAGCATAATGTATTAATTTTAGCGATATAAATTAAAATGTGGTGTTAATGTGGATCTTAATGAAGCCATCAGGGAAAGAAGAAGTATTCGCAGATATAAAGATGAAGAAATTGATGATGATTTAATTAATAAAATAGTGGAAGCAGGAGTATGGGCACCTTCTGCAGGAAATACCCAAAGCTGGGAAGTTATAGTTATAAAAGATAATCAAATTAAAGCCCAACTTGCAGTTGCATGCTATTCAAGAGAATTCATTTCAGAATGTTCTGTGGTACTTGCAATATGTGCTAATAAGAGGGCATCAGGTGCCATATATGGAGAAAGAGGCCGGGAACTTTACAGTATTCAAGATGCTGCATGTGCAGCCCAGAATATGCTCCTAAAAATCCATGAACTTGGATTAGGAGCCTGCTGGAATGGTGAATTTGATGAAGACGTAGTTTCAAATCTGTTAAATATTCCAGAGGATGTAAGGCCCGTTGCTTTAATTACAGTAGGTTATCCTAATGAGAAACCTATTCCTCCATCAAGAGGCGATGTTGAAGAATTCATTCACCATGAAAAATATTGAATTTTCAAAAAATTAATTTTTGTAGTTTATTTGTGATAATATGAATTCTCAAAGTAAATTGGTGAATTTGATTGATAATACTACTGCAGAATTTTTTCTCGAATTAGGGCGTTTAAATAAGGATGAAGTCCTTGATATACCTGAAATTAAATATATATTTACAAAAAACTGGCAGAGCCGCATTTTTATGACGAATTTCAGTGAGTTAAACGCGTCTAAAAATATTATACATGTAATTTCAAGGATTAAAGAGCTAAAAATACCTGTTCTCTGGTTTGTTACTCCAATGTCCCGTCCAAAGAACTTGAAAAAAATTTTAAAGGATCATGGTTTTACTTATCAAAATAACTGGAGAGCAATGGCAATTGACCTAAAAACAGTGCCTGAAAGATTTAATGTTCCAGAAGGCATGACTATAAAAGAAGTTCTTAATTTAGAAGATTTAAAAATCTGGACTGATGTCCTTGTAAAAAGTTTTGAATTTCCAATTATTGTTGAATCCTATAAAAAATATTTCATAAATGCGGGGCTTGAAAATCTTAATTTTCATTATTATCTTGGACTTTTTAATGACAAACCAGTATCATCATCTGTACTTTTTAAAGGAGACAGAGCCGCAGGTATATTTTACATTGGAACCATACCGAAAGCTCGGGGGAAAGGGCTGGCTAAAACTATGGTTTATTACATCCTTAATAAAGCCAGGAATGAAGGATATGATATCTCTATTTTACAGGCAAGTGAAATGGGTTATCCATTGTATAAAAAAGTTGGTTTTAAAGAATATTACACTACAAAAATTTATAAACTTGAAAATCCTTTTTAATCATCACAATATCAATTATATTTAATTTATATGAACATTAACAAGTTTAAAGACAATTATGTAGTTAAAATTTTGAAAATCATAGTTATATTAACTATAAATTACAAAATGTTAGCATATATCTTATAAAAAATGTGCATAAACAGTTGATGTTGTGATAATATGGAACTTTTTGAAGCTATTAAAGGTAGAAGAAGTATCAGACAGTTTAAAGAAGAAACTCCTGATGATGAATTAATTGAAAAAATAGTTGAAGCAGGAATATGGGCGCCCTCTGCGGGAGATTTACAGAGCTGGGATGCAGTAGTCGTAAAAGATCATCAGACAAAGGTTCAGATAGCTGTAGCGGCTTATGTGCAGGAATTTATTGCTAAAGCTCCAGTCGTCATTGTAATGTGCGCCAATATGGCAAATGCTGGTGCAAGATACGGTGAAAGAGGTAGAGAACTTTACTGCATACAGGACGCAGCATGTGCAGCCCAGAACATGATGCTTTCAGCCTATGCACTCGGATTAGGTGCTGCATGGATTGGTGCATTTAAGGAAGAGGACATTGCAAACTTACTGAATTTACCAGACTATCTAAGGCCTGTCGCGCTTATTCCCCTTGGATATCCTGACGAAGAGCCAGAAGCGCCTCCAAGAAGGAGCATTAAAGAAGTTATTCACAATGAAAAATATTAAAATAGTGGGGATTGATCTGGCGGGGAAACCAGAAAATCCCACTGGAATTTGTTTTTTAAATTCAGATCAGCTTGGTTTCAGTACTGTTTTTGAAGATAATGAAATATTAAGTTTTATATTCGAGGCAAGCCCTTCTTTAGTTGTAATTGATGCACCTCTTTCACTTCCAAAGGGCAGGTGCTGTTTAAGTAATGAATGCAGTTGTAGTGAAGTTGGAGGGCACTTTAGAAAAGCTGAAGTTGAAATGCGAAAATACGGACGTACATTGCCTTTAACATTCCGCGGGATGCGTATGCTTACTGAAAGAGGAATCAAGCTTGCAGATGAGTTAAAGAAAAAATATGAGGTTATTGAATCTCATCCAGGGACTATACAAAAAATTTTAGGGCTCCGGAATTCCGGAGAAGTTGGTAAATATTTTGATTTACCTAAAAATATCAGCGAATATGAACTGAACGCTGCTTTGCTTGTTATTGCAGGAATATTTTATTTTAAAAATGAATTCATGGAATTTGGAGATATAGAAGAGGGAATTATTATTCTTCCAAAATGTTAGATCATGCTGTAGGTTGCGATAACCGATTAAAAGGTATTTCATAAAAGTGTTTATTCTATAAAAATTTCATTTTAAATAATATCATGGTCTAAAAAAGTAATATTTTTATTATACTATGATCATAATACATGTGGAGACTATTTTTATGACGAGACGGGAATCTGTAATTAAGGCTACATACGAGATCTTAAATCCACACAAATATTCTGGTGTTGATACTTTTAAATTTAGAACAACCCTCATGGAACGGCTACATGAATATAATGACGATATAATAAGAGATATTGAAGAAATACTTATTAATTATGGTTTAATTTTAAAACATGAAAAACAGAAAGTTCTATTACCTACAAAGAAGCTCTTAAAAGCAGAAGAAGATTCATTAACTCATTTTGGTGAAAATATACAATTTTCAGGAAGGTTGGAAGGGACCAATTTTATTGGAGATATGTAAAATGAAGGTTAAAGGAAAGAAAGCATGAAAATCTTTGATTTTTTGCACGCCATGAAAATTGTATATTTTCATATGCTTTGGTTTTTGAGGATTTTGGCAGTTTTCTGAACTTTTGGAAATCCCTCAAAAATCTATGATTTTTTACAAGCTCACAAAACTGGAAGTTTTGTGGCCGCGAAAACGAGTTTTCGAGGGCCACAAATTTTTAAAATAAAATTTGAGGTGATAATATGAAAGGAATTTCTCCAGAATCTGTTTATAATTTCTTAAAGGGCATGCGTTACCCTGCAAAAAAGGATGAATTAATTGGACAGGCTAAAAAAAATAATGCAGACAGAAATGTACTTGCAGCTTTAGAAACACTTCCTGATAAGGAATATAAATCACAGGAAGATGTTATTAAGGTTGGATCTGAGTTATATCATGAATGAACCAATATTTTATTTTTTATTTTATTCCTTTCCCTTTAAAGAAATTGTAAAAAAATACTCCATCAGATTCTGTAGTTTTATAAAGATCATTTATTCCTTTTTCCCATGATTCAGCATCCATTAACCCTAAATCAAGAGCCTGTTCTTTAACTCCTTCTACCATTGCAATGATTGTTTTTTTATTGAATCCATCAACCAGATGAGGTTTGCTTGAGTCAACATAGACTATTTTAGGATTTACTACTATATTTTTAAATCCAGAATTCATTAAAAGAGGATATATTTCTCTTCCAATCATTGGATTACAATCAAAACGTTTCTGGCATTCAATAAGACAATTCCATGCTTTAACAGCTTCTTCTGATTCTGGATAAAAATAACATGACCCATGATCGCCTTCAATTACTGTTATTGAACCTCCAGTTTTAAGAACTCTTTTCAAACTTTTAAGTGCTGATACTGGGTCTTGAAGATGTTCAAGTACAAAACATACAAAAATATGATCAAAACTTTCATCTTCAAAGGGCAAATCAAATAAATCTGCAACCTGAAATTCTACATTTGAAAACCCAATTTTTTCAACTAAAGATTTTGCCTGTTTTATTGAATCCTCTGAAATATCTATGGAAGTGATTTGTGCATCTGGATTGTTTTTTGCAAGCATTATTGTTTGAGCGCCTACACCGCAACCCACCTCCAGAACCCTGGATCCTGCAGGGTATTGAGTATCATCATGCATTAGATTAGCCAGTGTGTTTGCCTGATCCCTTAGTCTGTTGGCTTCTTCTTTTGAATATCCATGAACATAATCTTCTCTCATAATAATCACTTTAAAAATAAAAAATATTCAATTTGATATATGCATATTATAAAATATAGTGCTATTTAAAGCCTTATAGCACATATTTGTACGTTGGAGAAAAATTATATTATCTTAAATGACTATCTTTAACCAATCAGTGCTAATTATTTTTTCTACTGCTTCTGTTAGACTCCTGCTCCCTTCCAATATCTCAATGACCTTTTCATTAGGTTCTGAATATATAGTTAGAAAATCAACTTCTCCTTTTTCTTCATCAACTGGATAAGCCAAAATTTCCTTATCAAGACTAAATTGTGCGTTTACTGGACCTTCATTTCCACGAGCATCTAATCTAATCCATTTATGAATACTTTTAATAAAAACAGCGTTTAATCCATGTAACCCAAATCCTACGTCAAATTCTAATTTCTGGTAACAGAAACCTGTTGGAATGTCCAAAGCTCTTAAAATGGCTGCCAGTAAATGAGAATTTGCAAAACATAGTCCGTGTTTATATTTTAAGACATCAGAAGCCTTGCATGTAACGTTGCTCTTCCCTGCATCTGAGGAATGTCTTATTTCATCCCTTACAAATTCATAGGTACTTTTTACAAGTTCAATTTCATTTTCAGCCCCTTGACTTAAATTACTTGCAATTCCCTGAATTTCTAAATTATTACAGTCAATAACCTCAGAACACTCCAAGTAATCATTTAAATTGTTGCTTTGCGTTATAAATTCCATCAAATCGCCTGAATAAGAAATAAATAATTTAAATTTGTAATAATTTCAATAACTCATCACCCAGATATAAAGATCCATTTTCAGCAAATTTTTGGAGTTTATCATCTTTTAGATACTCAAGAGAGCTACTGAT
>Ga0116191_1003626_pt1 | contig 11238 bp, 10 predicted proteins | sample AD_UKC111_MetaG_FD_89897 | JGI IMG/M metagenome (GOLD analysis project Ga0116191, IMG submission 89897) | Active sludge microbial communities of municipal wastewater-treating anaerobic digesters from Hong Kong - AD_UKC111_MetaG | ecosystem: Engineered > Bioreactor > Anaerobic > Digestate...
TAACCCTGCTAATCGTTTGCAAATGGCTCAAAAGTTCTGTGCTGGAAACTATGAATTTCATACGTTTAGTTTTTATTTTATACTGAATCGTTTAATTGAGCAAATGTACAGAATATTTTAATTCTTAAAAAATAATCCTTTACTTTTCTACAAAAATTTCTATAAATCACTGATTATAGATACCAAACCGAAGATGAATAAATTTTGCAGAAATTTTTGCTTTTTAAATATAATTCGTAATTTTGCGAACAACAAATTCAAATCATCCTTACACCGATGGCTTACCCTAAAAATAAAACATATGACATCGACATCGAAGAGTTGGCGCGTTTTGCCAAAGCGATGGGACATCCTGCCCGCATCAGCATTCTTCGATATTTGGCTTCGATGGACAGTTGCTTCTTCGGCGATATTTGCCGGGAACTTCCCATTGCAAAGGCTACCGTTTCGCAGCACTTGACGGAATTGAAGAACGCCGGATTAATCAGAGGCGAAATCGAACCGCCCAAAGTGAGATACTGCATCGATCAGGAAAATTGGGAAAAAGCCAATGAAGCTTTTCGGCAATTCTTCTCAAACATTCAACCCAACGATGTTTGTTGCAATCCCGAAGATTAATTTTACCTATATGAAAATACTCATCCTTTGCACCGGCAACAGTTGTCGCAGCCAAATGGCAGAAGCATTTCTGCGTTCGTTCGATAATCGTTTGACGGTTTGCTCTGCCGGTACCGAACCTGCGGAGAAAGTGAACGAGAAGGCCATTCAGGTAATGCGTGAAGCCAGTATCGATATCAGCCGAAACATTCCGAAATCGGTCGGTCAGTATCTGTCGGAAACATGGGATTACGTGATTACCGTTTGCGCCGATGCCGACCGCAATTGTCCGGTATTCTCGGGAAAAGTAAAACACCGGCTGCATATCGGTTTTGATGATCCCGCCAAAGTTACAGGTTCTTCTGAATTTGTCTTAAACGAATTCAGAAGAATAAGGGACGCAATAAAAGAAAAATTCCACCAATTCTATCAAGAAAATTTACAGCTATGAATGTCATTTATGCCATCGTTAAAGTACTGCTTTCGTCGGTTGTATTGGTAGCCGTTTCCGAAATAGCCAAACGGAGTACCTTCGTGGGCAGCCTGTTGGCTTCCATACCGCTGGTTTCGCTGTTGGCCATCGTTTGGCTGTACGTCGACACCAAAGACACGGCACAAATTGCCTCGTTGTCCACCGGCATTTTCTGGCTCGTGATTCCTTCACTCGTCTTTTTTATCGTGCTGCCCATGTTGCTCAAAAGGAGTCTCAACTTTTGGCTGTCGCTGGTTATCTCTTCGGTGCTGACGGTCATTGCCTATTTCATTATGCTTTATTTGCTCAAAAAATCAGGAATAAAACTCTAACATTCAATTCTATGGAAAAAAATATCAAATCCGTTGTTAAGGACACTTACACGGTGATTGCACAACAATCGAAAGAACAAAACGAAACTTCCTGCTGCGGCGTGGGCGGATGTTGTTCTACGGTCGATTACGCCGTATTCAGTGAAAACTACCGCCAACTGAAAGGTTATCACGAAGAAGCCGATTTGGGATTGGGATGCGGCATTCCTACCCAGTTTGCATCCATCAAAGAGGGCGACAGTGTGCTCGACTTGGGAAGCGGAGCAGGCAACGATTGTTTTGTTGCGCGAGCCATCGTGGGAGAAACCGGTAAAGTGGTCGGTATTGATTTTACAGATGCCATGCTGGAGAAAGCGCGTAAAAATAAGGCCAAACTCGGCTTTCAAAATGTGGAATTTGTCAAAGGTGACATTGAAGACATGCCGTTGGCAGACAATCAGTTCGACGTGGTGATTTCCAATTGCGTGCTCAATCTGGTGCCCGACAAGCGGAAAGCATTTGCCGAAATCAAACGGGTATTGAAACCCGGCGGCCATTTTTGCGTGTCGGATGTGGTGGTCAAAGGCAATCTGCCCGAAAAATTGAAAAACGATGCCGAAATGTATGCCGGTTGCGTTTCGGGAGCCATTGAGATGCAGGAGTATCTGGATATTATTCGGGAAACGGGATTTCAATCGGTTACCGTTCACAAGCAAAAGGAAGTGCAACTGCCGCAGGAAATTCTGCAGAAATACCTCACCGAAGAGGAAATCCGGCAGTTTAACCAAAAGGAAATCGGAATTTTCAGCATCACCGTTGCGGCAGAGAAAGCAATTGAATAAGAATTGTGCAACCCAACAAGTTTTTCCACATTAAAAAAGCGTTAAGTTCAATATTGAAGTACCATTGACTATGCAGGTGGAAAAGAATTGGGTGATAAAGCTTTCGGTAATCTACTATCGAAACATTCGTAAATGCAAATAATTTTACAAAAATCAACAATCTATTGTGTATTGATATTATGTGATTTATCATTCATATTAAACAAAAATGAAAAAAATCGTAAGTTATTGTTTTTATTTACAAATGTTGTATATTTATTGCGTAAATATGACGTTGTGCACAAGTGGAGAATAACATACGCAATTAATGATAAATATATGAAGATAAACAGTTTTTTTATTTGGGTGAATTTAGCAATTTTGATGTCTTTTTTACAGTCTTGTTCTATTGAAAATAGGATGACTAGAACTACTATTCAAAAGGAAATCAAAACATTACCAGAGATTAGCAAGGGAGAACTTTACTTTGAAAATGATTATGCAGTAATATATTTTGATAAAGAAAAAACATTAAGACTTTTGAAAAAAGAAATTAATCAAAAATGGACAAGTGAATGTAATAAGAAACGACTCGAAAAATACATTGATACTATTGAAAAATCAGATGGTGAATTAATGATTTTTAAAGAATTAAGTCAACCAGTAAGAACCACAACTCATTTTGAGACTGATTTGCAACGAAGATTGATAGAGAAATTGGTATTGAAAAAGGAGATTGCTTTATTCAATAAAAAAACAAATAATTATGACAAGTCATTAATTTATAGAAAAAGAGGTGGTGATTGGGGATGCTGTTTTGCTGGACTTTCATTTAAGAACGGTGAAAACTTTCTTGACACACGGATATGGTCAGATTTATTGATCATTGAAGAATGCAATGAATAACCACCTGTGCACAACACATGGTATAGTGAATGCGGGTTTCAGTGGGTTAAGAATGGTTGTGGCTCGTAAAACAGGTCAATGTAACTTGATAAGGAATCGCCTCGTATTCCCGCACGACACCATACCACCACCGTTACCTGCAAGCATATTAAGATGCCTACAAACAATATTTAACTTTGATGAAAAGAAATTTAATAAATGAAATAACGGAAATAAGATCTCGGTCAGAGTTTAATTCAAGACTTGATTATAGTAGCAGGCTCAATGATATTGAATATGCTTTTAACGAAAGCCTAAATTACAACGGAGACTTTGATAAAGAACTTGTAAAATATATTCCAATTGCGACAGTAGCCTGTTTTGAAGCATTTTTTCGATCTGTTTACAAAGAACTTATTGACTTCGGCAAGCCTTTTAGCGATAACGCTATCAAGTTTAATCAATCAAAAAACGTAAAATTTGACTTTGAAATTATTAATGCGATTCAAACAAAAACAGTGACAGTTGGCGAATTCATATCACATATTCTTCCATGTAATAATTTTGAAGATATAAATACAAACCTTTCAACTATTGCAAACATTGACTTTACAGAGCAGATTAAAAAGTTTAAACGTGAAAGTATTTTTGACCATGTTAATGATAACTCCAAGCGATTCATTGAGAACAGCGACCAAATAATCTCTGACATAAAAAGAACCTTTGAATTAAGACATATTTTTTGCCACGAGTTTGCTACAAATTTACGTATTGACAAGAGTGAAATCCTAAGATGTTTCAATAACGCTAAGGTCTTCCTTCATCAAACAAATGACTTTATTTGGGATTTAATTTATCCAAATGCTCCAGAAACACAAACTGAAATGAATATTCAAGCTTCGAATGAGTTTGAGAAAATAGAAAATGACTTGACAGATTTGATTTCAACAATTAAAGAAGTAAAAAAAGAAAATTCCGATTTTGATTTAAATGTTGAGTTGTTCGACAAGACAATGGAGCAATGGAAGATATATAGAGAATTAAAAGCTGAGTTAGATGCTTCTGTCGTGGAAGGTGGAACAATGTATCCATTACTTTATGCAAGTAGCATGACAACCACAACTAAAGAGAAAATAGAAAGCTTAAAAAATGAATTTGAAATCGATTTAAGAAAAAATGCCAGCAGGTAACACAGTGTATACATCATGCGGGTTTCAGTTGGTTACGGACGTTTGTGGCTCATAAAAAGGTCGGTATAAACGATAGGAAATTGCCTCGAAATCCCACACGACACAATACCATCAACGTTATCAGCAAGCTTAAAACCACACAAAAACTCCATAAAATATTAAAAATTATATAAATGGCAGAACTACACGTTAGTAAAAAGACAATTGGTAAATTGTTCAACGAAATGCAAAATAAAAAGTTTGTTATACCTGATTATCAAAGACCATACAAGTGGGATATTGAGAAATGTGAAACGCTATGGGAGGATATAGAGAATTTTGCACAAACAGATGCAAAGTTAGGTACTGACTATTTTCTTGGAACAATTGTATCATATATTAATGAAGAAAAGAATCCTGAAATAATTGATGGCCAACAAAGAATTACTTCTATTATGTTAATGCTTCGAGCATTTTACAAGAAACTTGAGAATATGAATGAAGATGAAGATGTAATTGGATTAAAAAACCAACTGGCACCATGCATTTGGGATATAAACCCTATATCGCAAAAAGTATCGGACAAAACCAAAATTCATATTATATCATTGGTGGCAACAGAAGAAGATAATGATACTTTTCATGAGATTTTAAAGAATGGTATTGCTAATGATGATGCAAATGACAACTATTCAAAAAACTTTATTTTTTTTAAAAATAAATGCGATGAATATGCGACAATAAATCCAATGCAGTGGAAAGAACTTTGTGTAACAATTCTTCAAAAGTGTATTATTTTACCTATAGAATGCGATGCTCAGGATACAGCTCTAACAATTTTCTCTACTCTCAACGATAGGGGATTGCCTCTTGCTGATTCGGATATTTTTAAAGCTCAAATTTATCGTAATGGCGACACAGATGAAAAGAGAAAAGAGTTTACTGCTAAATGGAAAGAGTTAATGCATATTTGTAAACAAGGCCATTTGTCAGTTGACGATGTTTTTAGATATTATACACATATTTTGAGAGCTAGAAATAATGACAAGTCTAAAGAAGTCGGCCTAAGAAAATTCTATGCGGAAGATAAATACAAAAGACTTAAAGATGAAAATCTAATGTCTGAAATAATAGCATTATCTGAATTTTGGAGATATATAAATTCTGAAATAGAGCCAGATGATGAAGTAAAATATACAATTTCAATTGAAGCAAGGAAATATATTCATTGTTTAAATTGTTATCCAAATGAATTTTGGAAATATGTAACCAGCGTTTTCTTTATGAAAAATAGAGAGAGCGAAACATTTGACCGAGATTTTATTTTAATGCTTAAAAAATTGATTTCATTTTTGTTTGCTAAGTTTATTGAATCTCCTACTGTCAATGCTATAAAGGATGATATTTATGCTGCTTGTATCTCAATAAGCAATAGTAATGAGTTACAGGTAAGGATTACTCTAAATGAAGAATCTTTAAAACAACAGATAGAAGGTTTTGCATCTTCTCGACTTTCTCGTGCCTTAATACTTTTAGATGCATATTTAAATCCAAATCAAATCGACAGAATACCTGATACATTTGATATAGAGCATATTTTCCCAAAAAAATGGCAGGATACAAATTATAATGGATGGAGTATAGAAGACGCAAATGCCTATTTAGATAAATTTGGAAACAAAGTTGCTTTTGAAAAGAAGTTGAATATTCAAGCCGGTAATGGCTACTTCGGCATAAAAAAACAAAAATATAGACTTTCTAAAATAGCTGCAGTTCTCGAATTAAGTGATTATCCAAAAAACGATTGGATTAAAACAGATATAGAAGAAAGAGAAAATCGCTTCAAAGGAACGATTATCAATTTCTTTAAAGAAAATTTACATGAATCTGTATAGAATAAAATGAGAGCTGGTTACACACACAATAAGCCAATAAGGATTTCCTCGAAGCAAGGATTTGTAAACTTCACACTGAAAAGTTCTGCCTTGCAGGCAGGGATTGTTTTTTCTCTTCCATCCGCAGGTCTTCGATTTGTCCCTGTAACATTTACGTACGTAACTAATATATAAGATTATGAGTGAATATAGATCTTTAATGAAACATTTTGTTTGGATTTTCATGCTTTCCTCCTTTATGTGTGGATGCGAGAAAGAACTTAAAGGATACGAAAAAATAGTTGGCACAGCAACAATTAATGGTATGGATTATAAAGAGTCAACTTGGTGGGCTTGGAATTTCAAAGGATATCCTTCGTCCATGATACTTTATGAAAACTATAAGGTGCTTCATTTTATTTCAAGACTGTCCCCGAAAGATGCTAATAATCCCCAATATAATATTCATTTCTATGTTTCAGAGGATGACAGTCAATTCAATATCAACGATCCTTATAAAATCGATTTTTATCGGGAATTGGAGATCAAATCGACATATTGGGGAGATATTATACCATATTTCTCTGAGAATAAGAATAAAATTCTTAGTGAAGATGCAGATGGATTTGCATTTGCAACATCCACTAATTCTGATGAAGCTATACCTTTGAAAGGTGAACTTGTTCTGGAAAGTATTGATTCTCAATCAACAGTTTGTCATGGATATTATTCTTTTACTTCTCCCGAAAATAAACCAGATAAACTTGTGATTGAAGGGAAATTTGAGACTGTGACCTCTATTAGTCATTTTGAATATTAAAATGTTATTATTATAAAATCAAAAAATAGAATTCTGTATTTCCTTATTACCATATTAGTCGGTGTAGTATATTCTCGTGTAAGGATGAATTACCTCGTGAAGATATGGAGAATTTGCCACCAGATGAGAGAGTATCTATTGAATCAGACAAAGAAGCCCTTTATAGATATCAGACTAACCCTCGAAGCTGGGATTTTCAATCCGAAGCAATGTAAATCAGAGGAATTGTAATCCACACCCTCGAAGCGAGGATTTGTAAACTTCACACTGAAAAGTTCTGCCTAGCAGGCAGGGATTGTCTTTTCTCTTCCATCCGCAGGTCTTCGACCTTCGGTTATGAAACTTTTGCCTTTCAGGCAAAAAACCTAATAGGAACAGTTTGAATCAATCAACTATTTTCAAAATAAAACTGGCTTGAAAAGCCTAATTTTCATAACCGCAGAATTTATTCTGCGGAACTGAAAGCCATCCCAATCACTCTGCCTGAAAAGCAAAACAAATTTCAAGTCATAGTAGTTTCCCCTCGAAGCAAAGATTTTGCAATCCGAAGCAATGTAAATCAGAGGATTTTTAATCCACACGTTGCTTCCTCACGATTATATTGTGTGAAATGTCTTTCATAAAAACAGAAGGTTATTTCTACGAAAAATTGAATGATATCTCTAAATCATTTAATCAAAAAAAATTTCGTATAAACTATAAAATATTTTTCATAATTTATAATTTTATTTACAAATGTTGTATATTTATGGCGGAAATAAAACGTTGTGTGTGATTATAAAAAAACGACCGATATGAAATTAAAATTTGGAATTATATTGTTGTGGATGGGATTTTTAAATGAAACTTTTGCACAATCTATAGCAAGAGTTGAAAATGTAAAAATTCAATCAAAAACATTAAATCAAGAAAGAAAAATTTTAATTTATACGCCTAAAGATTATGATTGGAGAGTAAACGAATATTTCAACGTAATTAAAGAAAGAATTTGAATTTGAAATTGTGAAAAATGAATAACCACATACAACAGGCGTTTGGCTCAATGGCGGGTGACGTAGTTAATTGAACATTCTGCCTCGCTTCAACTTTTGAGGTGTATTGACAGTGAAGTGCTCCTAATTCCGCTACTGTGCCAAGCCGCAAAACGTTAGCGAAAATGCGTTGTGCACAAATTCAGATATAACATTGAGTAATACAACACAATTACCTAAAGTTTCAAATGCAATTAATAGCATTCAAACAGCTGGTTGGGTTACTGTAAAACAAATAATAGTATTAATTTTGAAGCAGGTCAAGGGATACAACTAAACGCTGGATTTGAAGTTCAACAAGGAGGTCAACTTGATGTTAATATTATAACATGTGGTCAATAATCTAAATCTAAAAAACATGAAAAGAATTATTATTATATTGGTCGTTAACCTATTGTTTCCACATTTTCTTTTTGCTCAGGAAAACAGTAGAATAAGTACATTTTTCAATGATACTTTAAAGGGGAAATGGATTTTACAGACAAATTGTATTTATGAAGCTCAGTACTGCGATACGATTGGAAGGGGAACCGAATATCTGATTTTTTCATCTATCAATTCTCAAAACTTTGTAAAATTTAGTACTAATGGGTATTGGAATAATGAGTATGGAGATTCGACAAAATTATATCTGCCTATGCAAACTGTAATCGGTATCAGCTGGGCTGTTGATGACTTTCTGACTAATATTTATCCACGAACAAAACTTTGCATTCAAAACCAAGGTATTGACGATTTAACGCTACTCGTCGACGATCTCATAGGAATAGCAAAATCATATAAGCGTGACAAAACTTATTTAGGAATACAACATATAATAAATGAGCCAATAACAATTTATCCCAATCCATTTATTGATAAGATTAATATATCTTATAATACGCCTAATTCAACAAATAGAGTATCAATAAACATATATTCTGCAACAGGATTATTACTAAAAAAAATCGAAATCCCAGAGAATGGACAGTCTACGAAAACAATCTCTCTGGAGGATTTAAATACAGGAATATATTTTGGAGTTGTTTCTCTAAATGATAAATGGATTTACAACATAAAACTAATTAAAAAGTAAATTCAAAGAATCAAATTAGATAGAACGAACAAGAAATAGAAACAATTTTCAAACAACCAATGCACGTTGGGTAGCACACGCCTGAGCACAATAGCCGAATTAGTACTGTTTTGGAGTTTCATCACCCACATTACCTACATCGTAGTGCAACAGTTAAAGCTCCAGCTATTCGGCTATTGCGCTTAGCCTCGGTCGTCGCTGTACAATTGTATCGTATGTCAAGTTACCAAATCAAAACTGCATAATCCTCGAAGCGAGGATTTGTAAACTTCACACTGAAAACTTCTGCCTTTTAGGCAGGGATTGTCTTTTCTCTTCCATCCGCAGGTCTTCGACCTTCGGTTATGAAACTTTTGTCTTTCAGGCAAAAAACCTAATAGGAACAGTTTGAATCAATCAATTATTTTCAAAATAAAACCGGCTTGAAAAGCCTAATTTTCATAACTGCAGAATTTATTCTGCGGAACTGAAAACCATCCCAATCACTCTGCCTGAAAGGCAAAACAAATTTCAAGTCACAGTAGTTTCCCCTCGAAGCGTATTTCCCATCCGAAGCAATGTTAATCAGAGGATTTTTAATCCCCACGTTGCTTCTTCGCGATTATATTGTGTGAAATGTCTTTCATAAAACAGAAGGTTATTTCTACGAAAAATTAAATGATATCCTTAATCATTCAATCAAAAAAGATTTTGTATAACTCTAAAATATTTTTCATAATTTATTGTTTTTATTTACAAATGTTGTATATTTATGGCGGAAATATGACGTTACCAGCCATATTAAAGACGACAGAAACGAATGGACAAAAAAGAAACATTTTCCAAAAGACAAGGACTCTACTCATTAAAGGAAAAAGAGATAACTGTTCGTGAAGACGCTCCAGAAGGACTTCGTGGTTTTATAAAAATGGCATTTTACGACCTTAACAAAAATCCTTCTGACCTTAGGACAATAACTTCAAGAATTTTAAAAACTCCGCCCGACAGTAATAATTGGTCTGAATTTCCAAACATTGACAGGGAAGTCGGACAGCATTTAGAAAATTGTGAATGGTATTTAGTGTATGATATAATTGAAGCAATAATTCAAAAACTGAACCCGAAAGAAAAAGAGATCTTTACCAATGAAATAAACGAATACTTTATAACCAATGGAATAGGCTGGAAAATTGTAAATGGACAAATTGAAACACGTGGTGACGAAGTTTTTGAAACGGCTGTTAAAACAGTAGTTTCAGTTCTTGACAGTGCAAAATTACAAACAGCCAAAACTGAAATAAGGGAAGCACTTAACGACTTATCTAGGCGACCAACCCCTGACATTACAGGAGCAATTCAACATTCTTTGGCTTGTTTAGAATGCGTAACAAGAGAATTTACAGGTGACAAAAAATCAACTTTTGGGGACTTAATGAAAAAATATCATGGTGTAATACCTTCACCACTTGACCAAGCTGTGACAAAAATTTGGGGATTCACTTCTGAACAAGGCAGACATTTAAGAGAAGGTGAAGCCCCTGAATATTTAGAAGCAGAACTTGTAGTTGAAGTAACTTCTGCAATTGCAACTTACTTAGGAAAAAAACTTAGTGGGACAAATACAACTGGACAGACAGATGAACTACCATTCTGACAAAAAAAATACGGCTGGTAACACACGTTTTGCGTCATGCGGGGTGATCCCGCTAAGGCGGGACAGGCTGTACAATCTTGGAGCTTTGTGTCACGTCCTGCGTGATTCAATGCAGGTTGACAGGTTTGTGTTACGAAATACGCCCGAACGCCAATCGGCGACACGTTATGCGTAATAAAACAACTGGCATCGCAACCTTAGATTAGTGATAAGCATCTTATATGATAATAAATAACCAACTAAATTAAATACCAATGAAAAATCTAAAAACGATTTTATTATGTTTATTAATAGGATTTAATGCAGTTATTTCCTATTCACAAACTGCTATTAGCGGTATGATAGATACCGATTCAGTTTTAAGAAAAACTGATAGTCCTTTTTTCGTTACGAGTGATTTAGTAATATCCCCTGATGGACAAATTACAATTGAGCCGGGAGTAGAGGTTCGGTTTGCAAGTGGAATTAAGTTAGAAGTACGGGGGACTCTTATTGCCAATGGTACAATGACTGATTCCATAACATTTACATCAAATTCAGGGGTATCAAA
>Ga0116191_1003627_pt1 | contig 11235 bp, 8 predicted proteins | sample AD_UKC111_MetaG_FD_89897 | JGI IMG/M metagenome (GOLD analysis project Ga0116191, IMG submission 89897) | Active sludge microbial communities of municipal wastewater-treating anaerobic digesters from Hong Kong - AD_UKC111_MetaG | ecosystem: Engineered > Bioreactor > Anaerobic > Digestate | place...
GCGGGCCGGTTAGACCGCTTACCGCCACTACATTAAGCGACAAAGCCGCGCAAATATCTCCAGCCAAGAGTGCCCAAGAGCGCGCCGCTTGGTCGGCAGCAGGTTTGTCTAGACCTTGATGCCTGAAATGGGTTTGGTACACCGCCTCTATGTTTGGGCCTCCCCAGCGCTGCAGGTCGCCGTCAATAATATCATCGTGAATCAGCAGGTAGGCATGGAGCAGCTCCTGCGATGCCGCCAATTTTAGAGCAACTTCTGGCTGGCTGCCGCCATACCCTTGGTGTGCCAACAGGCAAAGGAGCGGTCTAAGCCGCTTGCCGCCGCGGGCCATAAAGATACTGAGCTCGTCTAATAAATCATGGTAGGCTAGGCTGTCCGGCTCCACTTGGTTCTGCTGCGCGGCCAAGATTGCCACTAGCTCCGCGTTAATTTGCGGCTTGTAGGTGTTTACAAAATATTGGAATGTTGTGGGAGCCATTTTATATACCTCCCTGCTCAAACGCAGCAATGAATTCTCTGGCTTGATTGCGCGATTTTACCGCCAATTTTGTGGCCGATTGTATCTCTGTTAGCCACCCACCAAGCGTTGTTGTATCAAACGTTGACGGCAAATTACTCAGCGCCTCACTTGCGGCCAGGATGTGTGTTTTGACAGTAGCATGCACTACGTCAATGGTATCATGCCAAAACTTCTGCTGCAGCCGATTTGTTGACTGAGCCGCAGCGGGCAACGGCTCTTTTTGCAGCAGCCACACAACGATTGGTGTAATGCGGCCCGCGGCCAAATCTTGCTCCCAATCATGAGCGTCATCGTTAAGTTGGCGGGCAATAATAAAATTATGGAAGAAGGCGGTTATTTGCTTCTGAACGTTGTGCTCCAGCGGGTATCCAGCCGCCAACAAAACACCGCGGGCCGCCAAACTATGGCCCATAGAACGCTGCGCCAAAACTTGCAGCTCTTCATAATCTGGCAATTTGCGGACCGCCAAACCACAGCGGGCATTATGCACCTCCCAATCGTTGGCCATGTCCATTTTGTCAAAGGTTTGACGTACCAGCTGCTTCCAATCCGCATCCGGAAAAGCGTTTAGAAAGTGGTCATAGCTACGACGCAGCGCAATATTGGCCAGCGGCAAATTTTTGGCCGATGAATCGCCGTCCATAATATTGTCATACAACGTGTAGGCCAGCCAGCCGTGCAGACTGCCCAGGTTAAGTGACTGACACATTTTGGGCGCCAAATCATAACGAGCCACTTGGGCCATACTATTGGCTGCATGCGCAATCGCAGTGCCCTGCGGCGATTCTGCCACTGCTTTGATTGCCTGTCTATAGCGCCGCCGTAAACTCGGCGACGTAATAGCAGCAATTTCTGATTTAGGCAGCAGTCTGACTGGCGCCTGAGCCGCAACCGGCAAACGTTCTAGCTGTTCATATTTGTGCAGGGCTTCCAGCACAAAAGCTGTTGTTAACTCACTGCTCCCACCATAGTGCTGCTGCCCACCGTACACGGGGTCCACATAGAGCGCCGCGGCTGGCCAAAACTGGCGCGGTTTGCGCGTTAGTCTATGGTGCAGGGGCAATAGAAGTGCTTTTTCTACCCTTGCAAAGCAACCCGCAGACAATAACAGCGCCGTTTCTAGACTAGACCGATGCGTATGTTCCGCCCGCAGTTCCTGCTCTAACAAGGGCTGTACTGATTCAATGCCAGCCCGAGCCAAAAAATACAGCAGCGGCGCAGCGCCTACATAGTACGATGACTTGTAGCTCCCCGCCTTAATAATCCCGTCTAGATATTGTGTCAGCCCAGAGAGCTGGATATCTAAATTTCTAAGCATAAAGGCAACGTTGGCATTTACCGCCGGATCAATATCGTGCCAGGACTGCTGAGTGCGCCAATCGCATAACCACGTGTTATACGGACCGCCTGGTGCCTGCTCTGCCGATGTAAGCAAACGCGCCAACTGAGCCATTTTTTCTGGCGACGATACATAATTGGGCGCCAGCAAAGCAACCGCGCAGGCTGTGTCGTCCAAGTCTGGCGGATAGGGCTCTGTCTGTTGCTTAGCGGACTCAGCCAACCAATATGTCCAGCTGCCGGATGGCTGCTGCTGACCGGCCACAAAATCTACAGCACGCTGATGTGCCAAATGTAGCCCTGGAATATCCTGTATGGCCTGGGCAATGAGTATTGTCTGAAAAATGCAAGGCTGCCGCAAAGTAGGGGTAAACGGTCGCACTTGCGGACTAGACCAGGCGGTAAAGCTACCGCCTGGTAGCTGCTTGCTCTTAAGCCATCCTACGGCTTGCTGTATCATTTTTTTACCCCATGCAGGGGGAATAACAGCTTAAAAATTGTCCCCTCTTTAGCACTGCTACTCACCACAATTTGACCACCAAAATCTTGCTCTACATATTGTTTTACCATGGCCAGACCAATCCCCAGACCTCTAACATCAGACAGTTTTTTAGTGCTATAAAACGGCTCAAATAAATGCGGCAATAGCGATTCTGGTATGCCCACGCCGTAGTCCTTAACGCTGAGTTCCAGGTTTTTAGCTTGCAGCCGCAGCTTAACAAACACATCTTTATGCGGTGCTGATTCACTGGCGTCCAGGGCATTTGCAATAAGATTGGCCACGATTTTATGAAACTTTACTGGATCACCATAGAGCTGCGCCGCCGCAAGCCTGCCCACATGCAGCGTCACGCCCGTTGTCCGCGCCCGGTAGCGCAGTAGATTAATGACCTGTTTTAGTTCTTGCGGTACATCAAAATATGATTCTTCGCTTGCGTGTTGTAGCTGTTTTCTGGCTGCAACCAGATATTTACCAAGCACATCAACATTCTGATGTACGACTTTGAGTGACCGTGATTGTTTAGTTTTGCCAAGTAACTCCAGCTGCAACGATGCGGCAGTTAACGGGCTGCTCATGTCATGAATTAGACTGGCGCCAATCCTGCCCAGCTCTGCTAGTGGCTGCATTTCTAATAATCGGCTCGCTTGTAATTCTTTTAACTCATGGGTGCGCTGAGCCACAGTAAGCTCTAGATTATCACGCTCTTTCTGCAGCTCTGCCTCGCTGGCCCTAGCACGCTTTAGCGAGGCGTCTGTTTCTCTGTTCCAAAGCCATGCAACTAGACCGATTACAGAGAAAACTACTGCAAACGCAATTGCGTCGTCAAAGCTGTCAGGAAGCAAGCGCCAATTTGACCTTGGATGTATTACGCCATGCCCTTCTAGCACTGCTAAGCCCATAACAGTTGCCGATATGCCGCCAGAAAAAATAAGCGCAGTGCGAGCACTTAGTAAAACTCCGGCCATAACAATTGTTGCACAGAATAGAAGCTGGGCCACCGCTAGCCCAAACCCCCAGCGCAAACAGAAGAAAGCTGCACTCAAGGATAAAAATAGTACAAAAATCCAGGCAGTAACCTTCCAGTGGCCAAGCCTTGAAACTACAACTAGCACAAATGTACTAATCCAAAATACAAGTGTAATGAGCCCGTTTTCTAAACGATTGTTATGGGGCGGAACAAGATATGTCGCGGCCGCAACAAAAAGTGCGATTGTTGCGATCGCCAAAACACCTGTAAGTAGCACGTTAAGAATGTATTCCTGCCGCTGGCTGTCCTTATCTTGGCTTTTGGGTTTAATGACCAACTCAAAAAATTTCTCTTCTAGTTTCATCTTGATACCTTTTGATGAGGAGTGCAGCTGCTTGACTCCTCTTTATTACTAGCCTCGTGCCCAAGGGCTGAACGATTCAGCCGGTGACGCTGCCGCCTGCCAAATAGCTTCGCCACTACGTGCGCTTGGGTCTTCAAGGACTGTCTTGAGCAATTCCTTCATACCTTCTCCCCTCTTGGTTAATACGTTTTGCCACTTGCCGGGACGTCACCAGCTTGTAGCCATAACCATGGACCGTCGTAATTACCGGCTGCGCAAACGGACGGTCGACTTTGTCGCGCAGGTGCTTGATGTGTACATCTATAGTGTTGGTCCAGGCACCACCTTTGCTGCCCCAGGCATGTTCTGCCAGACTGGTGCGATCTACAACTTCTCCGGGATGCTGCATAAAATATTCCATGAGCGCAAACTCTTTTTTGCGCAGTTCTATAAGCATGCCGGCCCGCTCCACGCTGCGCCTGGCCGGGTGTAGAATTAATTCTCCGACCTGCACAGGTGGCTGATTTGGATAGTCTGGCTGCGGGCGGAGTCCAGCCTTTATACGCGCCAACAGCTCCTCTAGGTTGAACGGCTTGGTCATGTAATCTGTAGCCCCAGCATCAAACAGGCTGAGCTTGGAACGCAGAGTGCCGTCGCCCGTTAGGATGATTATAGGCGCAGTGATACTCTCTGCCCTAAGGCGCCTACAGACTTCTAGACCAGAAAAATCCGGCAGTCCTAAATCCAGCAAAATTAGGTCAAAGTATTGATTGGCAGCTTTTCTTAAAGCCGTTCTACCCGTTTTGGCATGCACCACTTTGTAGTCTGCGCGGCTAAGAGTGCTGTAAAGAGTAAGCGCTATACCAAGCTCATCCTCTACGACTAAAATGTGGTGACGATCTTTCATGCCTAGCTTTTATTATGCAGCTAGGCAAAAGTGAATTCTTAAATTTTCATTAACTTTTTGCTCTGACCTCTGTAAAGATTTTTTGATTTCTTAAGTTTTCTGATCAAAAGTTGGTGTTACGTAGTTGTTTTGGGGACCAGGGGCGCTGCCTGCGGCAGCCATTTCGGCACCTGCTCGGAATATATTCCTGCGCCGGCTCCTCATGAACGAACCCGGGGCCGACGCATCGGCTGCGCCGTGCTCGGTGCAAGCACCTGCGCGCGGCCTCGTTTTGCCAAACCCGCTTTTGCTTCGCAAAAATCCAGATTCTCGGGTCTGTGTCAGAACCACGAAAAAAGGCCACGCTGTGGTGGCCTTTTTTTCCTGGTTGCCCTAATACATTCGAATTGGAACCCTATCCGTGACCAACTATTAAGATGGGTGTGTATATCAGGAGGTAATACTGGGGTAGTTAGTACTCGCGTCTAGGACTAGAACCTATACCCATTAACCAACTTTAGTTGTTCCACCCTCTACAAAGTCACCCGTTACTTTCAAACCACGGACGGATAAGTTCTCATTCACAAATCCTGGTAAGGCATAGTCAGTCTTTTCAGGTATATGTACATAATCTATGGAGCCATTTCTTCGACTAAGGATACTCGCCATAACCTGATCGTTTATTGTATGCCCTCTTGCGTCATTGGATGCTATGGTGATCATTTCAGCCATTACTCTTCGAGCGGCAGCATCAAGTTTATTACTGTTCTGTGCAATTAGCTTTTCTAGACGTTTTTTGGACTTTCTAAAGTCAGCACTAAAAGTAGCTGGCAGAGCACCCCTAACTACCACCAATGTGCCGTTCGGCTTAGGTGAGTGCCTGTTTAAACTAAAAATATAGTCTGGAGCTCTATATGTGCAATCATCATTCTCGCAATTACTCAGGTTGTAGATGGATGGATGCCTACTGCTTGCATCAGTCCAACCTGCAAAAGTTATAACAAGAGGTGGGACGTGCCCAGGGAAATAACTACTAAACTCTATGCTTAAATGTCTTTTGAATTCGGTTACTAGCTCTACGAAGGTATGCTTAGGAGAATTGAACGATGTTGCCTGCTTTATAAGCCAGTCTGTCGTAAATTCGTTGGCTATCTCAGCAATACCAGTAAATGATACCATTACGTCTCCGTCCAAAGTCTGGAGTTTAATGCTCTTGGGGGCATCACTACTGGTGATACCACCTACACCATTTGTTAGCTGAGTATCCGTTGCAACCAGACTACTGTGTCTATGTATTGCATTTATAATCAATGTCATATTTCTAAGTATTTCATATTTAGAGATTGATTTAATTTTATACTCATTTAACTCAAGATGTGCATATGGAAAAGTGTCTAATTAACAGGGGTGAAAATGCTTAATCTTCTCTCCATATGCATAGGCCTGTGCATATGAGCATCCTTAATCGGTACTAGGAACTTCTGCACCTAACTTCTTATAGAAGATATTTCCTTTATAGCCACTATCGATTTTTTCAATTAAACCTTTATTCACCCATTGTTTCAAAAGCCTAGAGACCTTTGATGAGTCTTGTATACCTGTTATTTCACGGGTAGTTTGATTGTTAATTCGATAATTATCGTCCAAGTAATTACCTACTGTATCCCAGTAGTCAATCCTTTGCATATTAAATAGGTGTAATTCAACAGAATTTGGCCGCTTTGATGCAGGAAAATATATTGGTTCATACAGATTGTTTTCTTTCATCACCTGGAAAATACGGTCAACGCCTTCACCAATATCAAGGTTTGGACCTGCATTGAAACGATTCAAAGTACGCTGAATGATTACGTTTCTAGCATACCTCTCACTACGTATATTTTGAGGCGTAATAAAGCCTGGATAAGTTCCAGGACTTTCTATCTCAATCCTGTCGTCAAAGATACGAACATGAATATCATCTTCCGTAAAATAGTTTCTATGTATAACTGCATTGGTTATAGCCTCTTGAAATGCCCATTCTGGAATTAATAAAGATGGAAGAAAATTTGCTCCTACTAATTTCGGTGGAGATGAGGCTACAACTTTCTTATAATAACCGACTGCGTCCTCAATCTGTTTCATTAGTGGACCTTCTATCGTAAATGGGCGTCTTACAAAGTTAGGCGTTCCTGTGAAGTTACGGCTTTTACCGTAATAGTGAGAAACTTTTATGCCACACTTGCTCTTCATAGCAACTGCCGGGTTTTTACCAAATAAGAGAGAGCCCGCTTTAGTAATAACTATGTCTCCACCTTGTCTCACGGCAAGCCCATTATCCTTTAAAAATTGTAAATCATTATTCTCATGGCTGCCTGTATCCGCCTTGTAGCGTTTAAGAAGCTCTTGGTCTAAATCATCTAGGTTTACACTGGAAGCAATCTCGTCTTCAAACTTGAGTGCACCCTTCTCGTAACGGAGCCGAGTTATTTCTTGAGCCCCAATCTTATGGTTTTGATTTCCTTTGCGAACAAAGGTGTCTCCTTTTTTCAGAGAATGGATATCTCGGCCTTTTTGTATTTTTAGAAGAATTACCTTATCTTCGTTGCCGTTTACATTTGTTACGGTTATTTCAGATGTTCTTATATCACTTAAGGGTGGCTCGAATTCTTTCTCGACCATATTGAGTATTTCAGAAATCTTATCCTCGTTGCCCTCAATGCCTAGTATTCGTTTGTCGCGAGTAGCCTTTTCAGGATCTTCAAGGCCCAACGCAATGTCACCTCCTTCAGTATTTGAGAAAGCACATATAGTTTCTAAGATTTTAGAAGGACTAATATCCGCACGTTTACAGTCAAAGGTTTGCCATTCTCGCAAATCTAGTAGGATGTCTATAAGTTCTGTACTCTGTGCCATGGATATGATTATACATCTACATAGATATACGGAGTTCAAAACTGGTTAACTAAAATCAGATATTAATAGATGTTAAGGTATTAGACCATAAAAATGTTATGAAATGATATGGTATGCGAACATATTTGTCACATTAGTCAAATGCTAAGAAATGATAAAGTATGCCAAAATAAATCGGAAATGCTAGCAAATGCTAACATATGTTAACGTACAGAAGAATATTCGTCCCTAAGTATCAAATTGTTAGTAAATGTTAGTGGGGCTTACGGCCTACGTAGTAAGAGCTTACAAACGTCACCCCACCCACTGCTATTAGGACAGTGGCTAAGGTGTGTTTCTGATCATAAGATTTATTGACTGAATTAGTGCAAACAAGAAAGCTCGTAATATCTAACGTTCCATTGCCGTAGTAGTCCTTACACTTATTCATGCCATCTGTGAAACTAGGTGTAGCATCAGGATGTACCTACTGCTTTCGTACGGATGCCCAATATCAGGTACATCCGTACGGGCGTGCAAATTAAAAATCCAATGTTAGCTTAAGACACTTTAATAATAGCATTACAACAGCTGCTTAGCGGAAGGGTTTATCTTACAAAATGAATACTTTGTTTCGTAAATATAGCAAACTGATAAAATAGTACTTACATATGCAAGACCCATCTGGGTCTCATATGAAAAAACTACACACTCCACTACGAATTAAATCTGTGAGTACAGTTAAAGAGGCTCGAAAGATCCTCGGTGTAACTGCGGCCTCATTGAATGATGACCAAGTTACAGTTATTATTGATATATTAGAACTGTTAGCACAATCACAATTCAAACGATGAAGTTCCAGAGTTGAACAATACAAATACTATCAAGAAAAAAAGCTGTTGCTTATATTCGCGTTTCCTAAGATAGGCAGAAAGATAACACCAGTAAAGAAACACAACGTGACCAGATTATTCGCAAGGCCGAAGCTGAGGGTTATGAAATAGTTGGCTGGTATACGTATGACGGTATATCCGCAAAGAACGCTAAACGAAAAGCACTCAAAGACATGCTTGCACATGTGATGACATCACAGAGCAAAATAGACTATGTTCTTGTTTATTCTCTGAGCCGTCTCAGCCGTGATATGGGGACATTCATGCAAACTATTGAAGTAGTGTTGCAGAAATATTCTGTTGGTATCAGATCCGTCCTAGAACATACCGATGACACACCCACCGGACGCTTCATGCAGAACTTGTTCGTAAGCGTTTCGCAGCTCGACAACGAGATCAATATGCAATACACCAAAGATAATATGAGAGCTTTAGCTGCACAAGGTTACTGGCAGAACGCCCCTCCTTTGGGTTATAAATCTGCCAAAAACCCGAATGAAAAAGGACAGTTGAGGCCGACTATAGAGCCTAACGAAATGGCACCGTTGGTTACAGATGTTTTGGAAACATTTAGTACGGGTAAGATCACAAAGGCAACTCTCACTCGCTACGCCAGGGAATTAGGCTTGAGAAGTCGAAATGGTAAGCTACTAACGGAGACATCAATTAGGCTACTATTGCAGTCCCCTATCCAGGCTGGGTATGTCACTGGAAGCCTAACCGATGGTGAGCTAGTACCTGGAAAACATACCGCTATCATTTCAACTGATACATATGAGAAAAATCAAATACTGTTAAATAGAAAAGACAATTACAGACTTGGTGAACTGCACAGTAGGCAGAACGAACTATATCCTTTGCCTGGCCATGTTCTGTGCCACAACTGTAATAATCCACTTTATGCTTCAGCCCCGAAAACTGGTAACGGCGGATCCTCTCCTAGATATCATTGCGCAAGACAAACCTGTAAAGGTTTAGTGCCTTCAATCAAAGCTGACATTTTACATTCAGAGTTTAAGGAGATGCTTAAAAAATAGTTCCATCAGATGGAATACTGAAGTTGTATTAAACAATTCTAATTTGAGAAGCGAACCGATATCTAGATAACTTAAATGCGAAGATTAGCTCAAAACGCAATCTCCTGGAGGATATCTCTACTAAAAGAAGTAAGGTTATCTTATCGGCGGTAGATGGGTTATTAAATGAGAACGAGAAGAGTGAGGCACTACATGCTTTAGATAATCATAAGGTTGAGATTAGTAGCGAACTTTTAGAACTTGAGCAGCAGCAAGATATACCACAGCAATACATTAGGCCGGCCATGGATGTTATGCGGAACGTAGATAAACAATGGTCAGCTTCTGATTTAGCTAATAAGAAGAGGTTCCAAAGTATATTGTTCCCAAGGGGTATGGTCTATGACAGCATTAACCACCGTTTTGGAACCTCGGAATTAAGTGCACTTTACAGATTAGATGGTGTAGAAAAAGCCTCCGAAGAGGCTATAAAATCTAATTTGGTTGCGGGGCCAGGACTCGAACCTGGGACCTCGTGGTTATGAGCCACGCGAGCTGCCGCTGCTCCACCCCGCGATAACGTCTATTAAGTAGAGCCTAGGTATGGTATCAAACAGAGGTAGTTTTGTCAACGTTCAAGTGGCTGTCGATGCAAAAAGAAATCAAGCCACGCCTGAAAATTGCTACGCTGCTTCTTGGGTGCGTTTTTGGCAGAATCTGTAGGCAACGCCGGCGCATTAGCCAGCGCCACTGCTTCCGGCACCAAAAGTTCCTTCTCTCCAGGCCGACCCAACCCAAAGTTCTGGCGCGCTTGCAGCTCCAAAAACGTGTCGGTGCCATAGTACTGATTCTGCAACTGTTGGTTTTGATTCTTGAGCTTGAGCAAGTCGTTTTTTTGCTGTAGGCCCGCAATTTGCTTCTGGAGTTCGTAGTTGGTCTGAATCGTCTTAATGCCGCTCCAGCTCAGCAGGAGCACCAGAACCACAAAAACAACCTGGCCGGTAAATCGGATGTCTCTAAAATTGCCCAGCCAAGTCTGAATGCGCGGCAGATAGTCTTGCATATTTATTTTCATGGGGTCACTAAATTATATACCTTTTGCGCCAAAATCTGCTATACTCAATCTGTTAGCGTACCCTGCAACAAAGGGGGTGTAGCTCAGTGGTTAGAGCAGAGGACTCATAATCCTTTGGTCGATGGTTCAAGTCCATCCACCCCCACCAATACATGAACGGCCGCCTAAAAGGCGGTTGTTTATTTACTGACAGAAAGCTGGATAGAGACAGAGTCTACAAATGCTTACCCCCAATATAATCAATCAACCAGTTGTGCCTGGCATAATACGCATCGCCAAAGCGTCTGGCTGCACGGCGCGCGCGGCGGGTGCCGGGGCGATAGTACTTGCGGGCCCACCAAGAGCCTGGCTTAGCAAGCCTAACTGCGCCAATAAAGGCCATAAAGGGTACAAAGATGCCCACAATTCCGGTAGATAACTTCCCTTTTACAATGCATATAATAGACAGCAGGAAGTTGATAATAACTGTGACGGCAATTGCGGGCGGAGAGACTTTGTCGCCAAACTGAAAGTCGGTTGGTGAAGCTTCTAGCGGATTAATTCCTATTAGCAGCGCGGTGCAGATGGCGGCTGCGACCGCCAGGGCGCTAATGGAAGCTCGTCCCTCTTTTTGCCAATAGACATCGCGCATGTGTACCCACATGGCAAATTCATCCAACGCTAATGCCGCGCCTACGCCAAAAAAGCCTGCCAAAATATACAGGGCCATTTGGTGCGGCTGGTACGCAATGCTTAAAAGACCGGTCAGCAGCACCAGCAATATCCCCCACACCTGGTGGTGCACATGCACGCCGTTAATATGGATATTTTTGAACACCCCA
>Ga0116191_1003629_pt1 | contig 11230 bp, 6 predicted proteins | sample AD_UKC111_MetaG_FD_89897 | JGI IMG/M metagenome (GOLD analysis project Ga0116191, IMG submission 89897) | Active sludge microbial communities of municipal wastewater-treating anaerobic digesters from Hong Kong - AD_UKC111_MetaG | ecosystem: Engineered > Bioreactor > Anaerobic > Digestate | place...
GCATCGGGCGAAACAAATCGCGTTGTCCTTTTTCCGGTAATTTCCCTAACATGATTTGCAGAGTTTTAGTACCTAAAGATACAAAATATTGCAAAAAAACACAACTGTTTATGAGGTTATTTTGCTGAATATCTGATAAATATACGCTTTTAAGGAGCGACTATTTATATTAACATCATATAACATCGGGCTACCCAGGATCTCCCTTAAGGTCCCCTAGCCACAAATCCTACAACCTGTTACACTGGATCGATGAAAGGATGTTTGAGAGTGGCTTTCCCGATATCCAGCCATTCAGTTCAAATCCCAACAACATGGCAACAGTAGGGGCCAAATCATAAATAAACAGGGGGTGATCTATCGCATAGTCCTTTTTGATCCCTTTTCCTGAGACAAGGAAAGGCACAACCATTTCATCGGGATGGATGCCTCCGTGACCTTTATCGAGGCCGCCATGATCCGAAACCAGGAACACCACTGTTTCTTCAAAGAGACCCGATCTCTTCAATTGATCGAGAAATATACCCACCAGGCTGTCGGTTTTTTCAATTGCCTCAAAATACTTTTGTGATCGATACCCGTCATGGTGTCCTGCATGATCTACATGGTCGAGATGAACAAAAGTGAGATCGGGTTTTCGTTCATGGATGAATTTACAGGCCAACATAGTCACCGAGTCTTCATTTCCGGCAGCCTGGCTGATATCACACACCCCTTTTTCAATGAAGTTGCCCAGTTTTCTCCAATGGTAAAAAGCTGCAATTACGGCTTCGGGAATATGTCTGCGGGTTTCACCGAAAATGGTGGGGAACATCTCAAAATCACCTTTGATGACTGGCTCCAAAAAATGGTTTTCAGCAGTCCATCCATTATTTACGACTCCATGTTTCTCTACTGTAGCTCCGGTAATCATCGAGCTCCAGGCAGGTCCGCTTACACTGGGAAAAACGCTCCTGGCATGAAGCGTCCATGCCCCACTCTTCATCAATTGATCAATGTTGGGAGTATTTGCATGTTCAAGTCCATGTGATCCCAATCCATCAATGCCCAAAACAAGCACATGAGATACAAGCCTCTCATTCCTGCCTTCATTGTGACAGGAACAGAGCAAAAGTAATCCACACAAGAGAGATAAAATCAGCGTCTTCATACGGCTCAAAATCTTTTAGAATAATTGTTGGAGGTCTCCTACTTCAAATAACTATTGAAATCAATCAGATCATGGTATATAGGGTTCATCCACAAGCGCAGGGTTTCCCGTCTTGTGAAATCGAAATAGTGTACTTCGAAGGAGTGTTCTCCCTTTTCCAAGGCAACATAGTTATCCATTCTGATTTCATAATGCATCCCGTCATTGTTGATTACCTCTCTCCCGTCGATCAGCAGCCTGCTTCCGTCGTATGACTCCAGGAGTACCCTGTATACGTTCGTTTCAGGTACATGGAACCTTCCCCTGAAACGTGCGGCCCAATGATTCTCGGCCCTTGGCCTGATTGCATCCAACGTAAGCGAATCGGATTCAATGCGTCGAATGGGATCCAACGCGTCAAAATCGGGGAGTTGTGTAAAGAAACCCTCATAATATTCAACGCTTATCTTCCCGTTGGTTTTCTTTTGTGCAGGATTCAACGGTAGCCTGGTAAATGTTTTTGTTGCCGTGCGACTTTCTCCACCCAAATTGTCCTTTACGAATGCGGACAACAGAGTCGTCTCTTGCAGAGGAATCTCAATCTTGTCTGAAGCAGTGGCGAGACTGTTACCGTTTACCGCAACAACAAGGTGGCCGGACGGATTGGGATTGGTTACTGTAACCTTGGTTTTGTTCAGGAAGCACAATTCACTGCTTTCAATCAGAGGTGCAGCCAGGCTGTCCCTCTCCTTCACCTTCTCCCAATGGTCGAACGCTACTCCCGTACTGTCAATGGCGTCAATGGAGAGTTTCCGGTCCCATATCCTTAACTTTATGAAATGGTGCCTGCTTTTGGCTTCTGCCATGTACCAGGTCCGGGTGATTGCTGTCTCATCCAGTTTCCCGCCACCACCACCAATGGTGAGGTAGACGACACCCCTCTCTGAATCGATTTTCTCCCGGAAGATGGGCATGGTCCGTTCGTAATTGTGGATATGCCCGTTAAAAACCAGGTCAACTCCATAGGTCTCATAAAGGGAGCGCAAGTGTGGGAGATTGGGGTCGCCGGTGACCACTTTCTGGGTGATGCTGTTGTAGTAACCTGACGAGACATAGACCGGATGGTGATGAAGGACAATCTTCCAGGTTTCACTCGATTCGGCAAGTGCCTTCTCGAGCAGCCGATACTGTTTCGATCCCGGGAGTATGTCGATGTTTGTGTTTACAAATACAAAGAGGGCATTCCCCTTTTTCTGGGTATAAAACCATTCCGGTTCCGGCAAATCAAAGTATTGATAGAAAAAGGGAGTATTCCCTTCATGATTGCCCAGTACCGGATAGAGGGGGTAGTAACGGAGCAGATTGCGTAGTGGGTAAAAGAATTGGTCGGTCCAATTGCTCTTGTTCGGTCCCGACTCCACCAAATCCCCTGTGTGCAACAGAAACGAAGGGGCTTCCCTTGCAAACAGGGTGGCAAAATGTCCCAGCAGGGAGGGATTTTTTTGGGTATCGCTAAAAACAATAGAGACGATCGGCTCATTCATGTAATCGGGCAGAGAAAATCGGCTGACGGGGCCCCATAGCGTATCGGTTCCGGTTACCGATGCTGCCTGGTATATGTAATGGGAGCCAAAATCCAATCCTTTAATCTCTACACTGTGCATTGTCGTCTCAGCGGCTTCTGTTCCGATCTCGTTAAATTCAGGTTGTAGGGTGTTGTGCTTCGCTTCGGCAAGAAAAAGAACGGACCGGGAGGGCAGGGATGTCTCCCACATCACTTTCATGGACTGCATGGTTGGTGATTGCAGGTAGGGCTCCACGACAAATCTGTTCTGGGCTGCCAGAGGAACAGCGAGGAGCAGGACAAGAAGTATGCAGCTATTAATCGTTTTCATTTTGTCATTTTTTTGAATTTTGAGTAGATGCTATTTTTTGACGCAGCCGGGTTCACTCATGCCGGAGGGGATATCTACCGACTTACCCCACTCCTTGTTGGGTCGATTTCCCATTTCAAACTCCAGCACACCTCCAGCCATGATGGTGTCGTAGGCAATCCAGCACTGATCAAATTCTTCTCCATTTAATGTGGCAGATTGAATGTAGAAGTTATCTTCACTTACGTTGTTAGCCTTGACAGTAAAATGTTTTCCATTATCCAGGTGTATCCGGTATTCAGGGAATATGGGTGAACCAATCAGATAGTAGGGTAGTGCCGGATCTAGCGGAAATAATCCCATGGCACTCATCACAAACCAGGAAGCCATAGCACCGGCATCATCATCCATCGTTTCGATATACCCTTTTGTGTCGGCCCTGAATATACGTGATACAACCGGCGTTTCGTAGAGACCATGATTGTGGTATAGTTGTGTAACCTCCTTCGTCGTGAATCTACGTGCCCATTTCTGGGTAAGCCAAGGCTTGTCGAGATAGTTGAACAGGTAAGGAGCATGCAGGTCAGGCTCGTTGACAATCATGAACAGATCCTTCTCGAAGAAGTACTCCAGGTCGTCGGCCAGCAACTCTTTACTTCCTCTCAGCTGAGCTAATCCCTCCACATCGTGCAATACAAACCAGCGATAGTGCCACAGGTGCCCTTCATACACATGTTTCTCAAAATCTTCCACATCATCCACCTCTTTTCCTTCGGGTGTGAAAAAACCGCGTACCGTTCCTTCCCGGTCCTTCTGCATGGGGCACCAGACCCTCTTGTACCCCATTGCTTTTTTATAAAACAGATCGGCATCTTCCTCTTTCCCCAGCTCTTTTGCCATTAGCATAGCCACATAGGCATGATAAAACTGTTCCAGCTGGTCGCTGATCCGTTTCCCATCTTCCTGAAGGGCATACTCTTTCATCCCTTTGTAGGCAATGGCTGAGTCGAACTCCCTTATGCCTTTGTTCCAGGCATCCATTATTACAGTGCTGTTGAACTCCATGCGGATATGGGGTGTGGGCGAGTATTTAGGATCGCGCCCTTCCTTGTCTTTATTTGCATAGACATCAACAAGGGAGCGAACTATGTTTTTGGTGTATGACGGTTCCAGTAAAGATACCAGGGAATATTTCCTGAAATCGTCCCAAAGGCTCCAGGTGGAGTAGTAGTTAAAGTCGGGTGCACTATCTTTTGTTTGCAAGATCAAACCGGGCTGGTTCAGAGGACGATATTCTCCTGTTGAAGCACTGGAGAGATGAGGCACCAGGTAACTGTGGTAGAGATGTGTATAAAAAATTGTTTTCAGCTCATCCGAACCGTCCACCACCTCCACTTTTCGAAGCATCTTTTCCCAACGATCGGCACAAGACTCTCTTGCCTGATCGAAATTCCATCCTTTTATTTCGTTTAGTGCCTCCGCCCGGGCCAGGTTCTCGTCCACCGTCGATAGACCTACTTTCAGGCAGACCTGATCTTTCCCATCCTCGGGGTAGGAGAGCCATACCCCGGTCTGATTGCCTTGCCTCTCCTTAACCTCGCCACAATCATCCCCATCCCATGAGGTAAACGATGCAAATGGCTGATCACTGATGATGGTAAAGTAGAGCGTGTGATACCCTCCGCCACGATTGTGGAGCGACTTGAAGTAGCCCGCAATTTCGATCTCGCTTCTTATCTCAAGTCGGGCATCCAGCATTCCCACATAGCTGTGAGAGAGGTCGACTACTATATAACGATCCTTCTTCCGGTCACGGGGGAACGTGTATCGATGAAATCCCACATGGTCGGAGGTTGTCAACTCAACAGTCACTCCCGATGCAAGCTTCACCTTGTAATATCCGGGACTTGCCTCTTCTGTACTTTTGATTAGCGGTTCGCTGAACTCTTTTATTTTATTGGTGAACAATCCTATACCGGGCTTGATGAGAAGACCGCCGCCTTTTCCCTGGGAGCCTGCACCTGCAATTCGGGTATGTGAGAATCCTTCGATCGAGTCGTTCTCATAATAGTATCCGACATGTGAATCTCCTTCGGTTTCAGGTGAAAGATGTACCAATCCGAATGGCATGGCTGGTCCCGGATAAAGCATGCCGTTATCTCCTTCAGTACAGATGAATAGATTTACGTATGCTGTCGGGTTAAATGGTTCATTATTTGTCGGTTTCTGACAGGATAGGCATAGTGTCATGATCAGGAAGAGATGGAGAAGAGATTTCGGGGTAGAGTTGTATGGTTGCATCAGACTTCAATATGGTTGGGTTTATTAAAAAGAGAAAGCAAGAGGGTGCCTTTACTATTATCACCCTCTTGTTGCATGATAATATCTTTCATGTCAAATCAGTTACCATTGGGGTGTACATCCCACCAGAGTGGGGTCGATTCAAGATCGGGTCCACCCAGCAGTGCGACAGCCTTTGCATACTCTTCAGGTTGTCCATTTTTCTCATTATCCGGGTAGGGTAACCGTGTTACGATCATGCCCCGTGAAACGTCGATATTGGGATTCATCGAGTTTTTCTTGGGATAGAGTTTGGGAAGCCGCGTTCTCCGATACTCTGTCCATGCTTCCCAACTATCGGGGTATATCGCCAGCCACTTCTGGGTAATGATCTGTTCATATTGTTTCTCTCTGTCCGATGAGAATTTGACAGGAATATCTGTCATGGGGGGATCATAATAGGGGTAATTGTCAGGAGCAACGGGAGTGGCCATACTGTTTATATAGTCCTGAATCTGGGACGCCGGGAACGAGGCGCCTCTCCATTGTCTGATAGAGACTTCAATCCCCTTTTCATAGAATGATTGGGCGGTACCTCCCATGTTCCATCCTCTCCAGGCCCCTTCTGCTTTCAGGAACCAGGTTTCGGCGGCATTACCCACGTTGATGGGGACTTCCGTAGAGACAACATTAGGGCCAACCCATCTTGGACCGAAGTTGGAGTATAGCCTGAACGCCACAAAGTCTTCAGCAGTGAATCCGGGGGTCATCCCGTGATATCCGCCAATATTGGCCATGATTTCAGGCTCTTCAACAACGGCCTCTGGACCCACTACCGAAAAATATTCCTGGAGACGGGGGTCCTCATATCCTTTGAGTACACTTTCCATACTGGTGCTCATCGAGTTCTGGTGCCAGCCTCCAATACGGCACATTCCATTCTGAAGACCATTGAACGATGGTACATCCATGATGTAGGCGTCGTCGCTGTCGGTTTCCATCATTGCCCCTTTTACGGCTGCTTCAGCTTCGGTTTTTGCCTTTTCAGGATCAACATTGGATATCCGGCAGGCCAGGCGAAGGCGCATCGTATTGGCAAACTTGATCCACTGGATCACACTCCCATTGTAGATGATATCCCCTGCACCGAAGACATTCAGTCCGGGATTCTTGTTTACTTCAGCTGTCAGATAATCAACAGCCTCGGTCAGATCCCTGAAAATGTTGTAGTATATATCCTGGACACTTTCATACGGAATGACATCCTTGCCGTTTCCAGCCTCCGTGTAGGGTAGTGGTCCCCAGGCATCCGCCAACCGGTGCATCACATAACCTTTCCAGATAGTTGCCACATGATAGGCGGTGGGATTCTTCTCTACCGTATTATTCTGAATGGCCACAATAGCGGGGATAGTCTGGCTGAAGAAAGTCGAGAATACCGATTGCTGGTGTGATAGTTGGAATACATTCTGTTCACGGTCGACACCACCAATGACGGTGTAACCGGAAAAATGATCCGAGATATTGCTCTTTCCCCTGCTGTATTGGTCGCTGGTCAGCAAACAGTTACCTGAAATCAGCGCTCTTGTAAATAGACCGGAAAGTTCCTTGTCGGTAATCTCCATCAGCTGTGTCTTGTTCATGTTGAACCTGTCGAACTGATCGGTGCAAGCAAAACAGATGATGCTTATCCATATCAGGGGGAGGAGCTTTCCTATCTTGTTAGATTGTATATATTTCATAATTGATATGCATTAGTGGTTAGAATGTTAGTTTTAAATTTAATCCCAATGTGCGGGCTCCGGGGAGGAAGGAGTTTTCTGCTCCCTGACCGTTTGCGCCTGTATTGTAGGTGACATCCGGATCAAACCATTTGCATCCATTGTAAAGGTATATCAAGTTACGGCCCACCAAAGAGATGCGCAATGCGCTGATCAGATTGCTTTTAACTGGAAGATCATAACCCAATGAAAGTTCACGCAGACGTGAATTTGTTGCATCGTGTGTGAACAGTTCGACGGGACCGTTATTTGAACTTCTTCCTCCCACAAGTGTACCATAAGCTTCTGCATTGATGGTTATGTCATTGGGAGTGCCATCCTCCTTTACTCCGTCAAAAATAAAACCTTCACGACCATACAATGTGGCCTTGCTACCTCCCGTAAGCATAAGCATCGATTCGGTGGCTGATGTTCTGATGCCTCCATAATTCAGATCTATCAGGAAGTTCAAATGCCAGTTCTTATAACTGAATGAATTGGATAAACCGCTTTGCCAGTCGTAATTATAATTGCCAAGATAGTGATCGGCATCAGCAGTGATTATTGGCAGTCCATTGTCGGAGACAATTATCCTGCCTTGTGCATCACGCTGGAAAGTCCTTGAATAGATCTCTCCGTAGGGACGTCCAACTATAACCCAGTTTTTCCCCAATGCCAGATTGGCCGTGCTCAGTTCATACCTCTCTACTCCTTTGTACAGTTCAAGTACTTTGTTGATATTGCGTGAGAAGGTCAGGTAGGTATCCTAGGTAAAGTCTCTTCTCTCTAATGGTCTTGCGGAGAGCATCACTTCAATACCCTTGTTCTGGATGTTTCCGCAGTTGATCTGCGTACTTGTATATCCAGAAGTGGGAGGAGCGGTAATTGATATCAACTGGTTAATGGTATTTGATTTATACCAGGTTATATCTAATCCCAGCCGGTTTCCCATAAAGCGGAATTCTCCTCCCACTTCCAATGATTTGGTTTTTTCAGGGATAAGCTGTTCCGCTACTTTCGTACCGCTCGTGGTAATCTGTCCAATAGGTCCGTCCGTATTTCTTCCGTAGGTTTGAAAGATTGAAGCAAAACCTACGCCATTACCAACTTCGGCATACGATCCTCTCAATTTTGCAAACGAAATGAACTCGGGAAGCTTAACCATTTCGGAGATAATGCCGGTCAATCCTATAGAAGGATAGAAGTAGTCGTAAGGGGGTGGAAGCGTCGAGTTCCAGTCGTTTCTGGCGGTCAGATCGAGATAGACCATCTCTTTAAAAGCCACCTGGGCAGTTCCGAAAATACTCTGTGTCTGAACCCTGGATTCGCTATCTGAAGTGGTATTGGATGAACCGAAGTTCAATGCAAATTTATTTTCAACGGTCAACCCGTTGGTCGATGCTGATTGTCCCCTGGCTTTACTGTCTTTTATCTCACCTCCTATCATGGCACTAAGAGCGATGCCATTGGACAGCTCCTTTCTGGCATTGATCATGAAATCGGACGTAATGTCCTGCGATTTCCTGAAGGCAGTATAATAGTTCCCTTTTCCATCGTTGATATAGATTGCATCCCAATAAATCTTCTCCTCGGCATCGTCATGAATTGCATCCATGGCAACCCTTACCTGTGCTGAAAGCCAGTTGGTGAAGTCGTATTTCAGCGAGGTAAAGGTGGTGATCCTGTTACGACTGGTAGGGGCTATACGACGATATAACGACCAGTAAGGATTGTTCAGAGTTGAGGTACCGCCCGGAACCCAGATATTCTGCTTTAGCGACCCCTCCTCGGTGTAGTATTCAAAATCCTTCAGATCCTGGGTCCTGAGACTACGAGGCATACGCAGCAAGTTCTGCATGGGACTGAAATAGTCGTCACCGCTGGCAGGGCGGCTATCCATATCCTGTTTAAAGGCGGTAATCTTGAAATCCAACCTCAAATTTGGAATCAGCTCAGCATTGAGACGCAGGTTAAAATTGTGCCGTTCCAGCTTATCGGTTTTCAGCATCCCCCTGGCAGTAGTATTACTGTAGGAGAAATAGGTTGAGGATCTCTCATTCCCGGCACTATAAGACAATGAGTTGGTCAGGTTGTATCCATTCACAAAGAAATCTTTCACGTTGTTTGGCTGCGGAGTGAGTTCAACCTCCTCTCCAGTCCAGTTCGTAACTTTCTGGCCAGTCATTTTGGGTCCCCAACTCTTTGCATCGATCGAGGCGGAGTATACCCCCCCTGATCCCTGTGCATATTCGTTCTGCAGGTCAGGATATAAATATGGGAAATCCATTGTGGTGATGGAGTTAAACTCAACTTGAGGTTTACCCATTCTACCCTTCTTGGTTGTGACGATGATTACTCCATTGTTTGCGGCCGATCCGTACAATGCGGCAGCAGCAGGACCTTTCAACACGTTGATACTCTGAATGTCGTCAGGATTAATATTCGAAAATCCATCGAAAGAATCCACTTCCCTGGTCGATTTGTCGGTCGATGTAACCCCTTTTGAGTTGTTGTAGGGTATACCGTCAACCACAATCAGCGGTTGGTTGTTCCGGTTTATCGATTTATTACCCCGAATGATAATTCTTGAACTACCGCCAACCCCTGATGCTCCAGAGGCGTTAGAGATGGAAACACCTGCAATTTTACCCGATAACGAGGTGGCCAGACTTGGGTCGCGAATATCTGAGATAGACGTTACATCCACCAATTCTGTAGCATAACTCAGGCTGCGCTTATTCCTTTCGATACCAAGTGCTGTCACCACTACCTCCTCAATTCCTATTGATTCTTCTACCATCACTATCCTGAATCTCGTCTTTCCGTCAATGACGACCTCCTGGGTTCGCATCCCGACGAATGAGAAACGCAACGTTTTTGCTTCAGCGGGAATGGTGATGCTGAATCTGCCATCACTATCGGTTACAGTTCCCATGTTCATCCCAACAACCATGACAGTTACGCCCGGCAGAGGATTCCCCGATTGATCCACTACCTCTCCCGATACAGTAACGGCCTGTTGTCTAGATTGAGTGTCTGCCATGGCAGCTATTCGGCTATGCATCTCTTTAGGGGAGAGGACTATTTGCGAACCTTTTACCTCATACTCCACATTTTCCGATTGCAACAGTTTCTCCAATATTGCTGCAATAGATGCATTCTTTACCCGTACATTTACTTTCTTATCAACATTGATAAACCGGTTATTATACAAAAAATAGTAATCGGATTTCTCTTCGATAGCTTGCAATACTTTTTCGATGGTTGAGTTTCTCATATCCAACGAAATCTTGGTATCTTGAGAATAGATTTGTCTGGCCTGCAATTGAAAGGTAAGCACAAACAGCAATAGCAGTGTTATTCTCATAGCAATAGGTATTTCCTTTAATAAAGCACAAAAGGGGAGTGCTTTTTGGTTGATTGATTTATTCTTCATACTTTTACGATGTTATTAGATTCATTTATGAATTTAGTAATTGATTGCCCGGCGGTGAGGTGAGATTTTCCGCCATGGCAATAAATAATCATGAGCGGGAGAGAAGTAAAACTCTCCCGTTTTTGTATTTCATTGGCATTTTATATTTTCATAGGCTGTCCTCCTTTTTTGAAAAATAGATGGTTTAACTTGTCTTTACGATAATCTCCCTACGAGTAAATGTATCGTTATCTAACTGTCTCTGTTTGTGAATGGTATAGGTTATGGGGGCCGACCGTTTCAAGAGGTCCAGTATATCCTCAAGTGTCTCATCGGTGAATGTGGCTGTGTATTCATACTCTTTGAGCCTATCGCCATCAAGAACAATATCAACTCCAAATTTTCTGGAAAGCCTGGCTACAATTTTATCCAGCTTCTCACGACGAAAAACCATCTTTCCGTCTTTCCATGCTGTTTCCACATAAGTATCCGCACTTACCACATGAATATTCCCGCTTGAAACGTGAAGTATCGCTTTTTCGTCGCTCATCAGCACCTCAGTTGCTTTTGAACCGGCATTGGAGGATACCTCTACCTGTCCGCTAGCCAATGTGACCTCACAGTTGGTCTCACTTTCGTATGCATTTACGTTAACCCACATTGCAGCTAACCGGAGCTAATTCCCTGTATCCCTGCGTATATATTTTTTTCAAGGTTCAATTGGGGGACTACAGATTTTTTCCTGATAAATGGTTTTTCATCGTATCCCAAC
>Ga0116191_1003630_pt1 | contig 11228 bp, 12 predicted proteins | sample AD_UKC111_MetaG_FD_89897 | JGI IMG/M metagenome (GOLD analysis project Ga0116191, IMG submission 89897) | Active sludge microbial communities of municipal wastewater-treating anaerobic digesters from Hong Kong - AD_UKC111_MetaG | ecosystem: Engineered > Bioreactor > Anaerobic > Digestate...
AACATGAGATCATACAAATGCTCAAACAGGGCTACGGTGCTATTGTGAATACCTCATCCGATGCGGGATTAATTGCCCTACCGGTTCTCAACCCCGCTTACGTTGCGGCTAAGCACGGCATTGTTGGGCTAACAAAAATTGCCGCCATTGAGTTCGCCGATAGGAATATTCGAATAAACGCCATTGCACCAGGTATGACACATACCGGTATGACTCATGATTTAATTGCCGGAGCCCCCAGCGAAAGGGAAGTAGCTTCATACCTCCCGATTAAAAGGGTTGCCTACCCCGCCGAAATTGCCGAGGCCGCAATTTGGTTGCTTTCCGGCAAAGCCTCGTTTGTTACAGGAACCATTCTATCAGTTGATGGCGGCTCGGTGGCCGACTAGCAGAATTTTAACTTGTAACCTTTATAATTATTAACCTTAACTCTATTTTCCATGAAAAAGTTTTTTTTGATATTAGGATTAGTTTTTGCCTGCACATACTTTGTTGGGGCACAAACCTCTGCATGGGTAATTGATAACATGCACTCCAACTTTGGGTTTAAAATATCCCACATGGGTATATCCCTGGTTGAGGGCGAATTCAACGAATTTTCGGGAACTATCACTACCTCAAAGGAGGATTTTTCAGATGCAAAAGCCGAAATACTGGTTAAAGCTGCAAGCATCAATACTGATGTTCAGCCTAGAGACCAGCATCTAAGGTCAGCAGATTTTTTTGACGTGGAAAAGTACCCCGAAATTACCTTCGTGAGCACAAAACTTGAACGAGCTTACGGAAACAACTTCCACCTTACTGGCAATCTGACCATGCACGGGATTACCAAAACCATTGTTCTCGATGTTACATACAATGGTCAGGCTTATGAGGAACAAATGAAGGTACAAAAAGCCGGATTTACGGTTCATGGAGTATTAAACCGTGACGATTTTGGGATATCGGCATTTAGTTTTCCATTACCTTCTGGTGCCCCAATGGTTGGGCGTGAGGTATTTCTCACTATTCCACTTGAGCTAATCAAACAGTAATGTTATCATTCTTTAATGATTGTCTCGTATCAGGCACTATTCTGATCGCTTACTATACATGAATTTTTATTAATCATATCACTACTAACCGATTAAAAAATAAGATTCTTCGCTGCGCTCAGAATGACAGTCGTTTATGCTAGGTTTGGGGTGGGGAGGGGTAGGCGGCGGCAAAGCCGCCGCCTACCCCTCCCCACCCTGTTCTATTAGAATCATTTGCTTGTCATTCAGAGCGAATCCGCCGAATGGCAGAGAAGCGAAGAACCTTTAGCTCGCCGAAGGCAATCTTTTTGACATATAATTAATTTGTCGGTCAGTAGTGTAATCATATATTAAAAAGTTGCACGTTTATACGAGTCGGGGAAACCGCTGGTAGTTGAAGAGGTGCCTATCCCGGAACTTAATGACGATGATGTTCTGGTTGAGGTAAAGGGCCACCTTCGTGGCCCCTTCCATGAAGGATATTTCACAACCGGGTGGTAATTTTATTCGTCCAACCCCCTGGCTGGGCGAAGCTTAGCGTAGCGTAACTTCGACATAGCTAAAGGGCGGTCTCCCTGCCGCCGGTGCAGGATGAGCAAAAACCCCCGCCAAACGGCGGGTTTTGTTGTTTTACAGGGCTGTATTCTTAGCATGTTTTTTTTCCCATAAACCGGGATCCCTGCTGGTGTGCAGTACGGCATAAACAATCACGGCCTTGCTGCTCTCGTCCACTACGTAGTGGAGCATAAAAGGGAACACGCTTAGAACCGCCGTCCGAACGCTGTCGTACCGGATGCTGCAGGCTTTAGGGTTTTTCTTTATGAAGGAAACCTTTTCCCGAACCTGCCCGGTGAACCGTTTACCCAGCCCGTTCTGCTTTCCTTCGTACCATAGCGCGGCATCCCTTATATCTTCTTTTGCAGCCGGTAGAATGATGGCCTTATACATTACAGCTCCTTTTCAATGTCGTCCATGGCGCTGTCAAAATCCAGAGCCTGTCCGGGATTTTTCTTGTAAACATCGAGGCGTTTTCTTACAACATCCTTATGCCACTCGGGGATGTCCACCTCCTCCTGCTCAATGCCCTTGTACTTGTTTTTTAGCTCGTTCCACTCCTTGATAGGTATAAACACCCCCGTTGTTTGCCCCGAGCTGTCCAAAATATACTGCAGGTTCATAGCTGTAAAATTTAATGGTTTAAGTAGGCTTGCTGTGTTTTGTAATCCCTGATAACCGAGTCAATGATGGAGAATAAATGCACCTTAAAATCCGGCTTCATGCTCTGGATTTCCTGTAAGCGCTTTAGGGTCTGCTTGTCAAAAGTTGAATTAATGCCCTCCCCAACAAGGTAATCCAGGGAAACCCCGAAGGCATCCGCAATTTTTTTAGCGGCGTCCACGGAAGGGATTGCAATATCCCGTTCATACTTGCTAATCATCCCGCGCGATACCCCGCTTTCATTCGCCAAATCGGTCTGCGACCAATTCTTTTCCTTTCTAAGGTTGGCTATTACAACCGCTATTTTATTCATATAGTCCCTTTTTGAGTACAATAATACTGCATATTTGGAAATATACGGAATTAAAAGACTAAAATAAAGCCAATAATCCTACCTTGTTTTGGAAATAAAATCATTGTCTGTATAGGCGCTTAAGTCGCTGTTAATTTAGGAAAGAGCGCTACCTTTGTGGCGTGGAAAATAGAGAAAAATATACAGGCGTGAATTAGATAGAGTTCAATAGATATTTTCAGTCCGATGAGGATTGCTACCGTTATCTGTCTGCAATAAAATGGTCATCAGAAAGTCCGTAAAAATGCAAGAAATGTGGTCATACGAAGTATGGGAAAGGTAAAAAGCCATATTCACGCCGTTGCGCAAAATGCAATTACGATGAAAGTCCAACGGCAGGAACGATGTTTGACAAGATAAAATTTCCATTGCTAATAGCGTTTCATGTCTGCTTCAGAATCAGCATAAAAAAGAAAGGAATGTCTTCATTGGAATTGTCTGAGGAGTTTGGATTGCGGCAGAAAACAGTTTGGGAATTTAAATGGAAAATCCAACAAGCAATGACAAGCAGCCGTAAAAACCAATTGGGTGGCAAGGTCCAGATTGATGAGTTTTTGATTGGAGAATACGAAGAAGGCAAAGTAGGACGTAGCGGCGACAGCAAAAAGAAGTCAGTGATTGTTGCACTTGAAATTTTGGAAGAAAAAGGGGGTGTTGGGCGTGCTTATGCACAAGTAATTGACCGTGCTTCCAGTAAAGAATTCAGACCGTTTTTTGAGACATATATCAGCAAAGATGCACACGTTATTACTGACGTTTGGAAAAGGTATTTACCATTAAAAAGGGACTATCCGAACTTGGAACAGATACCTTCGGACAAGGGAAAGGGTATGCAACAACTGCATATTCATATAATGAACATTCAGGGTTGGTTGCGAGGAATACACCACCATTGTTCAAAGGAACGGTTGCAAGGTTATCTTGATGAGTATCATTTTCGGTATAACAGACGTGCAATGATGGGGTCAATCTTCGATTTACTCCTAAAAAAGATGGTGTTCAGTGAGCCTAAAAGATTAAATAAGAATAACTTAACAACAGCGGTCTAACCGCCTATACCGAATATTAAATGCTAAATAGCTGACAGATAGATAGATAGATAGATAGATAGATAGATAGATAGACTGATAGATAGAAAATATTTGTAAAAAAGTTAAATTTTTTGATACAAGTTATTGAAAAATATCATATCTTTATAACGATTTAAGAAAATCGTTATCGGGTTCTGCGGTTTTTTTATATCAAAAAATTTAAAAAATGAACTTAGCGAAGCGATCTCATGAACACCTTTGAAAAAATAATTAATATTGTGAATAATTTTTAGAACCCACCTTTAAATATTTTTGTATATTAGCCTTTGTAGTTAGTCTGACAGCTATCAGACCTATACACCTAAAATAGATGTATAAGGATGATTTTTTAGGACTTATAAATGAGTTATGTGCCACATTAATACGATAGCGATGAGAAAAATTACGACATTATTGTTTTTAATGATTGTTTTTATTCCTGTTTTAACGCAAGGACAACAATCTATTTCTGATTTAACAGCAAATGCAGAAGAAGCAAACGGTCAACTAATATCTATTTACGATTTAGATGTTTTCGCTTACTTCAACATTACGGACTATGATACTGAGCTGAAGCAAGCTGTTTATAAAAAATCAGAGGACTATAAAATAAAACTTGCCGAACTAAAAGGTATTAAAAACGAATCATTAAAGAAATCATTTTACACAAAACTTCAAGAGCCTTTTACTAACGTTGATTATAATTTGAAACAAGGTGGGTTCGAAATCGTATTAGGTAAAAATTGGGGTTATGGTACTTTTTCTGCTCGAGTTCCTAAATCAGTAAATGAGTTTCTTTTCAAATCTCTCCCGACAAAACAAGTACCTAGCCCAATGATGGGAGAAGGTTTTTTCCAAGAGGTTTTGCTTATTAAAATGAGTGAAGAGAACGGACTTGAAATTGAGAATGATAAACAAAATTCTGATATATACTTTTTCTTCACACCATCAGTTAAAGAAAAAGTATCGTTCAAGTTTTTCAATGCCGTTGATAACGCACATGCTGGCTGGTATGATATGTCTGGAACTATTATTAAATCTGATAAAGTAAGAGTAGTTGTTGCAAACAAGGTATCTGGGAAAATTTATTTTGACAAAACATACTCTTATCAACCACCTGTAAAAAAATAAGTATGAACTTCATTAAAAAAATATTTTCAAAAGAAGTTTTAAATCAAAATGAATTTAAAACTGAAAAAAAATTCAAAAACAATGACGTTAACAATAAAACCTCATATGCTGAGCCCACAAATGAAACTAGCAATAACTTTATTCCTAATATTGAGTTTACAGAACTACAAAAAGAACAATTATTTGATTTTTTTGTAAAACATGAAGAACAAGAACGTGATGAAATCTATCTTAAAAAACTGGACGACCTTTTTGCTGAATCTGCAAGGTTGGTAGTAAAACACCAGCAAGGTTCAACTTCATTAATTCAAAGAAAATTTTCAATTGGCTACAATAGGTCTGTAAGAATAATAGAGCAACTTGAAGAAGCAGGTATTGTCGGGCCATTTGAAGGAAGTAAAGCAAGGCAAGTTTTAATCGCTGATGAGCATTCATTGGAACAAATATTAAATAATTTAAATAGTCTAACATTTAGTCGTTATGAAATTTTTTATGAAAGATTTAAAGAAGAAATTGAGATAAGAAAATTAGAATATAAAAAGCAAAAGATTGAAGAAGAAGAAAGAATTGAAAAGGAAAAAATAAAGCGAAAAATACTTGAAAAAGAACAAAAAAGGAGATTACACAAAGAAGTTCTCAACGAATTAATAGAATCAGGTGAAGTTTTTAATGAATTCACAAATAATGAAGGAAAACGAGAATCTATTCCTCAAGATGTTATGTATAAAGTTTGGAATCGAGATGGCGGCAGATGTGCTAGATGCGGTAGTAAAGAAAATCTAGAATTTGATCACATAATCCCTTTCTCGAAAGGTGGTGCGACAACTTATCGAAACATTCAATTACTCTGTAAGAAATGTAATATTGATAAATCAAATAAGATTGGTTAAAAAACAAAGAAAAGATAAAAATGCGGCACATAACAGGTGGTTTAGCTTACTGGGGCTGATGATGCAGATACGAAAGTTTTTAGTAATTTAGTATGTTTTTAGCGTGGGATGACGCCGCTGGCTTTTAACTCCCCAGCAGCCCAAACCACCGACCGTTGGCGGCAAGTTTAAATTCCGTCAATCCTAAAATAATTTAAATTTTGAAAATATGACAATAAAAATTCCATTCAAACTATTTGCGACTTGCACTTTGTTTGCTATGTATGTATCATGTTCTAACGAAGTTGAACGACAAATAGAAACTGTATCAACTGAAAAACCATTTACCGTTCAAATCACCAAAGAACGAAGCTATTATCAAGCACAAAAAGTACAAGAAAGATTACTGAAACTTGACATTGATGCATATTTACTTGTTACTCAAGATTCTGTTGATAGAGAATGGTATAATGTAATTAGTGGTGCTTTTGTTGATTCTATGAGTAGTGAAAACTACATTCACATTCTTGACTCTGCCTATTATTTGAAGAAATGTATGATAGTTGATACACGACTTTTAACCGACACTTTTTCTATCATAATACCAGATGCTACAAAAAAACAAAAAGTAGAAGAACATAAAAGAATAGACGCCAATAAACCCAACATCCCAAAAGATGTGATTGAAGTTACAGAAAAGTTTCCTGACAATAACAGCTTCTTCCTTGAAAAAATCAACATTTTGAATTTAGCCGAACCTAAAACTCTTTCAAAAGTTGCGGAATATGTAAAAATGGATATGCCACGTGGAATTACATTATGGAAGTTATCCAAATTCTGTACCTCTATCGGCGAAGTTCAATATCAAGATAATCTTTTTGAAGACAATGTTACAATTAGCATTATGAAAGTAAAATCAGACTACGATTTGAACTCTGATATGACTTTTGAAAAATATGCAGTTAAAAAACCAAAAGAAAATATTAAAAGTTATGCGCTTGCACTTGAGTTTTCGGAAGACATTTTAAATAGTGGGAACTACGACAACGAACATGTTAAAGAAATAAAAATATCTGCATTTAAACTGTTAACCGGTTACAAGGTTGGATTGACAACAAAAACAGGTGTTTATCGCTCCTACTTTGTTTTAGCGGACACAGATTGTGAATACTTAATTATTGCTCAATCTGTCGGAAAAACAGAAGAAGAAATGCAAGCGATTTTAGCCGAAGTTGGAAAAAGTGAAGGATTGAACGATTATGATGAGTTTTATAATAATTTCTATGTGTTGCCAAGTGACCCCGAAGATGATGACATTTTCTTGGGTTATTCAATAGATAAATTAGATTGGCGTTATGCAAAAGAAAAGGGCTATGCAAATTGGTCAAAAGCAATGGTTGGACATTGGAATGTAAATGGCTATTTTTGGAATAAGCAAAAAGGTCTTTGGACACTTGGATTATTTGATTTACTAACACCTTCTAATCAAAGTCATATTTATGGAAAATTGTATTCAGGACATAAGTCGAACGATAAAACTCAAACAGATGTTTATGGAGTGAACGGTTATTTTGTAAACACAGAATTTTATTGGTATAACAGTTTGGAATTGAATTTTGGTATTGGAAGATATGTTTTTGCAATAAATTCAGAAAATCTAAACAGAAAAGATATGCTGAAACGTGCAGAGAAAATGCAGTTCAAAAAAGGTGGTTATGCAAAAACAGAAAACGATAAACCAAATGAAAAATAACAAATCTTTACTGTCTAGCTGTTTTGTGGTCAGATGGACAAAAAACCAGCCGCCAACACATGGTATTGTGCATGCGGGTTTCAGCGGTTTGCGGGCGGTTGTGGCTCGTAAAAAAGGTCGGTGTAAACTGATAGGAAATCGTTTCGTACTCCCGCCTCCGCTGCCGCACGACTCCTGTCGTGTGGCAACCTCATCCCTACCTCTCAACAACACTTATTACTCTCATACTTAAGTTTATAGCACATAATCCCACCGGATTATCTTTTTACTTTTTTCTAACGCTTACTTTCATTTTCTCTACGACCACTTACTCTATATCTTCACTACCACACGAGAGGACTCGTGCGGTAGCGGCGGATACATTCGCGGAGCTTGCTCGCCAATCGGCATGAAAAAACATTACCCGACCTATATCCACCGAAGTTGCATGGAATATCCCTATATTTTTGTCAGCGCCGGTCAACGAGGATTGCAGCTAAAAATCTCACCCTCCAGCTTGATTTCGATTGCAAAAGCACAAATCTGCGATTTGATTTAAAACTGCGTCTTCACATTTTCTGCGGATACCCCTCAAAGTCAATATCCAATTGCGGCTCCAGTAGCCGAAAACCCCTGGCTGGGCGAAGCTAGCGTAGCGTAACTTCGACATAGCTAAAGGGCGGTATTCCGACCGCCGTTAAAAAAATACTCTTCCCTATTTTACGGTAAAGCTAAACATTTACTACAACCCTTAAACCTAGTTACAGGTTGAATCTTGCGCGGTCAGAGACTGCTACTTAGGTTCGACGAAGTCGCAGACTTCGCCGAGCGAGGTAAACTAACCCTAGAGCGGAAAGAATCAACGGCAAAATTAATAGGTTTATTTCCAATAATTATGGTATTAAGGATAAAGATTTTACCCTCTACCGAACCGCACTTTATTTTTCATAGCACCTCAAAAAAAGATTTAACCAATATTTTGGTTGTTTTCAAAATTCTTGTATTTTTGCTAAAACCTGATGCAATGTTCTACCTCCTTCTCTGCATCCTTTCTTCGGCTGTAATACTGGTTGTTTTCAAGATTGCCGAAAGGTTAAATATCAACACCCTCAGCATTATCCTAATTAACTACATTGTAGCCTGCCTGGCAGGTTTTTTTTTGTTCAGGGGTGAGGGTGGCCTTTCAGGACGATTTAGCCCTGGCAGTATTGCCTTCATGGTTGGCCTGGGAGTACTTCTCGTTGTGGTTTTTAGGTTGGTGGGATTAAGCACCCAGCGTGCAGGAATTGCAACTACCTCGGTTGCCTCCAAGATGTCGGTTGTTCTCCCCATCCTGTTCTCCATCTGGATTGACCCCAACGATAAGCTTACTCCCACAAAGCTTGCCGGCATACTGGTTGCGCTGGTAGCAGTTATCCTTTCTGTTTACCGAAACGATAACGCCAGGGATTCACTTCGGAAAATATACCTTCCTGTCCTCATTTTTTTTGGAATTGGGGTTATCGACTCTTCGGTGAAGTATGCCCAGGCCACCTTTGTTACCAACGAGCTAAACCCGCTTTTCAACTTTGTAATCTTTGGGGTAGCTTTTATTGCCTGCCTGGCCATGGTGGTGCTTTCCAAACCTGCGATTAAAAATCTGCAGTATGTAAAAACATGGATTGCCGGAATTGTGTTGGGCTTAGCTAACTTTGGCTCGATGTACTTCATGGTTGCCGCTCTTAACCACGTTAACCCCGCTACTGGTGAACCCGCCCAGGGTTCGGTGGTATTTGGAATTAACAACATAGGCGTGGTGCTTGCCGGAGTGCTGCTGGGATATTCATTTTTTAAGGAGCGTCCAACCCGTCTGAACTGGTCGGGAATTGCCTTGTCGGTTGTTGCAATTTTTATTCTAATGATTAGCTGATGCAGGCAGACGATACATACCAAACCATTGAGCTAAAAGCCGAAGGCCTATACAAGGAAAAGGGTAGCCGTTTTATTGCGCTGGCTTTTCCCGTATCTTCCGAGGTGCAGGTAAAGGCTATTCTCGATGACCTTAGGCAGGAGTACCATGATGCCCGTCATCACAGCTTTGCGTACATAGTTGGCTATAAAGGTGAGAGGTGGAGGGCTAACGACGATGGTGAACCCTCTGGAACGGCAGGTAAGCCAATATACGGACAGCTCCTCAGCTTTAACCTGACCAACGTACTGGTGGTGGTGGTACGATACTTTGGAGGGACAAAACTTGGCGTTTCGGGTCTGATTAACGCATATAAAACGGCTGCCTGCAACGCCCTCAAAAATGCCCGGATTGTTACCAAAACAATAGACCAAACATTCTCAGTTTTTGTTGACTACCCTGCGGTGGATGAGGTGATGAGGGTTATTAAGGATTTAAGTATTCAGGTGGTTGAGCAGCAGTTCGATATTCGGTGCATGTTACGCGTGTCGGTGCGCCAAAGCCTTTGTGAGGAGTTTACCTCCAGAATCAGCAAGGTGGAATCGGCATGGATAGATAGCGTTGACCAATAATTGTTTGTAAGGCCCTGTTAATCGGGGCTTTTTTTTACCACATACAACTTAAAACAACATGAGCATGAAAAGCAAAAGTTTGGTTTCAATTAACGACCTGAGCAAGGACGAGATGCTCAGGGTGCTTGACCTGGCTGGAGAATTCGAGAAAAACCCCAGCCAGCCTATTCTACAGGGGAAGGTGGTTGCCACGCTTTTCTTTGAGCCATCAACCCGAACCCGCTTAAGCTTCGAGAGCGCAGTCAACAGGTTGAGCGGGAGGGTTATTGGGTTTTCCGAGGCCTCGTCAAGTAGCGTTTCCAAGGGTGAAAGCCTCAAGGATACCATTCTAACTGTAGCCAACTACTCCGACCTGATTGTAATGCGGCATCCGGTGGAGGGGAGCGCCCGTTATGCCAGCGAGATATCGCCGGTGCCGGTTATTAATGCCGGGGATGGCGCCAACCAGCATCCAACCCAAACGCTGCTCGATCTGTACTCCATCCGCAAAACCCAGGGAACCCTCAACAACCTGAAGATTGTGATGGTGGGCGACCTGAAGTATGGCCGAACCGTCCACTCGCTGCTGATGGCTATTTCGCAGTTTAACGCCTCATTTGTTTTCATTGCCCCTCCCGAACTTCAAATGCCTCAGGAGTACAAGTTGTTTCTTAAGGAATCGGGTCTGAAGTTTGAGGAGCATACCGACCTGGCCGACAACATTGTTGATGCCGATGTTGTGTACATGACCCGTGTGCAGCGGGAGCGTTTTTCAGACCCTATGGAGTACGAAAAGGTAAAAAACGTTTACGTGCTTCGAAACCACATGCTCACTAACACCAAGCCAAACATGAAGGTTATGCACCCACTGCCACGTGTTAACGAAATTAGCGTTGACGTTGACGACAGCTCTAAAGCCTACTACTTTACCCAGGCCCTCAACGGGGTGTACACCCGAATGGCCATCATGTCGTTAATTCTTGGACTTAAGTAGCTACAAGGTGCCATAACGGAATACGGGTTGTTCATGAAATGCTGTCGTATGTTGGGCTTTTAAAGTTGTTTTACAGCTGGCCACCTCATGGCGATGTAGTAGTTGTTTTATAATTCGTTGCAATTTAACCAGCTAATAAATTAATCCGATGAAAGACAAAAAGCATTTAAGTGTAAGTGCAATTGAAAACGGGACGGTTATTGACCATATTCCTGCTCAGAACCTGTTTAAGGTTATCTCAATTCTTGGTCTCGACAAGATACCTAACCAGATTACCTTTGGAACCAATTTGGAAAGCCAGAGGCTGGGTCGAAAAGCCATAGTGAAAATTGCCGATAAGTACTTTG
>Ga0116191_1003640_pt1 | contig 11216 bp, 10 predicted proteins | sample AD_UKC111_MetaG_FD_89897 | JGI IMG/M metagenome (GOLD analysis project Ga0116191, IMG submission 89897) | Active sludge microbial communities of municipal wastewater-treating anaerobic digesters from Hong Kong - AD_UKC111_MetaG | ecosystem: Engineered > Bioreactor > Anaerobic > Digestate...
GCTCGGCTTCGAGTGCAACCAGTTCCGCCAGGTCGTGCTTTTGCCGCAAGGTGATTTCGAGCGCTTCCTCGCATCCACCTCCCGTGAGCGGGAGGAGATTCTCGAGGTGCTCTTTCAGACCGCAGACTACCGGGAAATCGAAGAGCGTCTCAAGAACAAAGCCAAGATGCTCGCCGAGCAGATTCAGTTGGCCCGGCAGCGAAGGCAGACTCTCTTGGAGGCCGCAGGAGCAAGCTCGGAGGACGAGCTTCGCGAGCGCAAGCGGCAAGCACAACAGCAGCTCGGCGCAATGGCTGCTGAGCTTGAACAGGCGCGCGAAGACGAACTTGCCGCGCAAAAGGCGGCCGAAGACGCACGAGTGGCGCAGGAGAAACTCGATGAACTGGTCACCGCTGAACTCGCACTTGGGGAGCTCACAAAGCGTGAACCAGAAGTCGATGGTCTGCGGCGGTCGCTTACTAGAGCGCGGAGGGCGGAAGGCCTGGTGGAGCTTGAAAGATCCACAAACGACCGGGCGGAAGAACTGACGGCTGCCACAAGCGAAAGGGTACGCGTCCAAGACGAACTGGTCAGTGCCACGGCGGCGAACAATGAGGCGCAAGCAGAACTTGCCGCCGAGGAGCAGCGCCAGCCGGAGCGCAACGAGGCCGTTGGGACGCTTCAGCGCCTCAGAGATCTTGAGGGTCGCGTCCTGAAGATCGCCGAAGCCGCCCGCGCAGTTTCAGAAGCGGAAGAAGCGTACTTCGCATGGGAACAGGAAGCCGGGAATCTCCGTTCCAGTGTAAGCGAGATTCAGGCTCGAATCGACAAGCGGTCGGCCAACCTGGAGGCAGCGATTGCCTCCGCCCAGAACCTTCGCGCCCTCGAGGTTACGGCCCAGCAGATCGACAAAAAACTGCGCCAGCGAAGGCGCCTGGTGGAAATCGAAACGGCCTTGGTTGAGGCGCGCCGGAAGCGTGATCGCGCCGATGACGCGGTCACCCAAAAATCCGCGCAGATGGACAAGACGCGGCGGCACTATGAAGATCTCCATTCCCAATGGATCGCCGGCCAAGCCGCTATCCTCGCGGCCCAACTGGTATCGGGCACCCCGTGCCCCGTGTGCGGATCCACTGAGCATCCGGCGCCGGCGCGCTCGAGCGCCACGCTGCCGGAAGAGCAGGATCTGAGGGAACACCAGAAGTCAATCCGCCGCCTGGAAGAGGACCTCGACAAATTGCGGGCTGCGCAAGCTGCAGCGGTGACGGAGGTTACTCGCTACGAGACGGAAGAGCAGACGTTGGTCGCAGAGTTGGGCGAGATGGCTCGAGTCGCCGTTCCAATCCTCGAACAGAACTACTCCGATTGCGTGGCACAGGTGAATGCCGCTCGGCAGGCAAGCGAGTCACTGGCGTCGCTTCAAAGCGGGCAGGAAGAGGATCGCCGCGAGCTGGATGCAGTCAATCGCCGTTTGGACGAAGCGGAGGCCCAACGGCAGAAGGCGGCGACGGATCTGGTCGCGAAACGCCAATTGCTGGCCGAGCGGGAGACCGGAGTGCCGGAGGACCTGAGGGGGGAAGAGGCATTGCGGCGAGCCATTGACGCGGCGGTGCAGAGGATAGAGGGTCTCGACTGCGCCTACGAACAAGCGCGCAAGAAGGCAGGGGACGCAAGAAGCGAGGTCGCCCGCTGTGAAGCTGCACTCAGCGCTGTGGAGAGTAGGGAGCGGTCGGCGGCCGAGCGCCTCCGTGCTTCCAAGGCGGCATTCGAACAGCGCATGAAAGACCAGGGATTCAGTACCGCAGAGGAGTATTCCGCAGCGAAACTCGACATTCCGAGGATCGACAGCATCGAGGCTCAAATCAGACAGTTTGAAGGGGAGGTGGCGGCCGCTCGGGATCGCCTTGGTCGCGCTCGCTGTATGACCGAGGGCATCGAGAAACCCGATATGGTCGCGATCCAAGCCACGTTAGATGAAGCCAAGCAAAGGGTGGCCGCGCTCCAAAGAACCCAATACGAGATCAGTGCGGTCATATCGGCTGCCGATGGGTTCTTAGCTCACCTTGACGACGTTGCGGGGCAACTGGCGAGCCTGGAGGCTGACCACAAAGTCTACGGAAGGATTGCGGAGGTCGCATGTGGTGATAACCCGATGCGAATCACTTTCCAACGGTTTGTTCAGGGTGCGTTGTTCGACGATGTGCTCCAGGCGGCGTCGACCCGGCTGCGAAGAATGAGCAAAGGGCGCTTCGAACTTCAGCGGGCAGCTAAGGCCACCGATGGACGGCAATCAGGAGGGCTTGACATTGAGGTTCTGGATAGCCACTCGGGAACGGCGCGGCCCGTGTCCTCACTTTCTGGCGGCGAAACATTCCTTGCGTCGTTGTCGCTGGCGCTCGGCCTGGCAGATGTGGTCCAGAACTACGCCGGCGGGAGGCAATTGGAGGCCCTGTTCATCGACGAGGGCTTCGGCTCCCTCGATCCGGAGGCCCTGGATCACGCGCTCCAAGTGCTCACTGAATTGCGTCAAGGAGGCCGTTCTATCGGGATCATCTCTCACGTCGGCGAACTCAAAGAGAGAATCAGCACGCGCATTGAGGTCGTCCCCCAAAACAGGGGCAGCAGGGCGCAGGTTGTTGGCGCTTTGGCACCGCCACCTGTCAATTAGCCACGAGCAGCCCGAACTCGAAAGTACAATGGGCTTTCAACAGTAGGGAGTTCCAAGAACGCAGGAGAGTTGAAGGTATGGATGACGACCTGACCCTGCCGTTGGTGTGGCCTTCCTCGATCCGGCCGCAGGGAGGCACTGCCGCGCCGTGGCTTGAAGTTGCAGGCAAGGATGCACGCCTGATGGGTGTAGTTTGGGCCTTGGATTCTTTCGGAGTCCAGATTCTGCGGGAACGCCTGGAGCAGGGTTCCCCGGGGCTCAAAGCCAAGTTCGTAGTGGCTGTCCACGCCACCAGTCCGACAACAAGCAACGTACTGCGACAGTTATTGGAATTGGCTGGATCCCACGGTGATCGCATGGAAGCGGCGCTCATTGCCGTTAGTCTTGACAGCAACGCCTCACCGATGACGTCGCTCTGCATCGTGGATGCCGGTATCGGGCGGTCGAGGTTTTGGATCGGCAACTCCGGCAATCTTGGCTGCCTCCTTGCAGGAGATGGGCATCTAAACCTCGCTTTCGAAGGTGACTCGACACTCACTGCTCGCTGGCTCGACTGGTTCTCGGGCCTGTGGAGCCGAAGCGCCCCCCTGACGCCGCTCACTGCTGAAGTCCCTGCCCTAGTTCCCGCCAGAGGGACCGAGGCCGCGGCCGAGTCTTGGCGTCAGTACGAGGAACTATGCCGTCAGCTGGGTGCGCCCGAACAACTGACGGGTGGTCACAGTGACGGCACCGTTCCTTACACGACAACCCAGGAGGAGGCAGAAAAGCAGCGCCAGGCCACCGAGAAGATCTGCCAGGATCTGGGGCTGCCACTGCCTGACCCTCTACTGGAGAAAGTGGCGCGGCTCTTCGCGCTAGGCCAGGTGATCACCATCGACAAGAGCAGCCGAACACCGCCGTTGGAGCTGCCGATTCGCGCCGAGTGGCTCGGCCTGGAAGGCTCCCGGACTGTGGGCATGATTTCGCGCGAAACGAGGTTCCGCATTCGTATATTCGACGAACAGAAGAGCAAGGCCCTGGAGTCGAAGCGTAACGGCGTATCCGAGCTCATCAAGCGACTCACCTACCCCCTTGCTGATGGAGTGCGCTGGATTCCACTGGCGGCGCGGCCGCTGCTCGAGCGTGAACGTGCCAGATTGGAGAAAGATGCACAGGATCTGCTTCGTAGCCTAATCGGCCAGTCCGCGAGCGAGTTCGCGAAGTCCCGGCGAACACAGATTGAACACGATGCCGATCAGATCTATGCCGAGTTGCACCCTGGTGGACGCCTTCCTCAGGGCACGCTCAACCTGATTCTGCGCGACTTGGAGGATCGGCTCGCGAAAGCCACCAGTCAGAGCTTTCTACCCAAGGTCAGCTATGCCACCCAGCAATTCTCTGCCGGCGCGGTTTCGGAGCACGTGGCACAGTGGGCGCCAGCTCGCACACTGCTAGCCTCTGTTGCCGAGTACGGTAGGAAGGCAGTCACAGAGAAGGGTCATCTCCGAGGTCACGAGATCCCAGAGGACGAGTTGCTCGACGCGATGAACGTGTGCGACGACCATATTATCCGCGACCGACGTGATCCCAAGTCGCGCCACGTTGCCAAGCGAGAATTGCTTGACCTGGAAGAGATCCTGGGCGATGAGAACGACGATCGCCAAAAGTGCCGGCGCATCCTCGAGTTGATCGAAGGACAATCTGGCCCGAAGTCGAATACTCATGCCGATCGGCCGACCCTGTTCGCGGGATAGCAAGAGCAGTTGTCGCGGTCGTCGACCGACATTGAGCCTGATATACATACGCGATTATAATTATGGCTTTAGCGGCCAATGCCTGTCCTCCGGCCCCTCTCGGCTCCGGACAAGCTCGGCGATCGAGGAAGGAGCAATCTCTGCCGGGACGTCCATCATCGGTCGGTATCACGGCTCCGCAGTCGCGGACGCTCAACGAGATCCGCGCCTTTGCGGCGCAGCACGGCTACCCTCCAACCATCAAAGAGTTGGCTGAGATCCTGGGCATCTCGCACGCCAGTGTTCATCAGCAGGTCGGGCAACTCACCCGAAAGGGCTATCTTCGCCATGAACCGGGCAAATCTCGAGGCATGGCCATCGTGCGCGAGGCGGAGGGCAATATCGCCGAACTCGTTGCCGTACCCGTGGTTGGCAGGGTAGTCGCTGGGTTGCCACTATTAGCGGAGCAGAACATCACCGGCGAGATCCTTGTCGACAGCGCGGTCGTCAGGCAAGGCCGGTGCTTCGCCCTTGAAGTCCAAGGCGACAGCATGAAGGACGTCGGCATCAAGATAAACGACCTCCTGGTTGTTCGTCAGCAGCCGGTCGCCGACAACGGCGACATCGTCGTTGCGTTGCTCGATGGCGATGCCACGGTGAAGCGACTATCAGTTCGGGGCGCCCAGGTTGAGCTGCGGCCTGAAAATGCCCGCCACAAGCCGATCCCGGTGGGTCCGGAGAGCGACTTCCGCATCATCGGTAAGGTGATCGGCGTGTGGAAACGGCCGGCAAGGACACGCGGGCGCGCCGGACCATCCTCGCGCTCAGATTGAAACCACCAAACAACTTAAGGAGTCAGCATGAAGCCGGAGTACAACCCCAGGAACATTCTTCGCGTCGTTTCGACGCCCCTGCTCCAGGAGTACTTTGACCTGCGCGGGTTGCTGACGGGTTTTGACTGGGACCAATTTAGTGTCGAATCGCTGTATGACGTCTGGATGGCGCTGCCCGCCGCGGACCGCAATGCGGTGTCTGTAGATTTTCAAAACGCCTTCAACCTGACGTCGAGACAAGGCATCAAAACGATCCTTGAGGCCGGCCGCTCGCAGGGGATCGACCTTCTACCAGCGATTGGCACAGGCCGCGCCAGTGTGGACAAGGTCTTCCGAGTGCTTCTGGACCAGCCGGAAGTATTCCGCATCGCCACCAACTTCGCCTGGGCCGACAATCTGAAGCGGTATTGGTATAGGCGGCATGACCTTCCGCAGGTGCCGCCGGACCTCAGTCCGGAAGCGCGCGAGGCACTCCGACTCGCCATCTCGGCGCGCTACATGCGGGATGAGGGTAGGGGCGAGTTTTGCGAGATCGAAGTATACCCGCGCGGCGACGCACACTACTTCATGGTCTACCTGGCCGATCATCCTTCCTCCGTCATCTGCTTTGAGAACTCCAATCAGCTCAAACGCAGCCTCCAGCAGCGCGCCTTCGATGTGGTGTTCAGATTCGAGGGCACGAGCGGCTCCTTGGAACTCTACGCCGAGGGCAGCGCCGAGCTCCGCCAGGCGCTGGCCGAGATGTTCGTCAGGTGCGTACTGCGACAGGACATGGCACTCGACAAGGTACCCGCGCCGGTCTTTGCCCTCGATCGGCTGAAGGACCCGGACTTTCGCTTCAAGATCGACCCCGCCGACGGCATCAAGGCAATGCGCTTGCGCTCGATGCGGCTCGGCGCGAACGGCTCCGACGGTGGCCGGATTACCTTTACCGCACCGCCTCGCTCAAAGGACTACCGTCTACACCGGTTCATCGACCGTGGTCTCAACGCAACGAACTATCCGCTGGCAGACTTGAAGGTGGAATGCGTGACCATTCAGGCCCAAATGTTGCGGGGCAACCCGCGGCCCACCAGCGTGACCTTCAACCTCACGTCGAGTAATTCCTGCAACCTGAAGGACACGCCCGAACACAACAAGATCCGGGAATGCCTGAAGCGATCCGAGATCCTCTGTGGATAGCGCACTTGAACAGGTTCTAAAGCGGACCAACCTCGAAGGCCATGTCATCGTTTACGACGAGACGCGGACATGGCCGGCGGCCGAGCGGGAGGCGATATTCCAGCTCGACATCCTCCGACAGATCGAGGACGCGGAGTACGTCACCTGCGATGCCTGCGGCGATCCACACGACGCCGAAGTCATCATGGACCTGGGCACGGAACCCAGGATTTACTGCGGTGCCGTCGGACTGATGTCAATACGTCCTGAGCGCCTGCACCAGTGGGAGGTGGATTTCGCGGTCCTTGCGAGGCTCCTTGTGGCCGAGCTCCAATTGTCAGGCGACGTCCAGGCACTCATGCCGGGCAGACTCTGGCTTCTCGGGAGGAAGCAGGTCTCGGGTCGGATGGCCGAGTTCTTCCTGGCGCACGGAATAGCTTGGCCGGATGGCACAGAAATTCTCCGGGCCGCACCAAGGATCCAGAGCTCCCCGGCGCCAATCATCCTCTGTCCCAACCGCTTGCCTCAAGACCCGGAATGGCAGCAGAACGGCCGGACACTCTTCTCGTTGACCGAACTGATGCGCCTTGAGGACGGGCGGCTCGTGACCGACTTCGACGCCTTCGGGGATCTCTACCGCCAAGTTGCCGCTCGGGTGGAGGAACCGCCGGCACCCACACCGATACCCGATAGGGCCAAGCTTCTCAAGAACTTCTGCGATCAGTACCCGTGTCGCCTGAAGGATGTGTACTTCTGGGCCAACGTCGCCCGCGCGGACCTCAACAAGTGGAAGCTGGGGCGGCCCGAGGTCCCTAACCACTCCGAAAAGGCCATCCGAATTGAAAAACTGCTCCAGCGTGGCCAGAAAACCCGCGTCTGAACGATCGCCTACATTTTCACCTACATCGCCTACATTGATCGCCTACATACCTCCTGCCCCATGATTGGGTCGTGCGAACGACGCCGAACCTCGAACGGGCAAGTGAAACGGGCGGCCAGCCGATCGAAGCGCTGCTGGACGAGAAGGAACTGGCGCAACGGCTGTGCGTCTCCATTGGGACGCTTCGCTACTGGCGCACGGAAGGTAAGGGCCCCCGCTACCGCAAGGTCGGCCAGTTGGTCCGCTACGCCCCGTCGGACGTTCAGGACTGGCTGAACAGCCGTCCCGCTGGCGGCGAGGAGGTCAGCCGTGGCTGAAGCCGCCTACGCCGACGTCGAGGCCGGCCGCATTCTGCTGCGGACGCCGTTCTCGAACCTGCTCCTGTGCAAGCGGATCCCAGGCGCATCTTGGGACAAACCGCGGCGCTTGTGGACCTACCCGGCGACGCCGCAGCACGCACGCCTAATCCGATCCTCGATTCCGCGGCTCGAGGCCAGCGACAAGTTCGCGGAGTTGCTGGCAGCCAAAGCCGTCACGCCAGAGCCGCAGGCAATGGTGCCCGAGCCGGAATATGCGCTCGAACTTCCCGCCGGACTCAAGACTACGCCCTGGCGGCACCAGATCGAGGCGTTCCGGTTCGCGATGGAACGCCCGCTGCGCGGCACGGGAGCTGCCCTGCTGGCGCTCGAGATGGGTGTCGGCAAAACGCTGGTCGCGCTGATGGTGCTGGCCGCGATGGCCGCCCGGCGCATCCTGATCTGCTGTCCGCTGCGCGTCATACCGGTTTGGCAACAGCAGATCGAACGGCACCTTGATCTGCCGTTGATCGTCGTGACGCTCGACGACAGCGCTGGCAGCGTCGCCAACAAGAAGAAGCTCGCCGAGGAGAAACTGCGGTTGGCCGAGGCCACCGGGCGGCCGCTGGCGGTCATCATCAACTACGACTCGGTTTGGCGTGCGCCCTTTGCGGAGTGGGCCGAGCAGCAGCTGTGGGACCTGATCATCGCTGACGAATCCCACCGCCTGAAGGCGCCCGGCGGCAAGGCGAGCCTGGCCTTCAAACGCCTGCGCTCCCGTGCCCGCGCGCGTCTGGCGCTCACCGGAACGCCGCTGCCGCATTCGCCGCTCGATGCCTACGCGCAGTTCCGCTTCCTCGATCCCTCGATCTTCGGGCCGTCGTTCGCGGCCTTCCGCCAGAAGTACGCCGTCATGGGTGGTTTCCAAAAGAAACAGGTCACCGGCTTCCAGCACCTCGATGAACTCGAGGCGCTCATGAAGACCATCACCTTCCGTGTGTCGAAGGACGTTCTCGACTTGCCGCCCGAAACGCACGTGACTTACGAATGTGACTTGTCGCCTGACGCGCTCCGCGTCTACCGCGACCTGGAGGAAGACTTCGTCGCCGAGGTCCGCGACGGGCGCGTCACCGCCGCCAACGCCATGGTGAAGCTGCTGCGGTTGCAGCAGGTGGCCGGCGGTTGGGTCAAGACCGACGACGGCCAGTACCATCGCGTCGACTCGGCGAAGCAGAACCTGCTCGCCGACACGCTCGAGGATATCGGCACCAACGAACCCGTTGTCGTCTTCTGCCGTTTCCACGCCGACCTCGATGCCGTCCACGAAGCCGCCAAGGCCGCAGGCTTCCAGAGCCTTGAGCTCTCCGGACGCCGCGACGAACTGAAACGCTGGCAGTCGGGCGATGCCCAAGTTCTTGCCGTGCAGATCAGCGCCGGCGGTGTTGGCGTGGACCTCACGCGCGCCCGCTACTCGATTTACTACTCGCTCAGCTTCTCGCTGGGTGAATACGACCAAGCCTTGAGCCGGGTCCACCGTCCCGGCCAGACGCGCCCGGTGGAGCATATCCACCTGGTGGCGCGGAACACGGTGGATCGCAAGATCATGCGCGCGCTGGAGGCGCGCGCGGAAGTCGTCGAGGCCGTTTTGGCCGAGATCAAAGCCTAACCGGAGAAAGGACTCGTCGCTCATGAACATGGAGCAGTTGAAAGAGTTCGTGTGCCTCGAAACGCGTAAGCGCGAACTCGACTCGGAACTCAAATCAATCGCGGCGCGGATTGACGACCTGGAACAGGCCTTGGTGCCGCAGTTTCTGGCCGATGGCGTGGCCTCGATGAAGGTCGACGGCCGCACGGTCTACATCGCCCAGGACATTCACGCCAGTCCTGCGAACGACCGCGCCGAGGTCATCGCCGCGCTCAAACGATCCGAGCTCGGCCAGTACGTCTCGGAAAACTACAACACGCAATCGCTCCGCGCGTTCGTGCGCGAAGTGGCCGAAGAAGCGCGCCTGCGCTGCCAGCAGCAGAACCGGCTCTTCACAGAAGAGGAAGTCCGCACGGCGCTGCCGTCGCCGCTCTCGGACGCCCTCAAGGTTTCGTTCGTTCATTCCCTGCGCAGCAGGAAAGCCTGACAAGGAGAAAGCACAACATGTCCACTGAACTCGTTCAAATCCAGACGCCGCGAGCTCTTTCGGCGCTCGACAGTAACCTGGACTCGATCAACGAAGCCATCGCCACCAATATCTCAGGCGGCGGCATCTCTGACTTCGATCTGCCCCGCGTGAAGATCTCGGGTGGGGCGAGCCCGCGCTGGATCGTCCCCACGCTCGAAGGCGAAGAGACGCTCGCGCGCCTGGATGGCGTCATCGTCTACGCCCGCGACACCCGGGTCTACTACAAGACCGCCTTCGGCAAGTCGACCGGCAAGCAACCGCCGGATTGCACGTCTTTTGACGGCATCACAGGCAAGGGCAAGCCGGGTGGCGATTGCTCGCGTTGCCCGCTGGCCGAATATGGCAGCGCCGAGGAGGGCTCGGGGCAGGCCTGCAAGCAGGTGAAGCAGATCTTCATCCTGCGCGGCGACCTGCTGCTGCCCGAGGTCGTGTCGTTGCCGCCGACCAGCCTCAAGGGCGCGCGGCAGTTCTTCCTGAAGCTGACCACGCAGGGCATCCCGTACTACCAGGCCGTCATCGGCATGGAACTTGAAAAGGCCCAGAACGCCGCCGGCATCCAGTACGGCAAGGCGCAGCTCAAGTTCGTCCGCAAGTTGACGCCCGAGGAAGCCACCCGCGCGCAGCAGTACCACCAGCTCTGCCGGACGCTCGCCGAGCGTGTGCCCACCGGCCTTGATCCCGAGGTCCGCGAGCAGGGCGGCGAATCGGTGCCGTTCTAACCGAGGGACGCCATGTTGATCGGCACACTGCTTCTTATCGCAGTCGCGCTCTGGTTCGTGCACTGGTTGACGAACCCGGAGCGCCGCTCGCTAACCCTCACGGCGGCCCGCCTGCTTCGGCGCGCGGGCCGCTGGCTCTGGGCCGCCGGCGAAGGCCTCGAGCACGGCTTCTTGCATAGCCAGCGAGTCCGCCACCAGATCCGCCTCGACCTGGAGGCGCGGCCATGAAGGGTGCGGACGTGGTCCGGCTGCCCATTACCGAGATCCGGCTCGACGGCGGTACGCAGCCGCGCTCGGCGCTCGACTTCGCAGCCATCGATGATTACGCGGAGGCGATGGCGTCGGGCGTAAAGTTCCCGCCGGTGGTCGTCTTCCATGATGGCAAGCACTACTGGCTCGCCGACGGTTTCCACCGCCTGAAAGCCGCCTTCGCCTCGGGCTTCGATGCGATCGACTGCGAACTGCGCCAGGGAACGCTCGAAGACGCCCAGTGGTACAGCTTCAGCGCCAACAAGACCAACGGGCTCCGGCGCACCAACGAGGACAAGCAGCGGGCGGTGAAGTCCGCCCTGCTACATCCCCGCGCCGCGGAAATGAGCAACTCGGCCATCGCCCGGCACGTGGGTGTCGATGAAGCCACGGTGCGGAACTGGCGCACCAGGCTGGCCGCATCTTCGGAAATTCCGAAGATAGCCACCCGCACTGTTTCGCGGCAGGGTTCGACGTATCAGCAGCGGACCGCCCAGATTGGCCGGCGCCGCCCCGCGAAGCCGTCGGCTCCGGGTGCCCACAGC
>Ga0116191_1003643_pt1 | contig 11211 bp, 9 predicted proteins | sample AD_UKC111_MetaG_FD_89897 | JGI IMG/M metagenome (GOLD analysis project Ga0116191, IMG submission 89897) | Active sludge microbial communities of municipal wastewater-treating anaerobic digesters from Hong Kong - AD_UKC111_MetaG | ecosystem: Engineered > Bioreactor > Anaerobic > Digestate | place...
AATTGAGCAGAAAATGGCCGAGTTGGCCCATCAAAAGCTTGATGTTGTTAGGAAGGATGTTACGAAAGAGGAGGCGCTAGCTACATATCAGGCCAAAGGCGACCCATACAAGGTTGAGCTGATCAGCGACCTTCAGGATGGCACCATCACTTTCTACACCCAGGGTGATTTTACCGACCTTTGCCGCGGACCACACCTTCCAAACACTGGCTATATTAAGGCCATTAAAATTCTTAGCATTGCGGGGGCGTACTGGCGGGGAAACGAGAAAAATAAAATGCTTACACGTATCTATGGCATTACATTTCCCCAAAAAAAATTGCTCGATGAGTACATGGTTATGCTCGAAGAGGCTAAGAAACGCGACCATCGCAAGCTTGGGAAAGAAATGGAGCTATTCACCTTTTCGCAGCATGTTGGTCAGGGGTTACCCCTCTGGCTACCCCGTGGTGCGCAGCTTCGCTTTCAACTCGAAATGTTCCTTCGAAAAGTTCAGCAGAGGTATGGCTACGAGCAGGTTATTACCCCTCACATCGGACAGAAGGAACTTTACGAGATTTCGGGACACTGGGCAAAATATGGTAAGGATAGCTTTAAACCTATCACAACCCCTCAGGAGGGTGAAGAGTTTCTGCTTAAACCCATGAACTGCCCCCACCACTGTGAGATATACAAATCGAAACCTCGTTCCTACAAGGACTTACCCCTCAGGTTGGCTGAGTTTGGAACAGTTTACCGTTACGAGCAAAGCGGCGAACTACACGGGTTAACGAGGGTTAGAGGGTTTACCCAGGACGATGCCCATATCTTCTGTCGCCCCGACCAGCTTAAGGAGGAGTTCATCAAGGTAATCGACATTGTTCTGTATATATTTAAAACTCTCAATTTCAAGGAGTACACTGCCCAGGTTTCTTTAAGAGACCCAAAGGATAGGGAAAAGTACATCGGAACGGATGAAAATTGGGAGAAAGCTGAAAGCGCCATCGTCGAAGCAGCTGCTGAACGTGGACTTAAAACAACCACTGTTATTGGCGAGGCCGCATTCTACGGGCCTAAACTTGATTTCATGGTTAACGACGCCATAGGCCGGAAATGGCAGCTGGGAACCATTCAGGTTGACTATAACCTGCCCGAACGCTTTCAGCTTGAGTACATTGGCTCCGACGACAAGCGTTACCGCCCGGTTATGATACACCGTGCCCCTTTTGGTTCCATGGAACGCTTTGTGGCCGTTCTCCTGGAGCATACCGGCGGGAAACTTCCTGTTTGGCTTGCCCCCGACCAGGTTGTAGTGCTACCTATCAGCGAAAAGTTCAGCGATTACGCAAAAAAAGTTTTTAATTATCTAAATAATTCCGATATTCGCACCCTAATTGATGACCGTAACGAGAAAATAGGTAAGAAGATAAGGGACAACGAGTTACGCCATATTCCCTACCTGTTAATTGTAGGTGAAAAAGAGGCGGAAAACGGTGCGGTTGCCGTTCGGGTTCAAGGTGAGGGCGATAAGGGTCAAATGCCGCTGGATGATTTTGTTAAGCTCGTTAAGAATAACATCGAAAGTCAACTTACTGAAATATAGTTAACTATAACCAATAGGAGGACAAAGCTATAGCAACACCAGTACATTCCCAGGTTAGAAAGGACGTAGATAATAAATTCCTGGTAAACAATGAAATAAGAAACAAGGTAGTGCGGCTTGTCGGGGAGAACATTGAGAACCCAGGCGTTTTCTCTATTGAAGAGGCCAGACGATTAGCCGATGAGCTTGAACTCGATCTTGTGATGATTTCCGATAAGGCCGATCCACCCGTTTGCCGTATTATTGATTACCAGAAATTTCTCTACCAGCAAAAGAAGAAACAAAAGGAAATCAAGGCCAACGCCCAGAAAATTGTCGTTAAGGAAATCCGTTTTGGCCCCAACACCGATGAGCATGACTACAACTTTAAGTTGAAACATGCCCAGAACTTCCTTAAAGAAGGAGCAAAGGTGAAAGCCTACGTTTTTTTTAAGGGACGTTCAATACTTTTTAAGGAGCAGGGCGAAATTCTCCTCCTGCGATTTGCCCAGGATTTGGAAGACCTTGGCAAGGTAGAGCAGTTGCCCAGGTTAGAAGGTAAACGAATGATCATGTTATTATCTCCAAAGGGAGCTAAGAAATAGTATTAAACCTAAATAATTTCAGTTTAGAATGCCAAAGATTAAAACTCATTCCGGTGCCAAGAAACGGTTTTCTTTTACCGGAACAGGAAAAATTAAGAGGAAACATGCCTACAAGAGCCATATCCTTACCAAGAAGGAAACCAAGCAAAAAAGAAACCTTACTCACTTTACCATTGTTGACAAGGCAGATGAGAAAAGGGTTAAAAGGATGCTTGGAATCAGGTAGTCATGATTCTAGTACTATCATTTACAGCTACTTTTATTACTAATCAGAATGAATTAGCGCCAAAGTGTCCGGATTTCGGAACGCTAACCATTCAAAAATTTTAAAACTATGCCACGCTCAGTCAATGCTGTTGCATCAAGAAACAGAAGGAAGAAAATCCTTAAACAGACAAAGGGCAACTTTTTAGCCCGCCGTAATGTTTACACCGTTGCCAAGAATACCTTGGAGAAGGGTTTAACCTACGCATACCGGGATCGTAAGAAGAAGAAAATTGAGTTTCGTGCCCTGTGGATCCAGCGTATTAACGCAGGTGTTAGACCTTACGGGTTAACTTACTCGGAATTTATGGGTAAAATCAACAAGAAAGGTATTGCGATTAACCGTAAAGTTCTGGCCGACCTGGCCATGAACAACCCCGAGGCTTTCAAGTCAATTGTTGATTCTGTTAAGTAAGCTTTAGCAGCTCATCATTGCTTTGCATTTTGGAGGGGTAGGTGCCCCTCTTTTAGTTTATATCCTTTTCACCTTACTTGCGGGTTGGTAATGCTATCAAATATTTTGGCTATATTGCAGAAAAAATAATAGCTATGTTGAGGCTGGCTGTAGTTGGATACGGGAAAATGGGGCATGAAGTTGAAGCCATGGCGTTGGAAAGAGGTCATGAGGTGATTTTGAGGATAGACAGGGAAAATGCTCATGAGCTAACCCCGGAAAGGCTTCAATTTGCTGATGTTGCTATTGAATTTTCCTCACCGCAATCGGCAAAAGCAAATGTGGAGGCTTGTTTAAATGCCGGAGTTCCTGTGGTTTGTGGAACAACTGGTTGGGTCAATGAGTTGGAAGAGCTTACTAAGCGGGTTAGAGCGGGTGGCGGAACTCTTTTCTATGCCTCTAACTATAGCGTGGGCGTTAATGTTATGTTTAAGATTAGCGCCCTGCTGGCCCGATACCTCGATAAAATTGGCGGTTACTCTGTAGGTATTAAGGAAATACATCACCTCCAAAAGCTGGATGCTCCAAGCGGCACAGCTATTACCATTGCGGGTAAAATTGCTGAAGAAATTCCCTCAATTACCGGTTGGACGCTGCTCCCCAAGCGGGAGGATGGTAAAATACCTATTGAGGCTATAAGGGAAGGAACGGTTCCAGGAACTCACATCATCTCTTTCAGCTCCGACCAGGATAGTATTTTATTCACCCACGAAGCTAAAAGTAGGCGAGGTTTTGCCCTTGGAGCAGTGATGGCTGCCGAATTCCTGTACAACAAGGTGGGTTTTTTCACCATGGACGATTTGCTTGCCTTTGATTAGGGTGATGATGCCAGCACGTAAACTTTTAAACCAGCTAAACAGAAAAAATCATTTCAACAAGCCTAAAACAATGCACCTCATTGTTGAATGCATAGCAGGAATGTTAACTTATGGTAATTGGGTGATTTTGTATTCCCTGTTTAGCTACAACTAGTTCAATTAAATAATAGTTTTGCAGTGTAAATTTCAGTTAACCGGAATATGACCACAAAAATTGGAAGCTTACTTAAAAATCGGTACTTCAACCTAGGCTTGTCGTCCCTCATCTACATTTTAATGGTAATTTGGGTAGGCAACTATTGGCTGCTTATAGGATTAGCCGTTATTTTTGACTTTTATATCACCCGTAAGGTTAACTGGACTTTTTGGAAAAAAAGGGGACAAAAAAAGACGGTTCTCATTGAGTGGGTTGATGCTATTGTTTTTGCGGTTATCGCCGCCCTGCTTATCCGCTTGTTTCTGATTGAGGCCTATACCATCCCTACTTCATCTATGGAGAAAACCCTTATGGTTGGCGACTACCTTTTTGTTAGCAAGGTTAGCTACGGTCCTAAAATGCCCAATACTCCCATTTCATTCCCCTTTGTTCACAACACCCTGCCGTTTTCAAAGAAGGCCAAATCGTATGTGGAGTGGCCCCGATGGCCATATAAGCGGCTGGCAGGACTGGGCAGTATAAAGCGTAACGACGTGGTGGTATTCAACTTTCCTGAGGGGGATACCGTTGTGCTGCAGGACCCCAACTCAAGCTACTACACCTTGGCCAGGTTTTACGGCCGCGATTACCTCTGGCAAAACTTCGACATTGTTTATCGGCCTGTTGATAAGCGCGACAACTACATTAAGCGATGCGTTGCCATTCCGGGTGATACCATTAAGGTTGTCCATGGACAGCTCTATGTGAATGGAAAGGAGCAGGTGAAAATAGGTGAAAGACAATACAACTACCGTATTAAAACGAATGGGGGTACGATTAACCCCAAGCGTTTTGAAGAGCTAGGCATTGCGAAGGCCGATCAGAACTTTAACCCGGCTGAATCGGAATATGTAATTCCGTTAACTGAAGAAATGCTCGATCGTATTAAGGGCTACGGCAACATAGTTAAGATTGAAAGGATGGAAAATACCGATTCAACCAAAATGTGGCAAATGATTTTTCCCCATAATCCAAGTTATCCATGGACAGAGGACAATTTTGGCCCCCTATGGATACCGGCCAAAGGGGTTACCGTTAGCCTAAACCTAGATAACCTGCCTCTCTACGAACGAATAATTGATGTTTACGAGAATAACGACCTGGTTGTTCGTAACGGAGCTATCTATATTAACGGAAAGCCTTCCAACTCCTACACTTTTAAAATGGACTACTATTTTATGATGGGCGACAACCGCCACAATTCTGCCGATAGTCGATTCTGGGGTTTTGTTCCCGAGGATCATGTGGTAGGAAAGGGTTCTTTTATCTGGTTATCGCTCGATAAGGATAGGCATTTCCCCTTCAACATCCGATGGAAAAGAATTTTTTCCGGCATTCACTAATCTTCACTCATTTGAAACAGCATGGTGGATGGTGTATTTATTAACCATCATTGCTAACGTTCACCTGTTGCTATAGGGCATAATTACAGTTTGGGGAACAATGAACTACAAAGTGGTTCTATCAACGGCCTACCTGCCTCCTGTTCAGTATTTTGCCAAGTTCTTGGCATGTGAAGTTGTATATATTGAATCGGCCGAAAACTACACCAAACAGTCTTACCGCAACCGTTGTACCATTCTGAGCGCCAACGGTCCTCTGAGTTTATCGGTGCCTGCCGTCAAATTGATGGGCAACCATACACCTATCACCAGTGTTGGAATTGATAATTCGACCGAATGGCAGAAGAATCATTGGCGGGCCATTGAATCAGCCTATCGTTCTTCCCCTTTTTTTGATTTTGTTGCCGATTTGCTATTCCCCTTCTACTCCCAAAGGTTTGAAAATCTTTTTGAGTTGAACATGGGGTTGCTCAGGGCTCTACTAGGCTTCTTGGGCGTGGATGTTGATGTTCGCCTTACAACAAGCTATTTGACCACCTATCCTGAGGAATACCATGACTACCGGCAACTTATCCACCCAAAGCGTTCACCCTCGGCAGACGACCACATCGTCTGGGTTGAGTACTACCAAATTTTTTCAGATAGGTTTGGTTTTGTCTCCAACCTTAGCATTATAGACTTGCTTTTTAACGAGGGTATAGGTGCAGCTTCCATTCTGGAGTCCATGAACAAGTAAACCTGCCCGGGTGTTGGGCAGGTTGTGTGGGTTAGTTGGTGGTATTTGTAATCTTAAAATCTGAATCCCAGGGTTATCAGGAATTTCCCATCCCTCGTTTTTGTGGAAACCGTACTGAGATCGGCCCAGTCGTAGAATTTATAGTTAGCTTTCTGGAGAGTTTGCAGGTAGGCCGCATCAATGGTAAAATCGCCCACCCGGTAGCCAAGACCGAATGACAGCTGGTTTGTATTGGCGTTATCATTTAAAAAACCAGACTTGTAGGGCGATGGGTAGTAGGCATAGCCTGCTCTTACCGAAAAATCATTAATTCGTGCTTCGCCGCCTACACGTATGTTGGTAACATTTCTGAAATGACCGTCGATGCTCTGGTTTAAATCGGCAAAGTTATCGCCGTTTCCTCCATTCCGAAATCTCATGGCAGAGTAGTCCAAATGCTCCACATCCACACTTATTAGCCCATATTCTTTTATGATATAGGCAAAACTCCCCACAAGTTTGAATGGGGTTTCAAAGTCATAGTCAAATTTACCAAGAGGTGAGTTACTGCTATAGTTGGTCTCGGCTCCGGCGATGTCGAAGTTGGATTTCATGGTGTAGGAGTAGCTGTCGGTGAAAGAGAAGAAAGTGGGGGTGTGGATGGCTGCACCAATTCTTATGCTCGGAATAGGGTTGTATATAGCCCCTAACTTAATGTTGTAGCCAGTTCCGTTGGTTTCAAAGTACTGCATGTAGTCGGAGTAGTAGAAGCGATCGCCATTGGATCGAGCAGGGTTAGACTGAAAGGCATCCTCGCTGTATGTTGCATTGTAGGTGAAGCTGTAATCGGCAATGCCTACTGTTAGCCCAAGGAAAAGTTTGTTAGAAATGTTTGCGGCAAAGGAGATATCAAACTCACCCGAACCGCCCTTGGTGGATACAACATTCTTCTGAACCACTCCATCCCCAAGAAGTAAAGCAGGTTCGTACTCGGTACCATTCGTATTGGGTAGTGTGTCGTATAGCAAGTAGGTGTTCCATGCCATAATCACATCCCAGGGAGCACTGGTTTGGCTAAATGGATCATAATTATCTTCTACGAGCAAATCGTTATAGTAGTACCCCTTAGCCTTAACAGCAAAGTAGTCCATTATGGAGTTGTTGGGGTTATCGCCGGTGGCGAGTGAGTTGGAGAAAAAGTCGTTTGTACGGGTGTATCCAACACCCATGTTTAGATTGACCAACCCCTTGTCACTGCTCCCATTAGGCATAAGCGACATCACAATACCCACGTTATCGAAGTACAGGCGATTCCTTGTGTCCGAGGATTTAATGCCGTTAAAGGTTGAAGAAACCTTTTGGTTTTTAAATGAAGGGGTAACAGTAAGTTCTCCTGATTTGTAAACGCCCAGCCCTGCCGGATTGATGCTTAGGGAGGTAAAATCACCTCCAAGGGCTCCAACAGCCCCTCCCAGGGAAATACTTCGGGCTGTTCCACCGTTAAGCGTTTGAGAAAATCGAATTCCATCCTCTATGGTTTGTGAAAAGAGCGGAGTGGCAATACCTGAAGCCATTAATGCCACGAAAAGCTTTGAAAGATGCCTTATCATAGTAATAGGTTTATGTTTATATTCATGGTTGGTGTTTGTTCACCGGTAAAATAATAAGATTTAAAGTAAGGGAGGAATGTGTTGTTATTCCTCCCCTGTTACTTTTAATCCATACCTATCGGCCACCACGTGTCCCGTGCCCTGAGGATCCGGAGTTGCTATTCCCTCTTGAGCCTGATGACGAGCTTTCAGTTCTTGTCGGTGTGTAGGTTCCGCTGGAATTTCCCGATGACCTGGAGCCCTCAGATTTTGACTGCACCGAGCTACCTTGTCGGGTGGAAGAGCCACTCGAAGGAGCTGACACCCTGCCAGGGCTATTGTAGGTTGGAGAGGAGGACGATCTACCCGAAGGTGATGTGCTTGTACCTCTACCAGTGCTTGGTCGTTCAATAGACTGGGTTCCGGATGAGCTGGTTCTGGGTTTATCGTAGCCAGGGTTATAATTTCTACGGGTTGGCTCGGAAATTCCAAGGGAGCGGGTAGGCCTTTCGGCACGTGTACCGGGGTCTACTTCTGAACCTCTCGAAGTTGAGGGATTTGCTAGTGTTGTGCCAGATTCTCTACGAGGAGCGGCAACCTGATCGCCAGGTTTTTGAGTACCTTCTGCACCCCTCCTGGTATTTTTATAAGTTGGTGCTAATTGTGTTTGGGTGTTTATGATAGATTGAATAGGGTTAATGGAGCCATTCTGCCTGTCGCCCCGTTGGTGTACTACAGCAGCCTGGCTGCTAGCTGGCGCTACACCGGTTGTAACTCGGCGGGAAGAGGCGTTGTAGGTCGATTCACCAGGCCTACGGCCATAGTAGAAACTGCCACTATTAAGGTAATCGTAATCAACCCCGTGGTTTATCCAGTAATTTCCTGGAAAGTACCATGCAGAATAGTAGTAGGGATTATAGTAGTAGTATGGGCTATAGAAGAAGGGATCGTAATTCCACGACCATGGGTTATAGCCCCATCCATATCCAAAGCCAAAGTAGAATGAGGCTCTAGGCCACGAGAAGGAGTTGTAAATATACCATGGTTCAACCCAAACCTGGCTACCCATTACCACTAGCCTGTAGTAGTAAGGGTCATAGGCCTGAGCGTAGCGATAGCTGTCTGAGTAGTAAACTGACCAGTCGTTAAGCCCGTAGAGGGGGTCTTCCATTCCTTTTAACCGGCGTTCATACGACTCCTCGTAGGAATCGGAAAGAACATCTTCGTAAGGGTTTACCTTTTCCTTGCTGGGTGTAATAGTGTCGTTTTGGGTGGTTCCCTGGTTAGCAGCCAACTCGTCGGCATACTTTTTGTCCAGTTGGGCATAATCGTTTGATGTGGATTGTGCAGGATTGCTACCCAAGCCATCCGGGGTAAGTTCCGTTTTGGGAGTTTTGGTGTTTGCCCCGTAAATCTCATCCTCCCACGATGAGGTTTTGCTAACCTGCATGCTCGATGAGCAGGATAGCGTGGTAAATCCAAGTAGGGCAAGCATTGGAATATAGATTTTTGTTTTCATGATGCACCTCCCGTTTTGTTTTTTGAAAATTATTGCGGTATTATGGTTACTTTTGCTAGCTGAAAAATCATCTGAATATCAACAAAAATCATACCAATAGAACGATATGGCAAAAGAAATTACTGGCAGAAACGAGAATTATTCCCAATGGTATAACGATATAGTGATTAAGGCCGGCTTAGCCGATTACTCGGCAGTTAGAGGTTGCATGATTATTAAGCCTTATGGCTATGCAGTCTGGGAAAAAATTCAGGCACAGCTCGATAGAATGTTTAAGGAAACAGGTCACCAGAATGCCTATTTTCCACTTTTTATCCCCAAGTCGTTTTTTAGCCGCGAGGCTTCGCATGTTGAGGGCTTTGCCAAGGAGTGTGCTGTGGTTACACACTACCGGTTAAAGAATGATGACAGCGGGATGGGCGTAGTGGTTGATGATGATGCCAAGCTGGAGGAGGAGCTGATTGTGAGGCCTACTTCCGAAACTATTATTTGGAACACCTACAAGTCGTGGATACAGTCGTACAGGGACTTGCCCATTTTGATAAACCAGTGGGCTAACGTGGTAAGGTGGGAGATGCGCACCAGGTTATTCCTTCGTACCACCGAGTTTCTTTGGCAGGAGGGGCACACAGCTCATGCTACCCGGCAGGAAGCAGTTGAAGAAGCAGAAAGGATGATTAACGTGTATGCCCAATTTGCCCGGGAGTGGATGGCCATGCCGGTTATCATGGGGCGTAAGTCGGAAGCTGAGCGTTTTGCCGGAGCTGTCGATACCTACTCGATTGAAGCCCTAATGCAGGATGGAAAGGCTTTACAAGCCGGTACATCGCATTTTCTGGGTCAGAATTTTGCGAAAGCTTTTGATGTTAAGTTCCTTAACAGCGAGGGAGCGCTCGATTACGTTTGGGCTACCTCGTGGGGTGTTTCCACCCGACTTATTGGAGCGCTAATCATGGCTCACTCCGATGATAGCGGGCTTGTTCTCCCACCCAAGTTAGCTCCTACTCAGGTTGTCTTTGTTCCAATCTATAAAAGCAGGGAGGAGCTTGATAGAATTAGCAGTGTTGTGTTGCAGCTAAGAAATGAACTTCATGCAGTGGGAGTTACTACTCACTACGATGATAGGGATAACTATAAGCCTGGATTCAAGTTTGCCGAGTACGAGATGAAGGGCTTCCCCGTAAGAATTGCAATTGGTCCGAAGGATCTGGAAAATGGAACTGTAGAGGTTGCCCGTCGGGATACCCTTCAAAAGCAGGTTATCAGCAGCAACTCTCTAGGAAAGTTTGTGGTGGGGCTGCTCGAAGATATCCAGAATAATCTGTATAACAGGGCGCTTGAGTTCCAAAAGCAAAACACGACAGTAGTCAACAGCTATGAGGAGTTTAAGAGTGTAATTTCTGGTAAAGGCGGATTTGTTTTGGCACACTGGGATGGAACCCCGGAAACCGAGGCCATCATTAAGGATGAAACTAAGGCAACCATACGCTGTATCCCTTTCGACAGCGAACCTGAGGAGGGCAAGTGCATTTTAACCGGCAAACCCTCCATGCAGAGAGCTCTTTTTGCCCAGGCTTACTAGGGTTGAATTATTTAAAATGCTTTTGTATATTTGGTTGTTTTTTAACTTATAAGGTATGGCCGAAGAACAGCAATCAACTACGGAACAAATATTCGATTTACTAAACGGTAAATCGGTTTTAAAGCAAAAAATCTACGATAACACCTTTGAGGTGTTGAGTAAAATAAAGGTTGTGCTTCACGATTTGGCCAACGAGTACAATGCCAACCTTAAAAATATTGACAGGCGGGTTCGGCTCGAGTACCGCGATAGAGGTAAGTTTGAGGCAGAAATCAGGGTGGCGGGCGATCTTCTCATTTTCAGCATGCATTCCAACGTCTTTGAGTTTGATAGAGACCATGCCATCTGGAAGCTTTCCTACGTGAAGGATGACAGGTTTGCCTCCTACTGTGGTGTTATCAACATTTACAACTTTTTAGTTGACTCTTTTAGGTACAACAGAATAGACGATTTGGGCTACCTTGTTGGCCGAATTTTTATCAACAGGGATTTTCACTACTTTGTAGAGGGGAAACGGCAAATGGGTTTCCTTTACAATAACTTTGGAACTGCCGTGGTTGACATG
>Ga0116191_1003645_pt1 | contig 11210 bp, 7 predicted proteins | sample AD_UKC111_MetaG_FD_89897 | JGI IMG/M metagenome (GOLD analysis project Ga0116191, IMG submission 89897) | Active sludge microbial communities of municipal wastewater-treating anaerobic digesters from Hong Kong - AD_UKC111_MetaG | ecosystem: Engineered > Bioreactor > Anaerobic > Digestate | place...
TCCACCATTGTGAAATCATCAATATGACCGGCAACAGCTACCGTCTCGAACATCGCAAATCTATCACGTGATCACTGTGCACTTTGTGGCGAAAATCTGTGCATTTTACTTGACTGCTTACAAAAGACTACAAAAACGCAATGAAGTATTATAAATATGCTCAAAATGATATCGGATATTCAGAAGCGTATGAAAAATACCGCTCGATTATTATAAGCAAATATTTTACTCACATATTCGCTTCGAGTATATTAATGGTTGTTTTAGTTTTCATTATATATAGAATCAAATCAAATAAGAAAAAGCAAAGGAGGGGAAAAACAATATGACAACCACTTTGCTGGGAAGCCTTAAATACTGTTTTTATATAATTTTTCATCCTTTTAAAGGCTTCTGGGATATGAAACATGAGAAGCGGGGAAGTTTATTTGCGGCAAATATCCTGTATGTCACATTTATAATTTTCAACGTGATTTCTACGCAATTATCAGGCCCGATATTAGTAATACAAAAAAATATTAATGTTAATAATATAAATGTTTTTCTACAGATATCCTCGATAGTGTTGCCCATCCTAATCTGGTGTGTGTCCAATTGGGCGGTCACAACTCTCCTTGAAGGAGAGGGCACCATAAAAGACATATATATGGCGACAGCCTATGCATTGACTCCATCTATAATAACCTGTATTCCTCTTATTATTATGAGTAATTTTTTTACCGTTGATGAAATTAGTTCAATATATAATTTTATTATGTCGGTATCTATAATATGGACGGCATTTTTGCTGTTTTTTGGAATTATGACTATTCATCAATTTACCGTTACGAAAAACATGGGCACATTTATCCTGTCAATCTTGGGAATGGCAATTATAATAGCGATTGCACTTCTTTTTATTTATTTGATTTCTTGTGTCAGTAATTTTGTAATTGCAATTTTTAATGAATTTTCTTCAAGATATTAATAATTGAAAGGGATATTCGAATGAATACTTTTCGTTGTATCGCCAAAAGATTTTTTTCTGTATTTTTAATGTTGATTTTTTCAGTGTTATCAGGCTGTTCGGCGATAAATATTCAGGATAAGTCCCTGATTACCGGTTTTCAAAAAGTCAAAATAGATGAATCTATGGATTCGCTGCTTAAGAATAATGCCAGCTTTGTCGAAGTAGCTGAAAACCCCAGATATAAGCTGTTTATAAAAGGGACAACAGCTGAAATAAAATTGGTTGATAAAACTACGGATGTAGAGTGGTATTCTAATCCGCAAAACTGGTTGACTGATAAATATGCCAATACTCCCATTAGCCGAGAAAAGCTCATGTCTCAAGTTGACATAGAATATAACATTGTAAAAACTTACAGCCAAAACAATATTTATACGTCTTATACAGACGGCATTCTAAACAATTCCGTTAATTATGAAAAAATAGAAAACGGGGTGCGGGTTAATTACGTTATTGGTAAAAAACCGATAATTTATTTAGCCCCTGAGATAATATCAATTGAACGCGCTAAGGAAATAAGATCCAAGTTATCGGAAGAAGATAAGGCTTTCTTTGACACTCTCTATAAAAAGGTTTCCCTAAATGATTTTCCAAATCCTGCAGACAGGGCTTTGAAAAAAGCCAATTATCCGATATTGGCCAAACGAGATGTTTATATTGCTCAAATGCAATTTAAAGATCCGGCCGGTTTAGGCGATCAGAGATATGCCTCATCTTACCTGTTAAGCAAAATTAGCAAGATGTTTGAAAGAACTGGATATACAGTTGAAGATTTATATAAAGACAATGCTGAGAATTTAGCCACCCATGTTCCTGATCCTGATAATACGGTGAATATTTCCATTGAATATCGTATTGATAAAGATGGTTTTACTGCTACAATTCCCCCAAAAAGCATTTATTATGATAGAAACAATATAGAAGTGACCAAAATATCGTTGCTTCCTTATTTCGGAGCAGCAGATGACAGTAAGTCGGGGTATATTGTTTTACCGGATGGTTCAGGTGCATTGATTTACTTAAATAATAATAAAACAAATATGGGTTCATATACTAAGAAAATTTATGGAGCGGATAAAACTATCGATGTCGGCGATAGGGAAGAGCAGGCATATTTACCCGTGTTTGGAATCAAAGCTGATCAAACGGCTTTTTTAGCTATAATTGAAAAAGGTGACGCCGTATCTGAAATATGTGCCGATATAAGCGGCAAAACAAGCCAATACAATATTGTTTACGCAAGATTTGAAATAAATGCAAATCAGCCGACGTTAAACCAAGGCGTGAGCGCGCAAAAAGAAAATGATTTACGTTATCAAAAAGAACTGGTAACAAGCGACCTGAGCGTGAGATATCTGTTTATGTACGGCGATTCTGCCGACTATACTGATATGGCTTTGGCTTACCAAAAATATTTGTTAGATAACAAGAAAATTGTTAAAGAAAAGTATAGAGAAAAAATACCTCTCAATATTAATGTAGTCGGCTCAATAATACATAAAAGATTAATTTTAGGACTGCCAACCGAAGCGCCTCTGAAACTTACATCGTTTGTTGAAACAATTAATATTCTAGATCAACTGAAATCTAAAGGTGTAGATAGATTAGTTTTGCAGATAAGTAATTGGTGCAACAATGCAAATCTGAATTATATTTACAATAAAATAGATATAATAAATGAATTGGGTGGAGAAAAAGGGTTTAATACTCTTGCCGATTATTTATATAAAAATAATATTGAATTTTATCCCGACACGAATTTTCAATATGTAAGCAGAAACTATTTGTTTAGCGGGTATGACGTTAAGAAAGACGCGAGTAGGACATTAAATAATATTGCTGCTTATAATTACGACACCAATTTGACCTATATTAATGATGAATCCCTTTCCAAAAGAACTGTTATAAGCCCCAAAAGATATGCTTATTATATTGAAAGGTTTTTAAAAGATTATAAATATAAATCGCTTAATCTAGCATCGATAGGGACGGATTTAAATTCCGATTATAATTTTTCCGATTTAATAGATCGCCAAGAGGCAAAAGAATTAGTTGTAAAACTAACCAAGGAATTAAACAACAGTGGATACCGTTATGTAGTAAACGGAGGGAATATTTACACATTATATGGGGCGAGCTTAATCAATCAAGCCCCCTTTGATTCAAGCAATGAGTACTTGTGTGATGAAACCATACCCTTTTATCAGATTGTCATGCATGGCATTAAGCCTTATTCGAGTCCTCCGCTTAACATGAGTTCCGATTACGAAACAGATGTCCTTAAAACAATTGAGTACGGAATGATACCTTCATTTAAATGGATTTATGAAGACAACGATATTTTAACAGACACTATGAGTAATTTTTACAGTATCAGCTATAAAGATTGGTTAGATAAAGCAGTTGAAGTGTATAAACAGGTCAATGCTTCTTTAAGTGAATGTCAGACCGCAACAATTGTTGACCATTCCAAGTTAAAAGAAAAGCTTATCAGGGTTAAATATGACAATGGTATTGTAGTGTACATTAATTATAATGATACTGCCCAGACAGCGGACAATATCGCGATTAACCCTAGGAGTTTTAAAGTGCTGAAGGGGGTTGAATAAAAATGAAAATATTTAAGAAAAAGTCTATTTCAATTTCCGCCCAAAAAGCAATATACGGATTTTTATTCAGCCTACCCTTTACTGTAGGATTTATTCTGTTTTTTCTATCGCCGTTTATATTCTATATCGTTATATCGTTTAGTAAGATGTCAGTGACTCCAAGGGGGCTTGAATTGTCGTTCAACGGATTAGAAAACATGGTATATCTTTTTACAAATCGTATTGAATTTCTGGATAATGTTATTGGGAATATTAAGTCAATCGCTTATACGGTTCCGGCAATTATTCTTTATAGTTTTTTTATTTCTATTATTTTAAACGAAAAATTCAGAGGCAGATTTTTAGCAAGAGCAATCTTCTTTCTTCCAGTTATCATTGCATCAGGCGCTTTATCAATTATGAACACGGATCAGCTTAGCATACAGGCACGTCAAGTTATTGCAGGCTTAGAAAGCAATGTTTATATCGGGTCCAATAGTCTATATGGAATGATTACCTCCCTTTTCGGTGAAAACTCCTTAAGCAAATCATTAATCAATGTAGTTAACAGTATTATCAGTTCAATGGATAGTATTGTAAATGCTTCCGGTGTTCAGATATTAATTTTTCTGGCCGGTTTACAAACAGTTCCCTCTTCGTTCTATGAAGCTGCCAAAATTGACGGTGCGTCGAATTGGGAAAATTTTTGGAAAATAACATTTCCCATATTAAGCCCCATACTGCTCGTTAATACTGCATATACCATTATCGACTGCTTGGCAGCACCTGATAACTGGGTAATAAAAGCAATATATGATGTGGGGGCGTATCAAGGTGATTACACTTTAAGCGCTTCTATGGGAACAGTGTATTTTTCGATTATATTTGTTGTGCTCGGATTAGCGATATTCTTTATGTCAAAAAGGGTCTATTACGAAGATAGATAGAAGGGCCAGATTTATGATGCAAAATATTATGAAGCTTGACAGGCGGTCTTTAAACCTTCATAAGCACAAAATAAAAGCGTTTATATGGAGCATAGCAAGAACCACTTTATTAATTGGTCTCAGTTTTATGGTGCTTTATCCCTTGTTTTTTAGGTTTATCCAATCGATAAAAAGTTCTGCGGACCTTGCAAATCCGGCGGTGTTATTTATCCCGGACCATCCTACCTTTGCAAATTATCAGACGACAATTGAAGCCTCAAATTATTTTATATCTTTTTTATTTACTGCGGTGTTTACCTTTATAACCAGTATATTACAAATCACATCATGTATATTGGTTGCGTACGGATTAGCCAGATTTAAGTTTCCTGGGAATAAGATAATTTTCACATGTGCTATTTTGACTTTGATAATACCTCCACAAACTATGGTTTTACCACTGTATTTAAGGTTTAGATTTTTTAACCCCTTAAACTTTTTCAAATTTTCAGGCATTATGAATGGTATAGATCTGACAAACACGCTCATACCCTTTATTTTATTATCTGTTACAGCAAATGCATTTAGAAATGGATTGTATATATTTTTGTTTCGTCAATATTACAAAAATTTACCTTATGTGCTTGAAGAAGCAGCATATTTAGACGGTTGCGGGCCTTTAAAGACCTTTTATAAAATTATGCTTCCGGGTTCAGTTTCTATGATTATTACAGTATTTTTGTTCTCCTTTGTGTGGCAATGGAACGATAATTTCTATCCTAGCCAGTTTGCATCTAATATGCCTTTTTTGACCGTTAAGCTTCTTAATATGCATTTTGCCACCCTGGGTACATTCAGCGATATGTATAACGCGTCTTTGGTGACTCCAAAGTTCTTTTTGCTAGTTACGCCATTGATATTTTTATATATATTTGCCCAGAGGTTCTTTACCGAGAGCATTGAAAGAAGTGGTATAGTCGGGTGATAAACACAGCATTTGTCAATAAAGAGCAAATATAAAATACAAGACTATAAATGCTTAAACAAGGTGAGATGAATGAATAAAATGATAAGGCGGAGCGTTGCAGCTACAGTATCCTTAGCGCTACTTAGCCTATTGATAGTATCAGCTTTATCAATTACTGCTTACGGATATGAATACAATCAAAGTTCGTCCCTAAACTCAGACGGGGCTTCGTCAACTCCCGTCACTTTTGAATTGGCAGATAGCTATGAAAAATATCTTGCTACTTATAGTGATGCTTCAACGCCTGATAAGGAGATTATAATACCGGCTACAGCATATTCATTTTGTTCTTATAACCCGGAAATAATGGTTGATTATATGGGCAAGGCGGGGACAAGCGTTCTGACAGCCGAGGAAGGTACAATCGAATGGACTGTAGATATAGACGAACCGGGATTTTATAATATTAGCGTGGACTATTATCCGATTGCTGGTAAATCCTCAGAAATCAGCAGGTCGATTAAAATTGACGGTAAGCTTCCGTTCGAAGAAGCAAGGAATATTACCTTTTACCGTATATGGCAGAACGTAATCGGAAAGAACGGCAAAGCCATACAACAGGATAAAAGGAATAATGATATACGGCCGACGCAGCAGGAATCTCCCATGTGGATAACGAAACCAATAAAAGATTCAACCGGATATATACTCAGTCCTCTAAAATTTTATTTTTCAAAGGGCAGTCACACCATAGAGCTGATATCCATTAAGGAACCTATGTTAATAAACTGTATTAGGTTATACAATGAAAAACCAATTCCAAGCTATTCTGATGTTAAAACGGAATACTCCAAAAAGAATTATACACCTGCAGACAGTGAAATAATAAAGATTCAGGCTGAAGAACCAAAACGGCAGTCTGATCCGGTTATTAGCGCAAAAGCGGACCGTTCGACGCCAGCCATCGAACCGAATGACCCAGTGTATCTTCGTTTAAATGTGCTTGGAGCTGAAAGCTGGCAGCAAAATGGACAGTGGGTCACATGGGAGTTCAATATAGAAAAAAACGGTTTGTATAACATAGGAATAAAGGCAATACAAAATACGATTGGCGGATCATTTTCTTCAAGAAGGATATATATTGATAGAAAAGTGCCTTTTAAAGAACTTGACAGCGTGACATTCAATTATTCGTCTGACTGGAATGTATATCTTCTGGGTGGCAATGACAATCCTTATTCTTTTTATTTTAATAAAGGTAAACACGAAATAACGATAGAAGTTACATTGGGGGAAATGGCATCCATTTTAAAAAGAGTATCTGACATTACGAATAAACTAAATACTATTTACAGAAAAATTCTTGTTGTGACAGGCCCCAATCCAGATATTGAACGTGATTATGAATTTGAAAAAATCATGCCTGATGTTATTTCGGATTTAAAAACTCAAAGCGATAGGCTTATTGAAGTTTATAACGATATCGTGACAAAAACAGGTATGGACGGTGAAAACGCACAGATATTAAGAAAGGTTCATTTGCAGACAGCCGATATGGTGAAGAATCCTGATACAATTGCGGACAGGTTTATCGCTTTCCAGCAAAATATTAGTTCTATCGGCACATGGGTGGCTCTAACTAAAAATCAACCGCTAACTCTGGACTATATATACATCGCGCCTGAAAACAGCGAAGTACCGAATGTTAAAGCACCGTTTTGGGAACGCCTAAAGTTTGTCCTTTACAGCTTTTTCGCCTCATTCTCCCAAGATTATAACAATATTTCAGATGTGGACAGCAAGGATGCAATAAAGGTCTGGATAGGTACAGGGGGACGAGATCAGGCCCAGCTTCTGAAAACCATGATAGATAACAGCTTTACTAATGACAACAATATCCCCGTTGAATTACAGCTTGTTCCCATGGGGGCTCTACTCCCTGCCACACTTGCAAATATCGGGCCGGATGTGGCACTTACTGTCGGTATGAGTGATCCGGTGAATTATGCATGTCGACATGCGGTTATTAACCTCGCCGACTTTCCTGATTATCCGGAAATAGCAAAAAGGTTCAGCCCCAGCTCTATTGTCCCTCTCCAGTTTGAAGAAGGTGTGTACGGCCTGCCTGAAACAGTTACATATTTTATGTTATTTTACAGGAAGGATATTTTACAGGAATTAAATTTGTCAATCCCCAACACGTGGGATGATGTGCTTGAAATGCTGCCTGTTCTGCAAAAAAAACAAATGAATTTTGCGCTGCCGCCTGCGGCAGGGCCGACTGGAATGAGCATGTCGGCATTTGCCACCTTATTGTATCAAAACGGAGGTGAATTATATTCCAGTGACAATAAAAAATCAGCGCTGGATTCAAGGATATCCATTGACGCCTTTTCATTTCTTACTAGCTTATATATTGACTATAATATCCCCGTTGTCGTCGATTTCGCGAATAGGTTCAGAACAGGCGATACACCTATAGGTATATCGGATTTTAGTCTGTATAACCAGCTTTCAGTATTTGCCCCAGAACTTGAGGGTGTATGGGATTTTGCAGAAATTCCCGGCATAAAAAGAAAAGATGGCACAATAAACAGATCTACCCCAAATAACATAACGGCATGTATTATTTTGAGCAAATCAAAACGTGAGAATGAGGCATGGGAATTTATTAAATGGTGGACAAGTGCGCAAACCCAGCAAAGATTCGGAAGAGAAATAGAATTCCTTCTTGGTACTTCAGCGCGATATGCAACGGCTAATTTGGAAGCCCAGTATCAGATACCATGGTCAAAAGCTGCTTATAATAAATTAGTGAGCCAGAGCCAGAGTGTTATTGGAATCCCACAGATCCCGGGGGGGTATTATACACCCAGATACTTGGATTTTGCCTTCCGCGATGTTATCAACAACAACGCCGATCCGGGTGCGAGCCTTGAAAAAGCAGCGGAAGCCATAAACAGCGAAATTGAGACGAAGCGTCGTGAATTTGGGCTGACAAATTAGGGAGTGATAAAACAGTGGCCGAAAATTTATTGTATGGACATACCCGTAAAAACAACCAAAACAGAATAGAAAAGCTTAGTATAATCTCAAAAGCATTATGGCGATCCAAAACATCGTATATCTTTATTACACCCTATATGTTGATTTTTATTACATTTACAGTACTCCCCGTCTTGATTTCCATATTTTTTAGCTTTACTGATTTCAATCTGCTCGAGATACCAAAATTTATTGGTGTAGATAATTATAAACGTCTGTTTTTAAAAGATACAATATTTCCGATTGCTTTTAAAAACACACTGATATTTTCCTCAATAGTTGGCCCCTTGAGTTATATGGCTTGTTTGTTACTCGCCTGGGTTATAAATGATTTTAAACCTGTATTAAGAGCCTTTCTAACGACATTGTTTTACGCACCGACGCTTGCAAACATTTATTTTGTCTGGCAATTGATTTTCAGTTCTGACTCTTATGGTATATTAAATGCCTATTTAATGAAAATTGGCATATTGCTTGAACCTATCCAGTGGCTTACAGATAAGAAATATATAGTTCCCGTAGTTTTAATTATAATATTATGGGGGAGTCTTGGAGCAAGTTTCCTTATATTTATTGCGGGTTTTCAGACGGTTGACAGAAGCCTGTATGAAGCCGGTGCTGTTGATGGCATTAAAAATAGATGGCAAGAGTTATGGTTTATTACTTTGCCGTATATGAGACCTCAGCTTATGCTAGGCGCTATTTTAAGCATATCAACATCATTTGGTATAGGGTCGACTATAACAATGCTTACAGGCTTCCCAAGCACTGATTACGTTGCACATACAATTATGCATATGATTGATGACTATGGCGGAATTCGATTTGAGATGGGTTATGCATGTTCAATCGCGACCATTCTATTTGTTATGATGGTTAGCGCTAACAAATTTATTCAGTTTTTGCTTTCAAAGGTAGGTGATTAAAATGAATGTGAGTAATGTTATAAAAAGCCGTTACATCAGACGAAAATTTATTAAAAAAAGTAAAGTAAATCGGTCAAGGATTGGTAACCTTATATCATTTATCCTAATTAATATCTTTGGTTTATTTATAGCTATGCCCATTGTTTATGCAATAGGGAATGCTTTTAAACCGCTGGATGAATTGTGGATTTTTCCTCCCCGGCTATTTCCGAACAACCCTACGTTTCGCAATTTTTCCGATTTGTTGAATCTTATGCAAAGTTCATGGGTACCTATTTCACGCTACTTGTTTAATACTGTATTTATAACCGTCGTCGGAACGGTGGGGCATATTTTACTTGCATCATTATGTGCATACGCTCTGTCAAAGCATGAATTTTACGGGAGAAAATTTATTTTTTCACTGATTATATTGTCTCTTATGTATAACTCTTCAGTAACTGGAACGTCAAACTATCTGATAATGGTCGGACTTCACTGGATAGATACTTATCTTTCCATAATTATACCGGCTTTTGGAAGCTCGTTTGGTCTGTTTTTGATGAAGCAATTCATGGATCAGATTCCGGATTCATATATTGATGCGGCAAGAATAGACGGTGCTAAAGAATTTAAAATATTTTGGTCTATCGTTATGCCATCAGTGAAACCGGCGTGGTTGACACTTATTATATTCTCTGTTCAAGGCCTTTGGAATTTAGGATCTAATATATATATTTATAAAGAACAATTAAAGACTTTTCCGTATGCTATAAGTCAAATTGTTTCTGCGGGTATTTCAAGGGCTGGTATTGGTTCGGCAGTTGCAGTAATAATGATGATAGTTCCGCTTACCATATTTATATTGACACAGAGCAATATTATAGAGACCATGACAAATACAGGAGTAAAAGAATAACCGGTTTATTTACATATACAGTAAATATTTACACTCATTATAAAAATTTAATTTGATAAGGACTTGATTTGTTTGGACAGAAAATATGATATTGCAGTTTACATATGGCCGTCGTATCACGACGATGAACGTTCAAGAATATTCTGGCCTATGGGAATCGGTGAATGGGAAAGCCTGATAACCAACAAGCCAAAATACAAAGATCATCTACAGCCCAGAAAACCCCTTTGGGGCTTTGTAAATGAAGCGGACCCTTATGTGATGGAAATGGAAATTAGTGCGGCAGCGGACTATGGCGTTAATGTTTTTATATATGATTGGTATTGGTATGATGGAGGGCCATTTCTTGAAGGTTGTTTAAATAACGGTTATTTAAAAGCGCGGAATAACGAACTGGTAAAATTTTATATCATGTGGTCTAATCACGACGCATCGACATTATGGAATAAAAGTATATCCGATGCTGGTGAAAAACTTGTATGGCTAGGCAGTCTGGACAGAAAAGAATTTGAAATCATTTGTCACAGGCTTATTAACAATTATTTTACGCACCCGAATTATTATAAAATAGATAATAAACCTCTTTTTATGATATACGATATTAACAACCTGATTAAAGGACTGGGAGGGATTGCGCAGACATACTCAGCTCTTGAATGGTTTAAAGAACAGTCTGTAAAAGTAGGGTTTGACGGGATTTATTTTCAGTGCGTCTTACACAGCTACATGAATTATAATGTTACCGGTATTACGGGCGATAGTATAGGAACACAGCAAGAAATAATGGAGGCATTGGGATTTGATAGTACGACACATTATCAGTTCTGCCATTTTTGTGATATAGACAGGGA
>Ga0116191_1003655_pt1 | contig 11198 bp, 8 predicted proteins | sample AD_UKC111_MetaG_FD_89897 | JGI IMG/M metagenome (GOLD analysis project Ga0116191, IMG submission 89897) | Active sludge microbial communities of municipal wastewater-treating anaerobic digesters from Hong Kong - AD_UKC111_MetaG | ecosystem: Engineered > Bioreactor > Anaerobic > Digestate | place...
GAAGATCAGGGACATAGGTCATGGCTGCGGTATGGGGTACTGCAAGAAAGGCGATATCAGTATCTATCTTGGATATATCTGGGTTTTCAAAGGTAAGATCGCAAAATCCCGTCAGATGAGGGTGCTGGGATGTTACGGGTTTTCCAGCAAGTTGTCTGGATGTTGCAAGGGTAATCGTCACATGAGGATGTGAATGCATCAGTCGGATCAGTTCGCCGCCGGTGTACCCAGAAGCGCCGATGATTGCAGCTTTCATAGATGAATTTGTGGTCTTGAAATGCTTAAAATTACTCGTAGTATTCTGGGTGTTCTCATTTGTATTCGTACATATTGCTAAAATTAGGCTGCGGGTGTGTGGTGATGAGGTTACCATTTTGGTCTTCCTGCGGCAACATGTAAAACCAAAGGTCATGAGTGATCCACACGCTCTGGAGAGAGGGGGTACTGACGATGGAGCAAAACCAGGGAAGATTACCCCGGCGATGCAACAGTTTTACGATGCGAAACGGCAGTATCCCGATTGTGTCATCTTCTTTCGAATGGGTGATTTTTATGAGACGTTCTGCGAGGATGCACACATTTGTGCAAAGGAGCTTGATATCACCTTAACGTCACGAGGTCGGATGCCGGACGGTCAGGAGATTCCCCTTGCGGGGGTGCCCTACCATGCCGTGGATACGTATCTGTCCAGAATGATCAGCAAAGGGTACAAAGTTGCGATCTGTGAGCAGGTTGAGGATCCAAAAAAAGCAAAAGGGGTGGTGAAACGTTCGGTCGTCAGGGTGGTGACGCCTGGGACGGTCATTGATGCTGCACTGTTATCAACCGAGCAGGCACGGTATCTTATGGCGGTCTGTCCTGATCAGAAGAAGAGACGGATCGGGCTTTCGTTTATTGATATTTCAACGGGGGATTTTCAGTTCACTGATATTCCGTGGCAGGAGATGCTGGATGGGGTAAGGACTGAAGTGGCACGGTACCATCCGTCAGAGTGCATTATTCCTGCTGGTACCGATCCGGAGGTGGAGCGGATGTTGCATCAGCTGGTCCCGCTTGTCTCTGCACAGGATCCTGCCATCTTTACGTTGTCTGCAGCACAAGCGGTGCTCTGCAGGCAATTTGGGAACGATGATTCGGCACAGCTGCCGTGTGAGGGGTATCCAGCCGGGACCTGTGCGGCAGGGGCTGCTCTTGCCTATGCCCAAAAGACTCAGTTTGATATGCTCTCGCATGTCAGAGCGCTTCATCGTTCTGATCTTGGATCCCATCTTGTGCTTGATGCAGTGACGCTCCGAAATTTGGAGGTGCTCCAAAATATTCGGGACCGGACTGAGGAAGGGACGCTGGTTGCAACGATCGATCTGACGCTCACGCCGATGGGGCGTCGGCTCATCCGCCGCAGGATTGCAGCGCCTCTCCTTGATTCGGCAGTGATCAACCGCAGGCTTGATGCGATTTCGTATTTTTGTGACAGGTCAGTGCAGAGGCAAAAGGTCCGGGCGTGTATTCATCGTTTTCCCGATATTGAACGGATTGCAGGGAGGATTAGTTATGGGAATGCAAGTCCACGGGATCTGGTCACCCTTGCTGGAGCAATCTGTTCAGTTCATGAACTGAAGCGTATCTTTGCAGGGGAGACTGGTATCCCTGAGGAGCTTGCATATGCTCTCTCGCGGCTTAGGGATTGTACGTCGCTTGCAGATTTGATTACCCGGGCGATTGTTCCAGATCCTCCAGCTCTTGTGCGAAAAGGAGGGGTGATTCGGGATGGCTATCATACGGAACTTGATCATCTCCGTTCGATCTCAAGGAACGGCAAGCAATGGATTGCAGAGCTGGAGCAGCAGGAGAAGGAACGGACTGGGATAAAATCACTCAAAATAAAGTATAATGCAGTTTTTGGCTATTATATCGAGATTACCCGGGCAAATCTTGCGATGGTTCCAGCCGAGTATGAGCGTCGGCAGACGACGGCCAATGGAGAGCGGTATACTATCCCAGCGCTGCGTGAGATGGAAGCACAGATTGCAACGGCTGATGAGCGGTTGCTTGGGCTTGAAGAGGAGATATTTCGGGAGATTCTTGGACAGGCAAAGGGAGAGGTTCCTGCGTTGCAGGAGATTGCGCAGGCGATTGGATTGATTGATCTGTACGCAGGTCTTGCCGAGGTGTCATTGAAGAATGGGTATGTGCGGCCAGAACTTGTGGATGAACCAGTGCTTTTGATTCGTGAGGGGCGTCATCCGGTGGTGGAGACACGTCTTGCGGGTGGGTTTGTTCCCAATGATGCCGAGCTTGCGGCAGGTTCAGATCAGATTCTTATTATCACCGGGGCAAATATGGCCGGAAAGTCGACCTACATGCGGAGTGTGGCGTTGATTGTCATTCTTGCCCAGATGGGGTGCTATGTGCCTGCGACGTATGCACGGATCGGGATTGTGGATCGGATTTTTACACGGGTTGGGGCGTTCGATGATCTGGCCAGTGGGCAGAGTACGTTTATGGTCGAGATGATGGAACTTGCAACGATCCTGACTCATGCAACCGACCGAAGTTTGGTTATTCTGGATGAGATCGGCCGAGGGACGAGCACGCTTGATGGATATTGTATTGCAAAGGCAGTGCTTGAGCATCTTCACGGGAAACGATCCAAGGGGCCACGGTGTCTGTTTGCAACCCATTTTCATGAGATTGTCGGGATAGAGGCAGATTTAAAGAGGGTTCGGAATTGTCATTTTGCAGTCAAGGAGACTGAGCGTGATGTGGTATTTCTCAGGAAATTGGTGCCTGGGGCGACCGATCGGAGTTATGGGATCCATGTGGCGCATCTTGCAGGAGTTCCTGCCTCGGTGGTTGCCCGGGCTGAGGAGTTGATGAAACGGATCTTACGTGGTGAGGATCCGATGGGGAAAGGGGTCAAGCGGTATACCCAGATGATCCTTCTTGATGCCGGAGCCGAGCAGGGGAGGAGTGGTGGGCCTGATCCGTTGCGCGAGGAGATTTGTGCACTTCAGATCAATGAGATTACTCCCCTGCAGGCGCTTTCTATCCTTGTTGATCTGCAGGAGAAGGCACGAAAGATATGACAGCAGCTGCGCCGGTCATCCAGGTCCTTGATGAAGCGACGGTCCATCTGATTGCAGCTGGTGAGGTGGTGGATCGCCCCGTTTCGATTGTTAAGGAGTTGGTCGAGAATGCAATTGATGCGGCGTGTTCACGGATTATCGTTGAGATTTCAACCGCACGTGGGGTGATTTCACGGATCCGGATTACTGATGATGGGGTGGGTATTGCTGCTGATCAGGTTGCGGTTGCCTTTCTTCCCCATGCAACAAGTAAGATTCGGACCGGTGATGATCTGCTGTCATGCCAGACGCTCGGGTTTCGGGGTGAGGCGCTTGCAAGTATTGCTGCAGTCTCCTATGTGACGATGGTGACGAGGACACGGGAGTCTGATGTGGCAGTCCGATTTCGGATCTGTGGGGGGGAGGTTGTTGAATGCACCGAGGTAGGGGCTCCGAAGGGGACATTTATCACGGTTGAAGAGATTTTTTTTAATACCCCGGCACGGCGAAAGTTTCTCAAGAGTCTGCAGACCGAGCTTGCCCATATTACTGCCCTTCTTGAGTCATTTGCGTGTGTGTATCCCGAGATTACGTTTCGGTATGTGGTAAATGGGTTTGAGCGTTTTTCAACCCACGGGGGTTCAGATCTGAGTGGTGTTTTCCGTGCTTTGTACCCAGATGACGCAGGGATGATGATTCCCATCAGGGGAGAGGAGGCAGGCACGCTCATTACGGGTCTTGTGTCGCTTCCCCAATTGGTCAGGCAGAACCGACAGAGGTTTCTTGTTGCCGTAAATGGCCGTGTTGTTCAGTCTCCCGCGATGATGTCTGCGGTCAAACGGGCGTATGGATCGCTGATTCCTGGGAATGTATGGCCGGTTGCGGTTCTGTTGCTCACCCTCCCTCCGGCAGAGGTGGATGTAAATATCCATCCGACCAAGCGGGAGGTCAGGTTTTCTGCTGAGCGCAAGGTTCTTGATTTGGTTGTCAGGACGGTCAGAAAGGCGCTTGATGATGCAGATTTGCTTGCCAATCCGGCTTGGGGGGGAGCGGATGCACAGATGGTGCTTGATGGGAGTTCTCCTCACGTGCCATGTTCGGTCACGTATGAGACGATACCTTCGATTCCGCCGGTGCCGGTGCGTGAAGCAACCCTTGCCGGGTATCGGGTAACTTCACGGCAGCTTTTGCAGACGCGGTTAGCAGAGCGTGTCGAGGAAGGGGTGATACCTGATTCCCGGTTCCCCGAGCTGGTGTGGATCGGTCAGGTGGGCGGGACATATATTGTTGCCACTGATGCGACCGGTGCGTTGTTTCTCGTCGATCAGCATGCAGCCCATGAACGGGTGAGGTACGATCAGTTACAGCAGCAGGAGGCGTCCCATCTGAAGACACAGGAGTTGATCGCCCCCGTTGTTTTACATTTAAGCCCGTCTGAGGTCCAGTGTCTTCCGTCTGTTCTGTCGCTTCTCTCTGATGAGGGGTTTATTATAGAGCCTTTTGGGAAGGATGCCTGGTGTGTGCGGGGTGTTCCGGTTGTGCTTGGACGGTATGAGGATCCTGATATGGTCAGGGACCTTATTGGGACGATCCTCTCCGAGGAGGGGTCGATCAGGTTACGGGAACAGGTTCTCCGGCTTGTTGCGTGCAGGAGTGCAGTGAAGGCAGGTGCGGTGCTGAGTCCAGAACAGGGGATGGATATATTAAAGCAGTTGTCACTGACGGCTGATCCGTGGACGTGTCCGCATGGACGGCCAACGATTGTTTCGTTCTCATCTCAGGAACTTGCGAAGATGTTTAAGAGGGTATAGTTCGCAGAATCATTCATGGAAGGTAATCTCAATACAGGATAGCTTGCAGTTATTGATGTAATAATTCATGTCAAATTATTGTTTTTCTGTCCCTGCATTGTCTATGGCACAAGAACGCGGTATATCTCAAGAGTGGATTCGAAAAACAATTGAAAATCCAGATTATACAGAGATGAGAGAAGATGGAACGATGCATTAGAGCTCCGCGATTCCAGAGAGAAAGGGGAAGTTTCTACGGGTAATTGTCAATCCGTCTGTTCACCCACAAAGAATTATCACAGTGTTCTTTGATCGGAGGATAAAGAGATGAAAATTACAATAGATTCCGCAAATGAGGCTCTTTATCTGAGATTGTATGACTCACCGATTATGGATTCACAAGAGATTCAACCGGGGATAATCCTCGATTATGATGAAGATAACAGAATTGTTGGTATCGAGCTTCTGAATATGAGTCAGCAGATAATAACCAATATCATGAAAAACTTCTCAATAGAGACGAAGTGATGTCACATACGAACAGGTATGATGAGAAGATGGTATGGCGTAATTTCATCTTTCATCCCTTCTAATTTGACGAAAGAAATCTCCTACAGGCATGCTTCCTTAGGCCTCCTCAAAGATATCTCAAAATTATCTCCCTGACGAGTGACATTGAGTTCAAGACAAAGATTAATTGATAATTACCAGATCTGTTAAAACTCCTGTCGTATTATGATCCAGCCTGAACGCATTACTATCTTCAATAAACAGGAACCGAAGGGTTCGTACATCCTCTATTGGATGCAGTCAGCGGTCAGGACCAGATATAATCATGCCCTTGAATATGCAATAGAACGATCGAACGAGCTCCAAAAACCGCTCATCGTTGTGTTCTGTCTTTATGAAGATTATCCAGAGGCAACACCGGTTCATTTTCGGTTTTTATGGGACGGTCTTGTGGATGTATCCATGTCCCTCTCCAAACGGGGAATTGGATTTCAGATCCTCTCTGGAAGTCCGGCAGAAATCATCCCCCGTATAGCCGATGAGGCATGCATGGTGGTGACCGATCAGGGCTGGATTCGAATCCAGCGTGAATGGAGAGAGACAGTCATTAAAACCGTTCCCTGCCCAGTGGTAATCGTTGAAACGAACCTGATTGTGCCGGCTCATTGTGCATCAGCAAAAGAAGAGTGGTCGGCAGGAACGTTCAGACCAAAAATCACCAGAAAACTCCTGGATTTTCTCCATCCGCTCACTCCCCGGCAGGTAAGGGTACAATCCAAAGACTACACTCCCTTCACTGGGATACATCTTGGCAGAGAATTGCCCCTCAGCGGGAAGAAAGAGCGTATGGATCTGCTTTCTCCTCTCCCTGGGGGAGAGATCGCTGCGGCCCATTCTCTCTCTGTATTTCTTTCAGGTCCCATCAACCGGTATGAGGCTGACCGCAATGACCCGACGGCCCGGGTGACATCACACCTCAGTGCCTATCTTCATTTCGGCCATATCTCTCCACTTGAGATCGCGCGAGAGGTGATGGCGGATCCAGGACCGGGAGCGAATGCATTCCGAGAACAACTCATCGTTCGAAGGGAGCTTGCACACAACTTTGTCTGGTATAATCCCAGGTATGACAGGTACGAAGGACTACCGGAATGGACGAGGAAGACGCTTGAGAAACACCGGTCAGATTCTCGTGAGTATTTCTATACGTTATCAGAGTTTGAGCATGGCAAGACGCATGATCGGGCATGGAATGCGATGCAGCGTCTGCTTGTTTGTACGGGGTATCTGCATGGGTACTTACGTATGTACTGGGGGAAAAAGATCCTTGAGTGGAGCGAGACACCAGAGGAGGCCTATCGAATTGCAGTAACGCTCAATAACCGGTATGAGTTGGATGGGCGGGATCCAAACGGATATTGCGGGGTTGCGTGGTGCTTTGGCAAACATGACCGCCCATGGAAGGAACGACCGGTATTTGGGACAGTCAGGTACATGAATGAGGTGGGACTGCGTCGGAAATTCAGACTGGACGGATGGGTGGATCGGGTGTTTGAGACGTATGGGTGATTCTGCCATCAGAGGATGTATTCAAGGCCTCTGGTAAGTCCATATCTTTTTGCAATTCTGATTGCGGCCGCTCGTTCTTCCACCGTTATCGGGCGGCGAAGTTCCTCGTATCCATCTGGACAGGCTCTCCTGATGGTGCCTGCCGGACGATACTGGTCCATGATATTGAGCCAGGTATGAGGGGAGATGTATTCAGCAATGAACTGGATGATTCGCTCTGCCTCCTCACCCCGTCCGGGGAGGAGGAGATGGCGGATAAGAAGTCCGCGGGTTGCGATCCCATTTGTAAGTGTAAGATCACCGACCTGATGATGCATCTCGCGCAGGGCCGCCTTGCAGAGATCTGGGTAATGGGGGGTGCATGCAAGGATCTGTGCAGCCTCTTCGTCAGCATATTTGAAATCAGGCATGTAGATGTCAATGATGCCATCAAGAAGCCGAAGGGTGCTGGTATCCTCATATCCTCCCGTATTGTACACAATGGGGATATGAAGGCCGGCATCTGCGGCGATAAGCAGCGCGCTGAGGATTGCCGGGAGCTGGTGCGTTGGGGTGACGAGGTTAATATTATGGCACCCCTGTGCCTGCAGATGGAGAAATATGTTCGCGAGATCGTGCTCAGTCAGCTCATACCCCTTTCGTTCATGGCTGATCTCATAGTTCTGACAGAATATGCATCCCATGGTGCATCCGGTAAAGAAGATGGTTCCTGATCCCCTCGTCCCTGATATTGGCCTTTCTTCCCCGAAATGCGGGCCGAATGAGGCAATATGCGGATGGGTACCGGTTCTGCAATATCCGAGTTGTCCTGTGGCACGCAGGGCCTTACAATGGCGGGGACAGAGTATACATGGTGAGGAACGTTCCGTTATCGCGTGTATGCGGGATATGAGAAGTTCCCGGGGCATGGTCAGGTATCCTGGACAGGTCATCTGTACGGAGAATGGTTATTCGGTTCAGGAGAAAAAAATTGAGAACGAAAAGGAAAAGCTGGAAATATTGTATATGGTCGTATTTTACGCTGAAAACGACATGAATGAGTTTTTTGATGTCGGTGATCCGACATCAATCAGCAGGTTCAATGCAATGCTCACCGCGTTTTACCAGAAGAACCGGCGGCCGATGCCGTGGAGGGATGAGATCACGGCGTATCGGGTTTTGGTCTCTGAGATCATGCTCCAGCAGACCCAGGTCTCGCGGGTCTTGAGGAAGTTTGATACGTTTATCCAGGTTTTTCCAGATCTTAAAACCCTTGCACAGGCGTCACTCGAGGATGTACTCCGGGTATGGCAGGGCCTTGGCTATAACCGTCGGGCACACTATCTGCTTCAGATTGCCCGAGCGATAATGGATCGGTGGTCAGGTCTTGTTCCTGATGACCCCGCGTTGCTGCAGACACTTCCTGGGATTGGCACGGCTACTGCTGGATCGATTGTGGTATTTACCTATAATCGCCCGGTGGTTTTTATCGAGACAAATGTGCGCCGGGTATGTATTCACCATTTTTTTCAGGATCGAACGGTGGTATCAGATAAAGAGATATATCCCGTAGTCCACAAACTCCTCGATCCGGTTCATCCTCGCGAGTGGTATTACAGTATTATGGATTATGGGACACATCTTGCAGCGTGCATCGAGAACCCGAATCGCCGGAGCCGGCACTATATAAAGCAATCTCGGTTTTTGGGAAGTGATCGGGAGATCAGGGGGAAGATCATCCGACTTGTATTAAGAGGCGATCCAGTACGGGGAGATGACGTGTACGTGCATATCCAGTGTGAGAAAGAACGGACAGAGCGTATCCTGGAACAGATGATCGCCGAAGGTCTGCTGGTACGGGACAGATCTGGCATCAGAATTTCATGATGGACTGTGCTCGCTGGTGCATAGAGGAGGTGTTGGCATCAGCAGTGATGGCCGCCTAAATGAGAAGAATGTACTTGGAAGTGAGAGTTTATTGCCTAATTAGATTCTCATCGAAGGGGGCTAGAATTTAATGTTCCATTTTAATGCATCGAGGATCTCTTTCTGTCTGAGTGAAAGGCCTGTCACCATGACCCGATCATTCCCAAGGCCAATGAGACGAATCTTCATCAGTTCAAGGAGGATCTTCTCTGGAGAATAGAACGAGAGGAGCCCTGATTTTGCATATTGCTCACGCACCCACCGATGAACGACAAGGGCCGTAAATGCGACGAGAAATGCGCCGTTTCTCACGATCTCGGTATCTACAGAGAATGGAAAAATCTGGAAATTTTTGATATATGAGGCAAGGAATGCTTCGGCATCAGCACGCTCCTCAAGCCACTCAAGACAGGTGTCCCATTGGGAGTCAGGATCTCCGCTGAGGATCACCGAGATTCCACAATTCTTCAGGTATGCACCCAAGCTTTTTTTCTTTACCTCCACGAAAAGTCGGTTATTCTCCACTCGCCACTGGAGAAATGGTTCATATCGTCCAGCAACATCAGCGACAGCCTCTGCAGGCTGTACCCATTTATATATTGGTTTTTCATTGAGATTCGCAAGGATGAGATCGATATCCTCACCAAATCGTTCTCGTGTTTCTTCCTCTTTGCGTGGACTGTAGATGATATATCCTTTTACCTGAACAGTCTGAAGGGGAATTGTAACGGGGATGACAAAGAGGGTCTCACCTCTGAAAATCTTAAGATTGCGTGGATGCATCAGCTCAGATCTGACTTTCTTGATCTCGCCTTTGATGATGTCATGGTTAGGATCGAGGGGGAAGATAACAGGGATTTCACTGAATATGGCGCCGTATAGGTTCATTGCGGATGTAAATGGCTTGCCAGAAATAATGATTCCCTTCTTTCCTGAAAAAAGATGCATTCCGGCATGAATTGCTTTAATTAAGTCTGATGTGATGAGGTACGGTGCGGAAGAAAGGTATCCCACAGGGATATTCTCTATGGCATCATAAAAGAGGGCGATCGGTTCAATCCCCTCGTGGAAGTTTGCGCAATGCCAGGAGTTGTGCTGGTTCATCGGGATATGCATCAGATTAATTCGCATACTGTCGCTCTTGGGAGTCTGGGATAAAGAACGGCAGATACTCAAGTGAAGAGAGCCTTCTCCAAGTTTTTTGAGGAGTTTTGAGATATTTTGTGTCGTGACTTTGAGGCCAGAGAAAATGTGCGAAAGAATCGTTCCCTCATACCACGAGGCTGGTGAATGGAGGGCATCGGGGTGGTGGATACCGGCCAGAAGGAGCGTTACAAACAGTCTTACTTCGTGGTCAGTCAGATGAGCACTGAGAATCTCCTGGAGACGAAGACTCTTTATTGCGTGCAGGTACGGGATAAACTCTCCATATGCATACACCTTCTCTGGTGTTTTTGCCTTTTCCCTGACCCGAACTGGTTCCCCGCCTATATTCTTCCCAAGGTACCTGCTTTTTTGCCGAGTTCTCCTCGTCTCTTTGTCATAGTAATACGTGATTTCATACAGGTACTCATGCCCGTTGATCTTTTTGATACGGGTGGTCGTCTTCACATATGCTAATAGGCATGTGATATATTTTATATTTTGTCATTTTAAGTCAAATAAAATTAAAATTTATATTGGAATCAGTTGCCTAATTAAAACTATTTTATTTTCGTGTTAATTTGGTTTATCTCCGAACATGATGACTAAATTTAATATATCTCAGCGATAATCTATGATCACCTCTCTACAGAGGACCTGCATGGACACCCCCCATCCGAATAACACCTGACGCATACATGTGAAATGCCTCATTTCACACCCCCCCATCAAATGTGTGTATCAATGCTTGCGGTTCTGTAGGAGGAGAATGTTCGATGAAGACCCCATTGGTCTCTGAGGTACCCATGAATCACTGGTTGACTGCCCCGGGACCAGAGACCAATCCCCTTTTCGACCTGTTTTGTATTTAAAATTTTTATTTGGGTGTGATAAAAAGGATAAACATCCCTGACTGAAAGATGGGAGGGTTTTGAGCAGTTCCGAGAGATATCCGCTCATTAGGGTATCCCAGGTTTTCACAAAGGGTGATTCGAATCTCTGGATCTATCTCGGTAAGTTTTTTGCTCATTATCTCGAGTGGAAAATCAGGATCAGCGATGATACATACTTTTTTCTTGTGCTGTATCATATCGCAGCACTCCTGGATAGCGCGTTCATGATCTCTGCCGTGGGCAGTGATGAGGATGATATTCGTAAGCGTCACCCCTGTTTTTGCCGCCCCGAGCTGGACTGATGATATACCGGGGATGATCTC
>Ga0116191_1003659_pt1 | contig 11194 bp, 3 predicted proteins | sample AD_UKC111_MetaG_FD_89897 | JGI IMG/M metagenome (GOLD analysis project Ga0116191, IMG submission 89897) | Active sludge microbial communities of municipal wastewater-treating anaerobic digesters from Hong Kong - AD_UKC111_MetaG | ecosystem: Engineered > Bioreactor > Anaerobic > Digestate | place...
AGTAGTAAATTAATTCAATAATAAAAAGCCGCCTTTACTTTTGAAGGCGGCTTTTTCATTTGTTCATAATATTTTGAAAAATACCCTTATTATATTCTATTAATTTAAAACAACCATTTTCTTGACAATCGAACCAAACTTTGTCTCAAGTTTGTAAAGCCAGACCCCACTTTCAATATCTAAATTTTCGACTGTCCAATTTGTAGTGCCTTTTTCTAAATTCCTTTTCAATTCTTTTACTATTTTTCCATTAATACCCATAATTATCAACTTTCCATCACAATCTTCTGGTACATTTATTTTTATAGATGTATTTTGTTTAAATGGATTCGGGACATTTTGATCCATCGCAAATTCTTGATTTACAGTTTTATTAGAATTTAATTCAATAGGAAAAACATTATTTTCCAAATCAATGTATTCAGATTTTAGAATAGTTTCATTTAGTGTAAATGATGGTCTGTTAATGTTACCATTTCTCAATCGATATTGAATTGTAAATAATTTATTATCATTTGTTTTCATCAACCCATTCCAACTAACAAGTATTTTTCCTTTGTTATTTATATTGAAATTAGATTGATTCATTCCTGCCGCAATTGGTAAAATGTTTTCAATTTCTACATTTATATAATCATAATCCAAACAAAACTGAACTCCTGAAGTGTTTTCATCAGTTTCAAAATCAACGTTTTGAACTGCATCATTATTCTGATTGGCATAAACTAAATTCAATGTTTTAGATTCAAATTGATTTCTCTCTTGAGCTTCTTGTAGGTTTGATGGAGAAGCATTTCCACTTAAATCACCTACTTTAATGCCAATGAAATCAATAATATTTACACCACTGATACTAGGAATATTTACAAATCCATTTAAAGTTTGCAACAATGGCTTTGATGGGTCATTAAATATAGTATTTTGATTAATAAATCTCCAAGAATCGTTATTCGGGAAATAATCATTATAGCCCAAAATTACTTTCCTTAATTCAATCATATCAGATGTTGATACTTTCCCATCATTATTTACATCTGCTGCAATAATCTTATAAGGTGAATTGAGTACTTCTAAGCCTAAAATATGTTTATTCATCAATACCAAATCGTGGGTAGTAATTCCATTTCTTACATTCATTGATTTTTGAGGAGTAACTACATAAGAATTTCCTTGAACTAAATTATTGAATAAATAAGACCCACTATTGTCTGTTACAACATTGGGCATATTTGTTAACCCAACAGTTACATTTGTCACAGGATCACCTGATTCTGTCTTAATTACTCCTGCTATTTCTGTCCTAGCATTTTTTATGCACCACTTATTATCATCTTTAATTATAACGGTTGTCGAACAGGTGTCTTCGTTTCCAGCAGCATCAGTTACATGCAATTTTATTTGATGAGTGCCAATATCATTACAATCGAATTTAGACTTTTCGATAAATTTATTCAATTGATTATTTGACGTACAATTATCTGTACTTTGATTATCAAGCATTTCTGGAGTGATATATGCTACCACTGATGAACCTGCAGCTTCTAATTGAGCTACAATTTCAGACTTACATAATGCTTTTGGCTTTGATCCATCACGAACTGTAATTACATATTCACAGGTTGCTACATTGTCGCAACCATCTAATACTTCCCATATTATTCTATGTTTTCCAGTTGAAAATCCTGCTGTCAATGAGCTACTTTTTCCTGTCACATCAATTGAGCCATCATTATTTCTATCAACATGACAAGTCCATTGTAGCAATCCTGAAGGAGTACAATCATCTGTTGCATAACCCTTTATCTTCAAAACTGCTGGTCCACAGTTTGCAACAGATACAGTATATGTAGTATCATAACATCTCGAAAATTGAGGGGCAGTTTTATTTGCCACTAAAATTTCTTGAATATACTCCCATTTGCCTTTTGTATAGTTAGAATTTTGATATACACATCTATCTATTACTGACCATTTTCTTTGAATTCTATAACAATTGAAGCCAGAAGCTGGAAAAATTTGATCTTCAAAAGAAGATGTAATTGCTCCGCAATATAATTGCGGATAATGAATAATTGGCTCACCAGTTTCTTTTGGTAAAATATTATTTGTGCAACCTTCCACACTAATATTTGAGGGCCAATCCACGTCATCATTAGGGTCAGCTACATTATTGATGTTAATATATAAGTTTTTTGAATTAGTTACGTACACATATTGCGTACAGGTTGCAATTCTTGGTGAATTGTCCTTCACAATCCATTTACGTTCAATTGTCCCAATTCCACAACCACCAGTTTTGTTCAAATCTTCAAATGAAAGTGAGTATGTACAATTATCTTTAACTATTGGATTACCAGCTAATTTGTTCAATTCCTGTAGTTTATCACAAGTAACTGATATATTTGCAGGACATGTAATTTGTGGGCTATAATTATCTTTTACTATGATTGGGATAATTCTATTACTAGAATTACCATTATCATCAGTTGCTAAAATTTCAATATTATTTTGTGATATAATATCATCACAAACAAAAGTTAGTTCACTTGACCAGTTTGAGGCAGCTTTAGTTCCTGTTGCTAATCTTCTAATTACAATATCTTTTATTACTCCGCAATTATCATACGTACCTTCGTTAATGTTAGATAATTTTAAAGTTCCTTTCCCTAATGAATCTAAAAAAATAGTATAGTCAATTTTTGTTACTAAAACAGGACTTGTCAAATCAGTCACTGTGATTTTCTGAAAACAAGAATCGACATTTTCACATTCATCTTTGGCATAAAACTTAATATAAAAATCACCAATAGGCAATTCTGTTATTTTAGTCATTTCAGTATTTAATCTTCCTTTATCAGATGAAATATTTAAAACCCATTTAGAACAATTATCTGTAACTGAAGGGTTTACAATATCAAAACTAGCATTACAATTTTCCTCGTTTGTTGATATTGTTATAGCAGCTGGGCAAGTTAATTTAGGAGCCTGAACATCTCTACCTTCTATTAGTTGAACATCATTTTTAAATTCATTCGTACAATTATTCACCACATTCCATAGTCGTAATAATCTAAAACCACCACCACATAATGGTATATATTGATCTTGATAATATGGAGTTAAACTAATATTATTCGTTATTGGCATCCCACCCACTAATGGCATACCTAACTTGTGGATACTCGTATCGGCATCGCAGGATACTAATGGCAGTTCGAAACCATCGTAATTATTTGGAAAAACAACATCGTTCAAACTCAACCATTTGAGTTTTATAAGTTGATTACAATTTGATTTATTTTTGAATTCGTCAATTGCTGTCCAATATCTCGTAACTTGAGTTGCAAATGGACTAGAACAAGAATAATTTTGATAGCTATCCGTATATTCTAAACTGATCTGACTACTACAATTGTCTGTAATAGAAGGTTTTCCAATAACATCTGGAGATAGATCCACATTGCTATTCACTGTAATATCTTTACATGTTATAATTGGTGGCGTATTATCCAATACTGAAATAATACTAGTACAAGAGTTATTGGCTTTTAGTTCAGTAACTTTTGCAATTACAATATTACCATAGCTAGCCTTATCAACTATTGGGCTTGAAGGTAGGATAGTACCAGAAGTATCGAAAAGCTCTACTTTCTTTGGATAAGTACATTGATTTGGAGCATAAAGCAACAAATCGGTTGTGATTTCTCTTGAGCAATTCTCAGCACTCAAAGATACTCTAACGGTATCCAAACAAAATAAAGTGCATTGAGCTTCAGCTTTTTGCACAAAAAAACTGAAGCTTAATATTAGGATTAAAACAAGCAAATACTTGTTGTAAAGTATGATATTCTTTTTCATAACGAGTAGATTTTGGTCCTACTTAATCAGAAATAAATAATAATCGGTTTTTAAAACAGCCTCTTACAGCAAATTTTTTGAGGAGGTCGGCAATTTGAATGAATCTTTTTTCATAAAAAATTGCCGACTCCCCATGTTGTGTGTAGGCTTTGTGTGTAAAAAAATTGATTAAAAGGACCTACTATTCGTCTCTAGGAACTCGTTTGTTGCCATCTTGATTGTTACTACTACTACTACGTTTGTCCAATTAGGCTAAAAAAGGTTTGAGGGAACAAATAATAGCGTTACTAATTTATTCAACCTATTGGAACCGACTTTTGGTTTGTGGAGGCCTCTCCCACTCCTTTGAGCTAGCGAGGCCATTCCATCCCAAAAACCTTATCTTTAAAGATTAGCTTTACTAATCTATTTTTTAATCTTTAAATAATACCATTTTCTTAGTCAGCATTTCGCCACTTACGGTTGTTATGCTGTAATTGAATATGCCTCCATTCGGCAAATCTTGTTTGCTAATCAAGATGGTATTAAACCCTTTTTCATAAGTTCCTGTCATCTGTTTACAAACCTTCCCTGTAATGTCGGTTATTATCAAACTTACTTTCATCAATTCTGGTAAGAAAAAACCAATTTCGGTAATTTCACTAAATGGATTCGGTTTGTTTTGATACAAGACTGTGGAATTAAGCTTGTTTTCGTCTGTCAAGTGCAGTTGAATTGGATATTTATTGTCATTTGCATATATCTCTGCTTTCAGCTGATTCTCTGCAAAATTGAAATTGTCGATGATTTTTCCAGACTTTAATCCTTCAAATTGGAAGGTTACTAATTTTGAATCAGAATTAACATTTCCATTCCAACTCAAGTGAATGAGTCCTTCATTAAGCTGAGATAATCCAATGTTCGTTTCGTTTAAATCCAGAAGTGCCCCTGCCTTAATATCTTTATATTTCAGCACTTCCGGATCAAAACGCAAGGTAAACTGGATACCTTCTGGTGTAATCTCTTTCTCATAGTATAAAGGGATTTCTACTAATTCTCCCTTTTCAAAAGTTTGGTTAGAAGACTTAACTCTAATATTTTCAGTTTCATTTCGCTCTGTAGTCGTGTTTGGTAGGGCTGTGTTATTAACATCTCCAACTTTTAAAGCAACAAAATTTCCATTCAGATAACTTTGTAAAATGTTGCTACCATTAATGGCTTCTGGAAAATTTTCACCAAATGGGTTGCTAGGGTTTTGAAAAATATAATGTGAAGGAATATATCTCCATGATTTGTCTTGAGCAATAGTATCTACAATTTTTAAAATTATTTTTCTTAACTCAACCATGTCCTGAGTAGTCACTTTCCTGTCCATATTGACATCGGCAGCAATGATTTTGTAAGGAGAATTCAAGCTTTCTATTTGTAAGATATGTTTTCGTATCTGTACCAAATCCGCAGTAGAAACACCTTTACCAATTTCCCTATCATTTGATGGTATAACACCATATTGATAGCCTTTTTTCAAGCCTGGAAAAGCATATTTTCCTTCAATATCAGTCACCGTTTTGACATTCATATTTCCTGATAAGGATACGTTTACATCAGATGTTTTCACTCCTTCTTCAGTTGAAATTGTGCCTGATACAGCAACAGTATTTGTATCTACATTGCATACTCCCATATTATCCTGAACAAAAACTGAAGCTATACAGAAATTGCTATTGCCTGATGGATCAGTTACTGTCAACTGAACGTTCTGATATCCTAATTGGCTGCAATCAAATTGCTTAGGTGACACTTCGAAAGTTAGTTGACTATATGTTGCACAATTATCCCAAGAAGCACCAATGTTTTCTACCATTGCAGGTGTTAATGGAATCATTCCCGTTTGCATTAGCGTTATACTTATTCCATTCAAACATACTGGGTTAGGTGCTTTTGCGTCTCTTACTGTCAATTTTGTGATGCAGTTTGTAATATTTCCACAACCATCTTCAGCCGTGAAAGAAATATTATAAATTCCTGTTGGATAAACTCCACTTGCATTAGCATTTTTTGCAGTAGAATAAATTGAATTATTGTGAATAGAAATATATTGACTGCAATCTGTAGCTGTTGCATTTTCCATATTCACTAATCCTGAACAATTATCACTTTGTATTCCAACTGTTAAGTCTGCTGGACACTTTAACACTGGTGGAATAGAATCCAATACTTTGATTACTTGTTGATGTCCCCAAGTTCCTGTCGTATTACCAGAGTTTGGCACAAATTTGCACCAATCTACAATTTGCCAATTTCTAATTATTTTATAGCAAGCTGGCACTGCAATTGGGAAGAATTGATCTGTATAAGTGATTGCGATATTTTCACAATCCTTTCCAAACACTTTTGGAAATCCAGTAAGTGATGTATCTGTTGCACTATTACATGTGTAGAATATCGTATCTTTAGGAAACTGAATTGTTATTGGTGTAGTATCTCTTAAATTAATCGTCTGATTACATGAGCTAGCTAAATTTTGATTATCAGTTGCTGTCCATGTTCTAGTTATATAACCTTCCTTACATGTATTAGTATGATTTACATCTTTGAATGTCAATGACTTAATTCCGCAATTGTCTTTTGCAATAGCTTTTCCAACTAATAATGTATCAGTAATATCATCAGAGCAAATAATGAATTTCTCAGATGGGCAAGTAATTAATGGTGCAATTTTATCTTGTACTCTCACCCACACCATACATTCATTGTACAAGCCATTCTTATCTATAACTCTCATTCTCACTTGAACAGGAGCCTTCAAATCATTACAACTAAATTTCACAATTGAATCTAATGGGAATGTATCTCTTGTTGCCAAAAACTTTATCGATGAACAATTATCATGGCTGCCATTATCTACAGCATCAGCATACATAAATGCTGTACCATCATATCCTAAGGAAACATCCGTATTTTCATCACAAACAGCTGTTGGAGGCACGTCGTCGATGACTGTGAGTGTTATGCTTTTCGTTGATACATTTCCACAAATATCTTGAGCTGTGTAAGTTATGATATGAGTTCCTAAAGGAAAAACAAAAGGACCAACACCATTACCTAATGAAGAAGAAACAGATACAGTTACACTTGAACAATTGTCTGTGGCTGTTGCAAGTGGTAAAGTTATCCCAGCAGAGCAATTATTATTATTTGTTGAAATAGTGATGTTTGCTGGAACAGTTAGTACTGGAGCAGTTTTATCCATTACTTTGATGATCTGAACTACCAACTTAGAAGTTGCTGTACACCAATCAATTATACGCCATTCTCTTAGAATTTTGAATGATCGGTTGCCACATATCGGAATTTTAACATCAGAATAGGAAACCGCTAATTCGCATAAACCCCCATTCTGTATATTCTTTCCATGAATTTTTGGAAACCCAGTTAAATTAAAATCTGTTGGGTCTTGTTCGCAAGTAAGTACTGGTCTGACGATGTCATCTAAGTTTTCAGGGAAAGTAACATCGTCAATTTTTACTCTTTTATAAAATATCCGTTGTACACAAGTTGCTGTATTTCCAGTTGCATCAGCTGTTGTCCAGGTTCGATCGACTCTTGCTGTTACTGTGTCATTCTTGATAACTGCAAAGCAAGGAAGGTCGGTGAATACATCTTTATACGACAATTTGCTATTCGGTATTACGCCACAATTATCATTTGCAATTGGAAACCCAATTTGTGATGGTAAAATACTATCGTTGCAATAAACAAATACTGTATCACAGGTGAATACTGGCGGAACTTTATCTTCTACTTTTAGCTTTGACCAACAAGAATTATTACTTGCAATATCTCTTACAGATACTCTCATGGTCTTACCAATCATCGAACACCATGCAGTGTCGCCATAATTATGGTCTAATGAATCTAAGATTGATACTTCAAAACCAAATCCACAACCAACTGAGGAAGATAATACTGCTCCAGGCTCTATTTTTGAATATCCATACTCCGAAAGAGAAAGATTGATTGCACCTCTACAGGACATTGTACATTGTGCATCCGTACTTTTAGAAAAGCCAACAAAAGAAATAGCCAACAAAAATTTGAGCAACACTGAACTAGCCAATTTTGGCAAATACAGACCCGTGTTACTCTGCTTTAATTTGCAAAGGCTCATGGGACAAATCGGTTTATGAAAAAATAAATTTAATTTCTTAAATCATGAAATCTTTATGGTGAAAGCTAAGGAAGAATGGATCTTAAAATTATCTCTTTTTGAGATTTCGTTCGTTATGATCTAAACTGTGTAGTCTAAAATTTTGCCTTCCTTTTGAAGACATTATCTTATAAACAAATTACGTGCCAAATATTATATTTAATTTTAATTTGAATTATTTTTTAATATATAACACTATTTAATACAATTCAAAATGTATGCCAATTATTAATAATATGTTAAAATACTATTTTAAAATTCAATATTAAACTCATAACCCTTTAATAAAAAGCACATTAACCAAAAAGGCACTTGCAAAATAATTACAAGTACCCTTTTCTTCAAAATAATAAAATAATTTATATCTCACTAACTATTCACCAATACGAGTTGTTTGCTATCTACTTTTCCATCTTTACTGAACCTGATTACATAAGCAGCACTTGGCAAATCCTTTAAAAACCAGATATAATTTCCAGCAGCAGGTTGCTCAAGTCTTTTTATGACTTGTCCATTCGTATTGAGCAAAGCAATTTCATCTAGTGGCTCTGAAATCTCTATATTCACTACATCATTAGTTGGATTTGGAAAAAAAGAAAATGCAGTTGCACTTAAATTTCCACTATTTCGGTTTTCAATATTTTGATCACAAGGAACACTATAGACAGCTTGATTCACTATTCTTACCAACAGATCATTCAGCTTTTCAACATCATATTTATCTGCTGTTGGCGCCAAATGCGAACCACCAATCCCACTATGGTCAGTTATGAATGTATAAGTTGATCCAGTTGCAACTGCTAATGATTTCATAATGAATTCGGTAGAACGGTCAATGCCACTTGCAGTAATTGGGATAATTCTAATACCTAATTTGGATGCAGCCCTTATTTGGGATTGAATTTGAGCAATAACCTCTGCATTTTGATGAGGAGGAGCATCGAGAACTAAAAAAATAATTCTTGCTATCGCATTTTCTGACCATTTTTGTTGATAAATTGCTTCCTCTAATGCTGCATCAACAGCTTCTGGGAAGTCACCACCTCCACCTGCAAATTGGTTTTTAATAAATTCTGCAGTTAAATGATGCCCAGAAGTTAGTGGCGAAGATTTTACGAGGTATTCATCATTATCATCTCGATAAAAAACAGAGCCCATTCTCAATAGCACAGATTTATTGTTTTCTTCAATTCTTTTTGCCACATCAATCAATTCTGATTTTAGGTAATTGATTTCATCGCCCATTGACCCAGTTGCATCTACAACAAATACAACATCTGCATTTTTAGGTGCTACAGTACATTCCTGATCAACTTTTATTACATTCAAATTGCCATTATAATTGATGGATCCAGATTTTGGATTTAATAATTCAAGAATGTTTTTGCCGCTTTTTAAATACAATTTACAATCTAACTCATTAATTTTCTGACCATTATTCAATCCAGCCCATAACTCTGCTTTGCCAAAATTATTTGTTTTGGATTCCCAAAGTATCTCATTCTTAGAATTTTTCAAAACAATTGCAGCATCTACTATCGGCTGATCCTTAGCTCCTATCAATTGGATAGAGACTCTATTATTCATGTAAATATTCCAATTATTTGCAAATTGTGCGAAGTCGTTTTTTAATAATTTATTCCAATGACCCCAATTATCCAACTCGTTATATTCACCAGCAGTCATTTGTCCTGAAGCAACATCACTATTGTCGGGTTTGATTTTTGAGCCTGGCTTTATGCAGCCACCAACAGCGATACTCATTTTGGGTTTTGAAGCTGCTTTTTCATCATACATTGTACTTGAAGGCATAGCTACATCTTCTTTTTCAAGTAAAGTTTTTGACTTTGCAATAGAAAGGTAAGATCGTACTTTTGATTCGTCATTACTAGTTGGATTCCAGTTTTTAACAACCGATTCTTCTAACTCTGTTTTATTTTTCTGTACCAACAAAATCAGTTTACTTGTGTTTTTATCAATCTTTACATCTAAATATTTGGTTTTCTGATATTTATCTTTAATAATGACAATAGAATAATTCCCATACAATTTTTTATTAATTTGGAAAATACCTTTTGTGTTTGTCGTACCACTAAGAATTAACTTATTTTTTTCATACAAATTAATCGTTGCTTGTGATAATATTTTTCCATCATGTCTGTCCTCAATTATGAGTTTTATCTTTTCCTTATTTTGGCTATTGATTAGCTCTAAAGATTGATAAGGAAATTGAAATGCAAAAATTCCAAGAATTAATAATAGACCAAAACCCCATTTCATAATATTGCTTTTTAAAATTGAAAGAATAATCTATGGATGAATATCCACAAAAAATAGTTGTAAGAAAATATAGCTGAAAAAGTTAAAGAACAGTTAATTTATAGAAAACAAATCGTAAGAATACACTAATTTTGCATTCAAATTATGAGTAAATTACTCAATTTTCATTTAAAAAAATAATAAAATGTACGAACCAGGCAAAAGCAAAGGCATACAAGGCGAGCCACAGAGAAAATCAAAAACTGATCTTTATGAGGGTCATGATTACTACATGGTAGATGATTTGATAACGGATGAGCATAAAATGGCAAGAGCTGCTGTTAGAGATTGGGTGAAACAAGAAGTGTCGCCAATTATCGAAGGTTATGCACAAAGAAGCGAATGCCCGTATCATTTATTCAAGGGATTAGCGGAGATTGGAGCTTTCGGACCGAGTATTCCTACAAAATACGGTGGAGGTGGTATGGATGAAATGGCTTATGGTATTATCATGCAAGAGCTAGAGAGAGGAGATAGTGGAATTAGAAGCATGGCTTCTGTGCAAGGTTCGTTGGTGATGTATCCAATATATCGATATGCTTCTGAAGAGCAAAAAATGAAATACCTTCCAAAGTTAGGAAATGGGGATTTTATTGGTTGTTTTGGACTTACCGAGCCAGACTATGGCTCTAATCCTTCTGATATGATCACCAACATCAAAGACGATGGAGATGCTTATATCTTGAATGGAGCTAAAATGTGGATTACCAATTCACCTGTAGCTGACTTAGCTGTAGTTTGGGCGAAAGATGAAACAGGATCGATAAGAGGAATGGTTGTAGAACGAGGAATGAAGGGATTTTCTACTCCAGAAATTCATGGTAAATG
>Ga0116191_1003662_pt1 | contig 11184 bp, 8 predicted proteins | sample AD_UKC111_MetaG_FD_89897 | JGI IMG/M metagenome (GOLD analysis project Ga0116191, IMG submission 89897) | Active sludge microbial communities of municipal wastewater-treating anaerobic digesters from Hong Kong - AD_UKC111_MetaG | ecosystem: Engineered > Bioreactor > Anaerobic > Digestate | place...
CATCTGGAGCATGTATCTCTTGACGATGCCGCCGCGGTCGCCGCCATCATGGGGAGTACCGCCCTTGCACAACAGGTAATAGTCGGCAGTGGAATCGGGGGCCCGGCCGGGGAGCTGCCAGTAAGCAAGACCCGTGTCTACGCGGATGCCTCCGGGAATGTGGGCCTGGTCGAATTCGGACTCTTGGCGGATATCTAGGAGCCTGATTTTGGGATCTCTCCAACCCTCGTTCTCGATCCAAAGCTTGTAGAAGTCCTTACACGAGATGCCGATTCCGTACTGGACCATGATAGGATACCAGAAGTTCTTCCCGTTCTGAAAAAGCTGCTCCGGCGTCAATACCTTGCCGGTGGCCCGGGGCTTGATGTTCTCTTCTTTCTTGAGGATGTACCTGGGAGGCCGGCCCATTTTACTGAGCTCTTCCTTGGTCCATGGTTTTTTCAGGAAGTCCTTCCACTGCTGGTCGGTCCAGTCTTTGGGGGGGGGAGGAGTGACGCTCGGCTCAGCCGCCCAGACCAAAGAGGTGCCAATGAAGGCAAATGCCACGAGCGCAATTGCCAATAGACCTGCTTTGCTTTTCACAATCCCTCTCTTCACACCATACTCCTTTCTACTCTGCAAGAAAAATTTCTCCAGACTCTGCCAATAACGACGGTTTCCTTCCTTCTTGATGTCTGCGGCTCCGCTTCTCCTCCTTTTTTAGAGTTTACGAACACACCAATCCCTTCAAGGATGGCCCCCGAAAATGGTGGTTTGAGCAAGCCTTGTGCCATACACAAACAAGAGGGAGACAAAGGAGGGACAACTCTCTCCATCAACCTGGAAGACCTCAGCGGTTGGTCCCTATTTCCCGTTTTCGATGATTGGAAGGATTTAAAAATCATCACAGAGAATCTGGACGGGGCGTTGTCTCAGGGGGAAGCGCAAACCCCTTGGCGGAACCTATTGCTTTCCGCCTATTAGTTTATTGAGTTCCCGGATCAACAATTCTTTGGATTCCGAACACTGACTGCACCCGTTGAGATGGTCCAAGAAAGCGGTGATGTTCCATCCTTCATGGGTTCGAATTCCTAACTCCGAAGCATCCCGACCACATTTGAGATCGATCATCTCCTCCCCCGTAAACATTCAGCTACATACCATATCTTTTTGATCAAGGCCACGCCCAATGCGGCTCTGCTCCGGGCTAAAAGCTGGAAAGGCCCTCGTTTTCCAGCCCTCGATGAGAACTATGACCCTGAACGAACTAAACAAACGGCCTTCGGAATCTCCCCGCGAGCATGAACGATCCTGCAAAATGAGAGACCATTCCATGCCTCCAGCGATGGTTTGCGGGCCCGGAAGATCCTTTCTCCCTCCGAATTTCCAGGAGGATGGGGCGGGGTTTGCGGGATTTAGCGGTTGATATCTTCCGATGCAGGGCTATACAATGCCCTCGAAGGTCCTGGAAAGGAGAGGGTGCTCGTGAGAAAATTATTTGTTTTTATATTGTCCGTGTCGTTTCTTCATGCAAGCGTTGCTTTTGCAGGCCAGGTCCGAAACGCCGGGGGCGGGGGTGGAAAAGCTCGGGCTCCCCGTATCTACAAAGCGCCCACTCCTGACGCGTCCTCCTCCACGGGTACTTCTTCCCCATCCCTTTATGGTGTTGGAAGCCTTTACCGCCCGGACAACATTTCCAGCCATTATGGTCGATATGGAAGCCTCCTCAATCCAGCCACCTCGCCTACATCCACCTCCTCAACTTCCTCAGTGGCAACCACCATGTCCTCCAATCCTATGGCCTCCATTTTCAGCTCTACGGGCAACCTCTTTGGTCAAGGCACCACCACCGGCAGCGCCTCTATTCCAAATTCCACAAGCCCATCGGGAATCAATCCCGTAAGTTCCCCCTCCGCTTTTGGTCCTCCCTCCGCCACTGCCGGGACCGTTCCCGAAGGAGGTGCCGGTTTTGCCGAGTATTCTTCCACGAATGCAGGCATCAACCCCACAACCCCGTCGAATCCTCAAGGGTCTTCTTCTATTCGGTCAAAAAGATTTTTCGTCATGCCGAGCACCGCCTCGAGCCCTATGGGCCAAAGCAGTGTTTCATTTGTCCCCCCGACGACGATCAACCCCTTTACGCCCAATCCGCTTACCACCGTGAACCCGTTCGCCCAGAGCACTTATCGGGTGAATCCCTTTGCACCCAACTGGGCCAATCCGTACAACAACGTCTCGGCCGGCTATCCCGGTGCAGTCGTCCCTGATGGGGCTCCGACGACTTTCGGGGGTCCATGAACCTTCCCATTCTTTGCATCGCAACAAAAAAGATGATGGTCTCCTAAAAAGGCCCGAAAAGTGCGTTCTTCGATCCTAACCGATTGATACGAAGTTGCATTCACGCCGAAACTGCCATCCCGCAGGATTCAACCGTTTGCTCAAAATCTTCACTCAGCATGTCAGATCGCCCCTGGGCGCAACCCGGTATGAATTCACGAGGTGCCGTTTTGGAAAGAACGACTTTTTGCGGGATCATCAAAGATGTTTTCGGACCGTCTCGGATGTCGCTGTCGGGTGCCCCATCATATGTCATGCATCAGGATCGCGTCGACCTCCTGATCGCTGATTCCCAGGTACTTCATTGTGGTGGACGGATTGGAATGATTGAACCTTTTGGCAAGGACCTCGACGCCGACTCCGTAGTACTTCCTCTGGATGTACCCGAACGTTTTCCGGAGCGTGTGGGCCCCAAAGTTTCCGTCCAGGTTGATGGATCGGCACCATTCCTTAATCATACGATTCAAGCTCTCCACCTTTATGGGTTGGTTTTTGCCTTTCCTGGATTTAAAAAGAAATTCCTCTTCCAATGAAGTCGATTGAACGTCCTTCACATAGTCTCGTATCGCTTTATAAATTGCCTTGTTAACCATCAATATGTTTTGTTTTCCAGTCTTTCGTTCTTTGATCACCAACCGGTCACCCGGCTTCAAATGTCTCACCTGGTTTAACTTAATAGCAAGGATGTCTCCTGATCTCAACCCGCTGTTTACACCTATCGTGAACAGTAAAAGATCCCTCGATTTCCTTCCCTGTAACATTTTTTTGATATTTTCTATATCCGAGAGTCTTCTTATTGGGTCTACGGCAATTCGGCTGCCTTTGGGTGGATGATTCCTATTTTTCATCAATACGCCTTTCCTGAGGATGAATGTTAAGTATAGATGTGAAAGGCTTCAATAGATTACATTCCAACCGGACGAATTCCGGAATTCCTCTCGATTTCATGACCAACCGATTCTATTTACGGGATAAATCTTCTCCAACCCAATCTTAACTTTTTACAAAAGGTTGGCGTTCCTCGTATCGACAGTTCTTTCGAACTCGATCAATCTTGTGCGGTATCCAAATCGAAGGATGCGGGGCGACAAGGAAAACCATCCGGTGAGGAAGGGGCGGGGGATCGAGGGGCTTCCTTTATCCTGCCTTCAACCGGAAGTTTTTCATTCCTTCATCGATTTTTCTCAGATCATACATAACTTTCGATTGACATCCTCGATACTTACAATCTAAGTTTATTGGCGAAATTTAACACCATTCTCATACTTTCCACATCGGATCACGGAGGTCCCCATGGGCGGCATCGTAATCTCCGTTGTCAACAACAAGGGAGGAGTGGGCAAGACCACCGCTACGGTGAACCTGGCGGAAGCCCTCGCCAGGCGAAATCAACGGGTCCTTGTGATCGACATGGACACCCAGTGCAACGCAACCTCCCTTCTTCTTCCCACCGATGTGCGGATTCGAAACAGCCTATACGAACTGCTCGACCCCGAAGAAACCGAGGAACGCAACATCGAAGACTTTATCCATCCAACGAAGCTGGGAAACGTTTTTTGTATCCCCAACGTTTCGGATACGGCATCCTTGGAGCCCATCATGATTCATCGGGCCCTGACTCAGAAAAACCCGGAGGTCTTCTTCAAACTGCGGAGAATGCTTCGGCAACACATCCAAGAGAACTTTGACTTCGCCATCATCGACAACCCGCCCAACATGGGAACCTTTGTCTTGTGTTCCCTTTACGCCTCCGATTTTATCGTGGTCCCCGTCAAGGCCGGAAGCGCTTTCAGCGTGGAGGGACTCATCAAGGCCATCAACCTTATCGACAGCGTCCGGGACAACGGAAACAAAGACCTCCGTTTTCTGCGCCTTCTCATCAACAAAGCGGATCGGCGCACCTTTATCAGTCGGGCAAACATTGAACAGATTCGCCAATCGTTTTCCGAACAACGGGTCTTCAACACCATTGTGCCGGTCAATACCGCTTTCGAACGTGCCGAATCCCAAGGATCCACCATTTTTCAGTATGATCAGACATCGTCCGGTGCACGATCCTACCGCGAACTGGCCCGAGAGCTTCTAGCCATCTTCGACAAGAATGGCGATTAACCGAAAAGGGGAGCGCACCATGGCAAACTCCACCCGGCGCCGTCTGTCTCTCCTCGAGGGATATCAACTCGTACGAAAAGAAGACCTCGAGGAGGCAAATAAGAAAATCGAGAAAATTTCATCCCAGGAACCGGCCACTCCCCCTGACGATCCCCCCCCTTCCAACGATCCATCCGCCTCCTCGTCTACCCGACCGTCTACCCGACCGTCTACCCGACCGTCTACCCGACCCCGGGAACAGTGCTCAAAGATCGCAATTGGGCCATTACGGACATTCAAGCAAAACTTCTTTGTTTTCTCATTCAAGAAGAATCGCGAACCACCAGTCGCGCCAACCTCCAAAAAGCATTGGACCTCAGCGCCAACACTATAAAATACGCGCTAAAAGCGCTCCTATCCGAAGGGTTCATCATCAGCACGAAGCGCTACGCAAAGGGTCGTTTTCAGGGGTTCTCCTACACTCTCAATGATTCTCTTTGCGCCGAGTTTCTGAAAAAAAGAGGCAGTCACGAAAACCAGGAATCCACAAATCCCGTCTACCCGACCGTCTACCCGACCGTCTACCCGACCGTCTACCCGACCGTCTACCCGACCGACCCTGAGCCCCCCCAATCTGTACCCGACCGTCTACCCGACCGTCTACCCGACCGTCTACCCGACCTCGACCCTAGTAGTAGTAGTAATATATATATATATAAAACTACTACTACTAGGGAGGACCCGTCTACCCGACCGTCTACCCGACCGTCTACCCGACCGTCTACCCGACCGACCGAGTGTGAAATCGAACAAGTCCTGAACACCGTCCCGGAATTAGGGTACTGGAGAGAAAAGGGACTGACCGCACGACAGGTCGAAGAATGGATGAAAATATCGGACACGAATCTCTCCGATATGATTCAGTCGCTGTGTCATTGTCGGTATGAAATGGTGGATATGAAGCTGGAAGAAACCAAGCCGGTGGAGAACGTGTTCAATTGGTTTTTCAGGATGATTGAGAGGGTGGGGCATTACCCGGCTCCCAAGGGGTACAAATCTTTCCTGGCAAAGCGGATAGAACGAGAGCGCCAATTGATCCAGGATCGGGAAAGAGAGATTGCGGAGATCGAGGCGATTCGGGAAAAGAAGCGGAGTCAGGAAAGGGAACTGGCCTTTCAGAGGATGATGAACGAACCGGAGGGAGAGCTTTTCCGGGCCTGCGTGGATCGACTTCCGCCCATGGCCAAGCAAATTGACCGAAATGGCCGCATGTTCGAGGAAGTGATGAGAAGTACGTTCGAAGAGTACCTCCGGGAGAAAGAACAAGACCATGTAATAACATCATGATATCTCGATTGAGACGGACGAAGATTTCAGACCGGCCTCAGAAAGTCGATCAACTGGCTCCATGAAGATGGGGAGAGAGTTGGGGGACGAAGGATCTCTTCTTATGCGAGTACGGTCAAGGTCTCCGACCGAAGGTGTGCTGGTTGTTGACACCGTAACCTAACATACATGTCACATGACATCTTTTGTACAATGCTACAAAAGAGAAAACGGCATTCGGGAGCGTATGGAGAGTCGGGAGGAGGTGGGTGCTTGAGGGGACGCCGGCAAAATTGTCGTGCACTGAGGTAGGGGCAAGGGGTTTTTCCCGGGAGGATGGAGTGCGGAAATGGGAAAGGTGGGATTTGAGGGGGGACTAAAATTTGGCACTAAATTTGATAAAGACCTAGGAAATTTGTGGGGTTTGGAAGCAACACATCGTCCCGTTTTTTTTGCGAAGAAAGGAGGCTTGTTGAAGGAACGTTGCCTTCGCTTGAGGGACTTGCGAAGGGGAATTTGTTGTCTGGTCATTCGATGAGCTTAGCGATCTTGGTAATGGAGCCATCAAGGCAGAATGAACGATCCACCCTCGTAACCCACCAACATTTCATAGCACAAACTCTTAGGAGGAAGAATCAAATGTCCAATTATTACATGTATGATCGCTGTAAAGAAGTAACTCCCATGGAGAGAATGTTTGCATGCATGAACGGGGAGAAGACGGACCGAGTTCCCATTCATGTATATCCACGGTGGGCGGGCCTGGAATACATCGGGGTCACTTTCAAGGAAGCCTGGGAGGATCCGGATCTGTACGTAAAGGGGCAGATCATGGCTCAGGAGCGGTTCCAATACGATTGCGTCATCGACTACGACATGATGGGACCCGTGGAAGAAGCCATTGGAGCCACCCTGAAGTATCCTGAAGACGATGTTCCTCAGATCGCGGAGCCCTTCATCAAAACCAAGGAAGACATGAAGAAGGCCAAATGGAAGTTGGACCCCCGCAAAGACGGAAACATGCCCAAGGTCCTTTACGCCATTCGCCGTCTCAAGGAAGAACTGATCAAACGGGGGAAAGGAAAGCAGCAAGTGCCCATCATGACGTGGGGAAGCTGCCCGTCCCGAACGGCCGCCTGTTTGACCGGCTTCAAGGAATGGTTCCTCATTGTTGCCAGGGACCCGGATTGGGCTGTAGAACTTATGGAAAATGCTCTGGACGGATGGCTCCAGATGGTCATCGCAGCCCATGAAGCCGGTGCCGACTGCGTGTGGGTCAACGATCCCGTCTCCTCCGCCGACTGCATCTCCCGGGAACATTATGAGAAACTGACCCAACCGTACGAGCGAAAATTCATCGAAGCCATCCGCCGCGAAACCGGCATGAAGATCATTTTTCACCCCTGCGGCAACTGGCACGATCGCCTGGATCTCATTTACCAGAACCAGGCGGACGGGTACTTTCTCGGCCCCATGAACATCGACCTTTGCGTGGAAAAAGCGGTGGAGACGAACCAGAAAGGTTTGTCTCGAGTGAAATTCCTCAACGGCAACTACGGTGCGGCCACCAAAACCTCCACCGCAGATCGGAAGCCGGTTTCCTACGCGACCACCCTGAAGTTCGGGACCCCGGACGAGTTACTGGTTGAGTGCAAGACCGTCATCGACACCGTCGAAGGTGCGGACATTCGATGTATGCTCGGTCCCAACTGCTGGGAACCCAAAAACACCCCCTACGTCAACCGGGATGCGACGGTCTTCGCGGCACGGAAGTTTGGCGCATACAAATAGCCAGGAGGAACAAGGTGAGCATATTAGCGGAAATTCAAAAGGCAGTTTTCGATGGAGACGAGTCCAAGACCATAGATCTCGTGAATAAGGCCCTTGCCGAAGGAATTGCGGCTCAGGAGATCGTGGACAACGGGCTTGTGAAAGGACTCCATGACTGCGGCGCGGGATATGAAGCCGGGCAGAAGTTTATTCCGGAGATGCTCATGGCCGCGGAAGCCATGAAGTCGTCCATGAAGATCTTGAAGCCTCACCTGTCCGCCGGGTCGGAAGGAGGCAATCTCGGCAAGGTAGTACTCGCCACCGTGGAAGGCGACGTACACGACATCGGCCTGGAACTGGTTGCCACCATGCTCGGGAGCGCCGGCTTCGACGTGGTCTTCATGGGACCGGATGTTCCCACGGAGAAGATCATCGCCACGGTCAAGGAAGAAAAGCCCAAGTTGCTGGGACTCTCGGCCCTTCTGACCAATACCATGGACGTGATGCCCTTCATTCTCAAGAAGCTCGAGAAAGAAGGATTGAGAAACTCCCTCAAGGTGATCATCGGCGGAGCCCCGGTGTCCCAGGATTTTGCCGACCGGATCGGGGCGGAAGGTTACGCCTACGACGCGGCGGCAGCGGTCCCTGTTTCCAAGAAGCTGGTGAGTCAGCTCGCATAGTTCCTTGAATTGCCTGTACCTGGTATACTTGCTTCCATCAGGAGGAACCGGGTACAGGCATCAACATTAGGAATCGAAAGGGGGACCTGATGAAGAAGGAAGAAGAAAAGAAGAAGAGTTCTCTTACCGAAAAGACAGTATCCCGAAGAGATTTTACCAGGATTGCAGCCACGTTCGGCTTTACCTCGACGTTCCTTGCCTATCATGGTCTGGCTCAGGCAGGCACGCCTCCCACGGCCATGATGCTCGCCCAAGCGGCCAAGGAGACCGAGCAGGAACGAGCCAAAGTCAAAGCCAAGGTAAAGCTCCGTTACGGAACGGCAGGCCATGATATTGAATCCACCTGGGTCGCCAAGGTCGGCACGTATGATTTTGTCAGGGACCTCGAGGAAAGGACCGACGGGGCCATCCAGGTTCAACTGATGGAAGCCAACTCCATCTGCGGTGAAATGACCTGCGCGGAAAAGTGCATCCAGGGCATCATCGATTTATATCTGGCTTCCACGAACAATGCATCCACCACCTGTCCTTACCTGAACATTCTGGACTTCGGGGCCCTCTGGCCCAGCCGGGCTTCTCTCTATTCTTTCGCCATGGACTACCGAAGCGAAGATCTGCTCCGGGAACCCATGAGAAGGTTGTATGGCATCGAGATGCTTTTCGGCGACTACGGCCTTCGCGGTTTCTTCATGAGCAAGGTCAAATACGGCCAAGGAACACCGGCCCTCGATACCCTGGACAAGCTCAAAGCCACGGGAGCCAAGATCCGCACCACGGGTACCCTCTTCGGCCTGAAGAGCATGCAGCTCATGGGGGTGAACCCCGTGGCCATCTCCTACGAGGAAGTGGTGGACGCCGTGCGGCAGGGAGCCATCGACGGCGCCGAAGCCTGGGAAATCCCCTTCAACATGATTCATTTTACGGAATTCACGGGTCAATACCTGTATCTCAAGTACTGCTCCGGAAACTGGGTCACCGGGATGAACGTCAAGAGCCTGGACAGGATCCCCGCCGACCTGCGGGATAAGTTCATGGAATCCTGCTACCTGGCGCAAGTGGCGACCTTGGGAAAAGAAGAAGCCTCCATTTACGTCAAGGCCGGCTCCGGCGAGCTCGCCGATCCCCCTCCGGGCAGCGAGCACTGGAAATGCAACATCCGCAACATCCAGTGGTCCAAGGAAGAAATGGACAAACTCGAGAAGGTGATCTCTCCCAAGCACAACCCCCAACCCTGGGCCGAATGGAGAGAGAAACTCAACAAGATGTACGGTCGAGGAGACGTCTACGAGAAACTCTATGAAATCGCCCACGAGGTTCCGGCCTCGGCCTACGCCATCGACATCATTCCCAAGAGATGGTGGAAGCCGAATCCGCCCTGGTGGAACAAGCCGGACACGGCCCCCTGGAGGAGGGGAAGCGGTTATTTCGCCATGAACTTGGAGAGAAGAAAGCAATAAGAGGGGTCTTGATGTCCACAAAACATCCGTCTTGGGAGGAAGACGGATGTTTTGTGGTTTCCGGAAGTTGGGTGGAACCTTCGCTTCCTCATCGGACATTTTCTCCGGACTCACCGGTCTGTTTCATCCTGTCTGTTCGCGATCGGATGGAGGCGGCCCGTCATCCAATTATCGAAAAACCTGCAAGCATGCTCCTGCGCTTGAAGGGGCAAGGTGGGGAACGCTATGGCAAAACCAAAATGGCTTACCTATCTCGACAAAAATGTCGAGAACGTTCTCATATTTCCCATGTATTTCTTCATGATGATGATCATGGCCATCGACGTCATCCGTCGAAACGTGGTGCACACCCAATGGGCCTGGGGAAACTACGTATGCATCAGTTTGTTCGTGTGGTTCTCCTGGCTGGGTTGTTCCTACAACATCAAGCAGCGAGCCCACCTTCGGCTGAGCAGTCTTCGGGATATGCTCCCGAAAGGGGCCCAGTTCGGACTCTTGATGTTGGACTATGTCCTCTGGATTGCCTTTGCCGCCATTGCCGGCTACTTTTCCTGGTTCCAGATCGTACGGCTCTATAACGCCGGGAGCCTGGTGTACGGGGCCGAGTGGATCCCGCAATGGGTTGTCCCCCTCTGCATCCCGGTCTCCTTTACCGTCATTGTCTTTCGGGTCCTTCAATGCGCCTGGGAAGACATCCAGGCCATGATCAAGAAGGAGCCGCTCCAGACCCAACCCAGGGGAGGGCTTGAGACCCAGGTGTAGCAGGGACCGGGCGATTAGGACGGATTGAGGGATCGGGGGGGAGTGCCGATCTCTCTGGGCGAGAAAGGAAGGCATCCATGGATGAAGGAACTTTGCTCTGGCTTATTACCGGCCTTACGGCCGTGTTTTTCGTGGTGGGAGTGCCGATTTTTCTCTGCATCGGCGTATGGACCACCCTGGCCTCCCTGGCCATCGGGTTTACCATCAGCAACATCGGGATCACCAGCTACCAGGGCATCAGCAGCTACGCCCTCCTGGCCATGCCCCTCTTCATCCTGACGGGAGACCTCATCGGGGCCGGAGGAATTGCGGTCAGGCTTTCAGCCCTGGCGGCGGCGCTTCTTCGTCCCGTTCGAGGGGGCATGGCCCTGGCCACCATCTCTACCTGCAGCATGTTTGCCGCCATTTCCGGGTCCAACTCGGCCACGGTGGCCACCATCGGCCGCATCATGATCCCGGAGATGAAAAAACAGGGATACAACGTGGAATTTGCGGCAGCCAACGCCGCCTCGGGCGGGATCGTGGGGATCTTGATTCCTCCCAGCGTTCTCATGGTCGTGTACGGGTTCATGACCAATCTCAGCGTCATCGACCTGTTTACCGCCGGTTGGGGGCCGGGAATCTGCGTGAGCCTCGGGCTTGCCGGCGCGGCCCTGTACTGGTCCAGGAAACACAAATGGGGGGAAGTGGGGCCCTTTGTGTTCAAAGATACGGCCAAGGCTTTCCTGGATGCCAAGTTCGGCATCGGTGCCGTGTTTCTGATCCTGTTTCTCATCTACGGG
>Ga0116191_1003678_pt1 | contig 11156 bp, 10 predicted proteins | sample AD_UKC111_MetaG_FD_89897 | JGI IMG/M metagenome (GOLD analysis project Ga0116191, IMG submission 89897) | Active sludge microbial communities of municipal wastewater-treating anaerobic digesters from Hong Kong - AD_UKC111_MetaG | ecosystem: Engineered > Bioreactor > Anaerobic > Digestate...
GCCATGATGCGCAGCACGGTGGATTTGCCGGCGCCGTTGAGGCCGAGCAGGCCAATCTTGGCGCCGGGGAAGAACGACAGCGAAATGTCCTTGATGATCTGACGTTTTGGCGGAACAAGTTTGCTCACGCCATTCATGGTGTAGATGTATTGCATCGCGATGCCTGGGAAAATTTTCTGCAGGGCGGCATACAAAAGTCGCATGCGCCGCAGGCAGAGGTGAACGTAAACTGGGTTTCCCTCAATTATCTCAAGGTCCGGCGCTCGCCGGACGCAAGCCATGCGCCGTTACCGCTACCAGCTCGTCAACGTCTTCGTTGAATCCGATAAGGCTACCTTCGGCGGCAACCCGCTTTGCGTGTTCGAAAACGCGCACGGCATGACGGATGCGGAGATGCAGGCGCTGGCGGCGCAGTTCAACCTGTCGGAGACGACTTTCGTGCTGCCCCGCGCCGGCACCCATCCGCGAGTGCGCATTTTCACGCCGCGTTACGAGTTGCCATTTGCAGGCCACCCGACGGTGGGCACATCGCACGTACTGGCCGGCCTCGCCGCTGCCGAAACCGGCACCGCGCCCGACAGCTTGACGCTCGGCCTCAATGCGGGCGACATCCCTGTGACTTGCGACGTTGGCGCCTGGACTTTCACTGCGAACTGGCACACCTCGCGGCCGATCAACGCTTCGCGCGATCGACTGGCGGAGGCGGTTGGCTTGACGCCGGCCGACCTTGCGGGAGAGCCACGCTTCGTGTCCACCGGCGCCGAGCAGTTGATCATTCCAGTGCAGTCGGTTGCTGTGCTGGCGCAGGCGAAGCCGGTTGCTGACAAGCTACAGGCGGATTTTGCGAACGACGCCGGCCGTTACATGGCCTACCTCGTCGCGCGGGTAGCGCCAGGCCGCTTCCAGACACGTTTTTTCTTCCCGACCGCGAGCGGCATGACGGAGGATCCCGGCACTGGCTCAGCCTGCGCAAATCTCGGCGGCTATCTGCTCGACGCCGGTGAACCGGCGCCGTCGCAGTTCACGGTGACGCAGGGCGAGTTCATCAACCGCCTCAACGTGCTGCAACTCTCGCTCACCGGCGAGCGCCGGGTGCGCGTGGGCGGCCGCGTGCTGGCGCTGGGCGCGGGGGAAATTCACCTGCCGTAGCAGGTTCCACCGGCGCCTGCTGCGGCGCAGGGCGTCACGCATCCAGCCAAGTCGTCATCCGTCGCGTCAGGTCGCCATCGGCGCCACGCCCGCTGACGGCACGGCCATGGCTGGCTAAGCTCCCGCCCATGACTTCACCGCTCACCCCCATCAGGCAATGGTACGCCGCGCTCGAAGCGCGCAAACTGGCAGCGCTCACGCCCGAATTGCGCGAAGAGGTGCTGGCGTTTGACGCCAGCATGCGACGCCACAAGTGGCGCATGCTGGGCGCGTCGTTCGCGATCTGGATGGCAGCGGCGGCAGCGTTCCGCTTCGGTGTGAATGACACCGGCTGGGTCGAGGCGCTGGTGCTGTCGTTTTTGCTGCTTGCTGCGACCGGGTTCTCGCTGCTGTCGGTGTGGTTCGGCCACTACAAGTTTCGCCTCAACACGCGGATGGTGCTGAAGGTGGTGGGGCTCAGCGTTGCCGGGGCGCTGGTGGGCGGGATGATCGGCCGCCTGTCCCGTCGCGGCACGCTGGACGGTATGTTTGATGGGCTGGGCAGCGTCGGCAGCCGCGTGTTTATCGCCGGCCTGATCGTCGGCGCGATCTATGGTTTGCTGATTCTTGTTGTGGTGCAGATGCGCCGCCGCCTGTTGCAGGCCCGACACGCGGCGCTGCAACGGCAGGCCGAAGCCGACCGCACGGCGCGGCAGCTGGCCGACGCACGACTTAAGCTGATGCAGGCGCAGGTGGAGCCACACTTTCTGTTCAATACGCTGGGCACGGTGCAGGACCTGGCCGAGGGCAAGGCACCCGAGGCTGCAGCGCTGACGCGGGAGCTGATCACCTTTCTGCGTGCCGGGTTGGCTGGCTTGCGTACGGAAACGACCACGCTTGGGCGCGAATTTGAAATGGCGGCGGCATTCCTCGCCATCATGAAGACGCGGATGGGTGATCGCCTGGCGTTTTCGCTGGCATTGCCGGACGCGCTTGCCGGCGAGCCGGTGCCGCCTGCCATGCTGATCTCGCTGGTGGAGAACGCCATCAAGCATGGCCTTGAGCCCGCGCTGGATGGTGGCAGCCTGCGGCTCGGTGCGCAGTTGGAGGGCAATACGCTTTGCATTGAGGTTGCGGATACCGGCATCGGCCTTGGGACTGCGGCGAACGTCGCATCCGGTGGTGTCGGCCTGTCCAATGTTCGGGAACGGCTGGCGGCGATTTATGGCGAGGCCGCAACGCTCAGCATTCGTGACAATCCACCGCACGGTGTGGTGTCCACCCTTACTTTGCCAAGAACGAAAGCCATCGGGAGCCCCGCATGACCACCGCACTGATCGCCGACGACGAACCGGTGATGCTCGCACGCATCCGCAATGCGCTCGCGGAGGCATGGCCCGAGCTGAACGTGGTTGCCGAATGTCGCAACGGCGTGACGGCGCTGGAGGCGTTTCACGCGCACAAGCCTGACGTGGCGTTTCTGGACATTCGGATGCCCGGCAAGACCGGGCTGGAAGTGGCGGCCGAGATCGGCGACAGTGCGCATGTGGTGTTCGTCACCGCGTACGACGAGCACGCCATCGCTGCCTTCCAGAACGGTGCGGCGGACTATCTGCTGAAGCCGGTGGAAGTCGCCCGCTTGCGCGAGACGGTGGCGCGCCTGCGCAAACGCATCGAGCAGCAGCCGGCCAGCGCGCCGGCTGACCTGACGGCGCTGGTGAAGTCACTGCTGGAACAGGCGAAGCCGGCAGCGCACCTCAAATGGATCCGCGCGTCGGTCGGCAATGTGACGCGCCTGATCCACACCGACGACATCCTGTTCTTCCAGTCCGACAACAAATACACGCGCATCGTCTGCAAGGGCGCCGACGCCTTTGTGCGCACGCCGATCAGCGAGCTGCGCGAGGGGCTGGACCCGGAGCGGTTCTGGCAGGTGCATCGCGGCGCCATCGTCAACGCCCACAACATCGACCGCGCGGTGCGCGAGGAAAGCGAACGACTGGTGCTGCACTTCAAAGGCCACCACGAAAAGATCGTCGTCTCGCGGCAGTATTACCCGCTGTTCAAGCAGGACTAGCTGCGGCGTCTGCGGTGGTGGCTACGTCGCGCCCAATGCTGAAAACACCCGGCATCAACCGCCCGAAACTCGTGCCTGTTCTCGCGCACCGGCTCACGACGCACGCGCATGGACCGGGTGTGATCGGTGGTCGCGCGGCAAAAGTTGCAGCAATGGCTTTCACATAAAAGTGCCTTTTGACTTGGGCTTAGTGGCTCATTTAGCCGTAAGTCGACTTCATCGCATTTAGCGCTTGAGGCCCTATGAAATGGTGATTTGAAGAAAAAGTTGATGCACTTTTCGGGTTCTGCGATGACTTGTGTATTATTGTAGTAATACAGTAATTTATGACCGTCTTCAGATACCTCCAACGTGTTCCGCTTCGAGCTGCAACCTTCGTCCGCCACCCCCCTGTATCGGCAGATCGTCGAGCAGGCGACGCGCGCGGCGGCAGCCGGTGTGCTGCGCGACGGCGAAGAGCTGCCCTCGGTGCGCGCCGTTGCGCAGGAGTACGTGGTCAACCCGATGACGGTGTCAAAGGCGTACTCGCTGCTCGAAGCGCAAGGCATCGTCGAGCGGCGGCGGGGGATGGGAATGTTCGTTCGTGCCCGCGAGGCAACGGCGGAAAGCGATCGTCTAGCCCTGCTGCAACCGGCACTCGAACACGCGGCCTGCGTCAGCCGCCAGCTTGGCATCAGTGCGGACGAAGCCATCGCAGCCTTCCAGCAAACACTCGCTCAACCCCAATCGGCGCCCGGCAACGGCGGGCAGGAGACTTCGCATGAATGAATCTACGACGGCATTAGCCGAAGCCTCGACGCCTACGGGCAAATTGCCAGCGATAGCCGCAAGCGGCTTGACCTTGCGATACGGCCCGCGCACAGTGCTCGACAACGTCAGTTTCGAACTCGCTCCCGGATCCGTATTGGGACTGGTGGGGCGCAACGGTGCTGGCAAGACATCGCTGCTGTATTGCCTGCTGGGATTGACCGTGCCCACAGCAGGACAGTCGCGCATACTCGGCCATCCTAGCCTTGAGCTGGACGACGCGACCAAGGGCAATCTCGGATTTGTTGCCCAAGTGCCTGAACTGTTCGAATGGTTACGGGTCCGCGAGCACATTGCTCTCCTGGGGGCGATGTACCCCAACTTTTCTGAGCGTCTCGCACAGGACTTGCTGCGGCGCTTTGAGGTGCCTGATCATCGCAGCGGCAAGCTCTCGCCGGGGGAGAAACAGCGTCTCGCCATCGTGCTCGCACTGATGCACCGTCCGTCGTTGCTGATCTTCGACGAGCCGGTCGCCAGTCTCGACCCGATGGCGCGGCGCGATTTCCTGCGTGCACTGATTGAACTCGACGCCGACGATGCTCAGGCGCCAACGGTGGTAATTTCCAGTCACCTGCTCGAAGATCTCGAACGCGTGGCGACGCACCTGCTGTTTCTCCGGGATGGGCGCGTGCAGCTGATGGGTGATCGCGAAGAACTGGCCGAGAGTATTGTCGCGGTGTACAGCGAGTCGCCGCCGTCAGCGTCGCCGGGGGTGATCAATAGCCATCGGCTGGAGAGCGGTGGCTGGCGAAGCCTTCTGGATCGGCGGCTTGCGGGCGCTGCCGCGAACGATGGCGAACCACTCGCGCTCACCGACTTGTTCCTCGCATTGAACACGTGAGCGTACAGTGATCAGTTCATCCGCCGTTGTCTGTGCTGGAACGCGACACCATGGTCTGACACTTCAGCAATGGTGGCAATTCGCAGCTGGCTTGCTGGGCGGTCGCCTGATGCTGCTCATGGCCTCGGCTTTGCCGCCGTTGGCTTGCGCCTATGCTGCTTACCTCGCTATACATCCGGTAGCCGTATTGAGCGGGCATGGAAGTGCGATAGCTGCCGCGGTTGCCATTTCGTCGTATGCGTTTATTGGCGGCGTCGCGGCATTCATGACTTGCCGGCGATTCGTTCGCCAGCACGCGATCGCACGACTCACTCCGAAGGTTGGTGCGAGCGTCCGCAGTTTGCAGGTCCTGGCTTTGGCCTACTCAATCGTTATGCTTCCAATTGCAGTAGCGCTACGTACCTACATGCAGGCGCCGCACGTGTATCTGCCGGGGGCAATGATGTCATTCGCAGACGTCCGAATGCAGGACGTTGCCGGTCAGGTGGCAGTGCTGCTGTTTGCAGCGGTCATGCTCGCGGCCTATCTGGCGCAGCAAACGGTTCGACCTTGGCTTGGTTACCTGATTGCCTACTACGGTGTTGCCCCCTGGGGTACGACGACATTCGCTGTCGGCGTCACCCTCATCCTGGCTGTCGCGGTAGTCATGGACCGGCTGTGGTTCACGCCTGTCCAGCATCGTCGATTTGGGCGCGGGCCGAAGGTGGAGAGACTGCTTACAAAGAGCGATATCGAACGGTTGATCGCTCGCGAAGTAGGCTGGCCAGAACGGTTATACCAGTGGCGCATCGCTCGTGCAGCGCGATCGGCGCGGAAGTCAGGTGCTGCAAGGCTTGTCGCATTGCTTGGGACTCGCGATCAGCCCCTCCAATACGGGCTTGCGATTGTGCTGACACTACTGTTCTTCATACAGGCAGGCGGCGCGAGTTTTATGGGACGATTTGCGTTGCTATACCTTCCCATGGTTGCAATGACGCTCGCCATGCCATTGCCACAACCGCTTACGCGGATGTGGCTGATCCCGGGCGGTTGCGCGCGCCCAACGCTTGGACGCCTGGTATTGCGCGTGTGGCTGGCAGATGCCTGGCGTCGTTTGGCTGCGGGAGTCGCGTGCTGGCTGGTGCTGAATACACTCTTCTGGGTCGTCGGCTGGCGCCCGCTCAACTTCGCTGCGCTTTTGCCGAGACCGCCAACCAGCCTCGAAGTGCTCGTTTGGCTACCGCTCACCCACACAGCCGCTCTGGCCGGGTTCACGCTTGCCACTTGTCTGCTCATGGCGGCTTGGCCGCGCTTGCTGGCCAAACCAGGAGCGATGCGTGGCGCGGTATTTGTTTCGGCTCTCGCGGCTGGCGCCCTGGCAATCGTCTTGATGCGAGTGTTGTCGGGCCCTGGCGAGGCCAGCTTTTTCCGCCCACAGGATGGTGACGACCTGCGCACGTATCTGCTGGTCAACGCCTTGCTGCTGCCGCTATGTGCTGGTACGGTTTTTGTTGCATTGCAGCCAGCCTGGCGGCGGGCAAACATCGCGCAAATGTCCGCATCCATGCAGAAGTTCAGTCAACGACTGGAGATGCTGCACAAACAGGGTTGGTGAAATCCCGAAATGGCCCGTCACAGCCCGTCAATCACCGCCAGATGCCGCCCCTTCTGTACTTCGTGCAACCAGCTGGCGCGGATGCTGTTGGCGGCTAGTTTCTTGAGGTCTTCTGCGGTCAGGTCGAGCGCTTTTGCGGTGGCGCGATAGTTTTCGCCGACGTAGCCGCCGAAGTAGGCCGGGTCGTCGGAGTTGATGGTCACCAGCACGCCGGCGTCCATCAGTTTCTTGATCGGGTGCGCCTGCATCGACGACACTGCACAGAGCTTCACGTTGGACAGCGGGCACACCGTCAGCGGCATCTGCGCGCGGGCGAGGCGTGAGACCAGCGCCGGATCGTTGATCGACCGGATACCGTGATCGATGCGGGCGACGTGCAGGATATCGAGTGCTTCAACAATGTATTCCGGCGGTCCTTCTTCGCCGGCGTGTGCAACTACTGGCAGGCCACGTGAGCGAATCTCCGCGAATACACGCGCGAACTTGGATGGCGGGTGTCCGACCTCGCTGGAATCAAGCCCGAAGCCATGGAAGTTATCCATGTAGGGCTCCAGTTCGGCCAGCGTGTCAATCGCATCCTGCTCGGTGAGATGGCGCAGGAAGTTCGGGATCAACCGCCAGGTGATGCCGAGCTCGGCTTCGCCGTCGTGCAGCGCCTGCACAATGCCTTCGACGAAAACTTGGGGATCAATACCGCGCGCGGTGTGCGTCTGCGGGTCGAAGAAAATTTCTGTGTGCACCACGCCGTCGGCCTTGGCGCGCTGCAGATACGCCCAGGTGAGATCGTAGAAATCGTCCTGGTCGCGCAGCACATCGGCGCCGGCGTAGTAGAGGTCGAGGAACTCCTGCAGGTTGCCGAAGTTGTAGGCCGCACGCAGCGCCTCGACATCGGCGTAGGGCAGGGTGATGCCGTGTTTTTTCGCCTTGGCAAACATCATCTCGGGCTCAAGCGAGCCTTCAATGTGCAGGTGTAGCTCCGCCTTGGGTAGCCGCGTGATCAGCGTGTCGAGGCTGCAGGCGGTGGACGGGCGGTCTTTCTGGAGGAGATCGGCGAAGGAGGTCATGACGGCAGTTTATTCCGGTCGCGTCGCCTGTGCTACCGCTTCGCGGCTCCCGTAGCACGACTGCGGATGTCGCCGGGGCGACCAAATTGACCTTTGTCAGAGACACGCAAGCCGGTTCAGGCAAACTAGAATCAATTTTCACTTGGTAGAAATGCAAACATTTCGCTCGGCTGGTGATGTCCGTCGGGCGATAGACGCAAGAACGAATTCAGGAGGATCGCGATGAGCACCCAGCAGCCGACAATCATTTACACCTTGACCGACGAGGCCCCGCTTCTGGCGACCCGTGCCTTCCTTCCCATCATCCGCACGTTCACCGCACCGGCGGGAATCAACGTCGATACGGCCGACATCTCGGTCGCCGCCCGCATTCTGGGTGAGTTCCCCGATTACCTGACGCCCGAGCAGCGGCTGCCGAACACGCTGGCCGAGCTCGGCAAGCTGACGCTGCGCCCGGAAGCCAACATCATCAAGCTGCCCAATATCAGCGCGTCGGTGGCGCAGCTGAAGGCGGCGATCAAGGAACTGCAGGGCAAGGGCTACAAGATTCCGGACTTTCCGGAAACGCCCAAGACTGACGAAGAGAAGGAAATACGCGCCCGCTACAACCGTTGTACCGGCAGTTCCGTGAACCCGGTACTGCGCGAGGGCAACTCGGATCGTCGGGCTCCCCGCGCGGTCAAGGAATACGCCCGCAAGAATCCGCACAGCATGGCCGAATGGAGCCAGGCGTCGCGCTCCCACGTGTCGCACATGCATCACGGTGACTTCTACCACGGCGAAAAGTCGATGACGCTCGACCGCGCGCGTGACGTCAAGATGGAGCTGATCACCAAGAGCGGCAAGACCATCGTACTGAAGCCGAAGATTTCGCTGCTGGACCGCGAAGTGATCGACAGCATGTTCATGAGCAAGAAAGCGCTGCTTGCCTTCTACGAGAAAGAGATTGAAGACGCGCACAAGACTGGCGTGATGTTCTCGCTGCACGTCAAGGCGACCATGATGAAGGTGTCGCACCCGATCGTGTTCGGCCACTGCGTGAAGATCTTCTACCGCGATGCGTTCGAGAAGCATGGCGCGCTGTTCAAGGAACTCGGTATCAATGTCAACAACGGCATGGTTGATCTTTACACCAAGATCGCTTCGCTGCCGCAGAGTAAGCAGGACGAGATCAAGCGTGATCTGCATGCCTGCCACGAGCATCGTCCGGAACTGGCGATGGTCGACTCGGCCAAGGGCATCACCAACTTCCACTCACCGAACGACGTCATCGTTGACGCCTCGATGCCGGCGATGATCCGCAATGGCGGCAAGATGTACGGTGCCGATGGCCGCCTGAAGGACGTCAAGGCAGTGATGCCGGAATCGACCTTCGCCCGCATCTATCAGGAGATCATCAACTTCTGCAAATGGCACGGCGCGTTCGACCCGAAGACCATGGGCACGGTACCCAACGTCGGCCTGATGGCGCAGCAGGCCGAGGAATACGGCTCGCACGACAAGACCTTCGAGATTCCGGAAGACGGCGTGGCCAACATCACCGACCTCGAAACCGGCGAAGTGCTGATGAGCCAGAACGTCGAAGAGGGCGACATCTGGCGCATGTGTCAGGTGAAGGACGCTGCGATTCGCGACTGGGTGAAGCTCGCCGTGAACCGTGCGCGCGCGTCCGGCATGCCGGTGGTGTTCTGGCTTGACAGCTACCGGCCGCACGAGGCGCAACTGATCCGCAAGGTCAAGATGTACCTGCACGAGCACGACACCAACGGCCTCGATATCCAGATCATGAGCCAGGTGCGCGCCATGCGCTACACGCTGGAGCGCGTGATCCGCGGCATGGACACGATCAGCGCCACTGGCAACATCCTGCGTGACTACCTGACCGATCTGTTCCCGATCATGGAGCTGGGCACCTCGGCCAAGATGCTCTCAATCGTGCCATTGATGGCGGGTGGCGGCATGTACGAGACCGGTGCCGGCGGCTCGGCGCCGAAGCACGTGCAGCAACTGGTGGAAGAAAACCACCTGCGTTGGGATTCACTGGGTGAGTTCCTGGCGTTGGCGGTCAGCCTGGAAGACCTTGGGCTCAAGAACAAGAACGCGCGCGCGCAACTGCTGGCGAAGACGCTGGATGCTGCCACCGGCAAGCTGCTCGACAACAACAAGAGCCCTAGCCCGAAGACGGGTCAGCTCGACAATCGTGGCAGCCAGTTCTATCTGGCCATGTACTGGGCGCAAGAACTTGCGGCGCAGACAGAAGACAAGGAACTGGCAGCGCACTTTGCGCCGCTGGCCAAGGCACTCGCCGACAACGAAAAGACGATTGTCAGCGAGTTCGCCGCAGTCCAGGGCAAGCCGGCAGACATCGGCGGCTACTACTGGGCAGACGTTGCCAAGGTCGAGGCCATCATGCGTCCGAGCAAGACGCTGAATTCAGTGCTGGCGTCGGCCAACGCGTAAAGCTGCCGCCACGCGGACCGCCGCGCCAGTGTGGCTGGCGCGGACAACAAAAAAGGGCCATCACGGCCCTTTTTTTACTGGTCGCTACCGACCCACCCCGCCAGGCGAGGTACCGCTTATTGCGGGTTCTGGATGTTGGATGCCTGCTTGCCCTTGGGGCCGGCAACGACTTCGAACGAAACCTTCTGCCCTTCTTTCAGCGAGCGGAAGCCGTCCATCTGAATCGCGGAGAAGTGCGCGAACACGTCATCCGAGCCGTCGTCGGGCTTAATGAAGCCAAATCCCTTGGCATCGTTAAACCACTTCACCGTACCTGTCGTCATAAATACTCCCTGAACTACCTGGATTTGTAAGTTTTCTCTGCGGACTGACTGCCGCGCCGTGCGTCGTGCGACGCTCGTCTGGAGCTCCGAACTGGCGCTTCGGCGGGTGTTGTACAGTCATACAACCTTGACCGTCAAGGGGATAAATCAAGGTTGTGGCAATGATGTCTCCCGAGCCGAATTTTTGTTTTTGGTCAGCAATTGGTCAGGTTGGGTCAAGCTCTCGCTCGCTGTCGGGACGTCCATTTCGTTCGTTCGCGGCCCGTACCGCACGCCGAAGCGACGCACTGGCATACCGTATGCTCTTGAAATCGTGATTTTGTGACCGACATTTGCCGGTATTCCCAGTTTCGTATGGCCGTTCATCACAACCGCCCCCACGACGATTCGGTGCTTGAAGCCGAGCGCGTCGACGTCAAGCCGCCACCGATGTACCGTGTGCTGCTGCTCAACGACGACTACACGCCAATGGATTTCGTGGTGGGTGTGTTGCAGCAAGTGTTCGCGATGACTCGCGAACAGGCGACACATGTCATGTTGCAAGTGCATCGTTCGGGTATGGGCACCTGTGGTGTCTTTACGAAGGAAGTGGCGGACACCAAAGTGGCCCAGGTGGTCGATCTCGCGTCGCAACACCAACATCCGCTTCAGTGTACGATGGAGCCTGAATAGGTTGCAGGGCAGCTCGCCCGCAAGGGTGATACCAAGCCTGCAATCTGCAAGGCGATCCCGCACAAGTTGCTATGGTGCAGCCGCGGGTACGAGCCGGCCAACCGCCGGCAGTGAAGGCAGTAGTCAATGATCGCGCAAGAGTTGGAAGTCAGTCTGCACATGGCGTTTGTCGATGCCCGGCAAAAGCGCC
>Ga0116191_1003679_pt1 | contig 11154 bp, 13 predicted proteins | sample AD_UKC111_MetaG_FD_89897 | JGI IMG/M metagenome (GOLD analysis project Ga0116191, IMG submission 89897) | Active sludge microbial communities of municipal wastewater-treating anaerobic digesters from Hong Kong - AD_UKC111_MetaG | ecosystem: Engineered > Bioreactor > Anaerobic > Digestate...
AAGATGAGACATCATGGTAGGCACTTTGAAGCTCAATGGAGATTCCCGCATGATCGAGTTGGCGGCGCCGGAGCGGAGCGAGCCCGCCCGTAGCCGAGGGGCTGCCAACTCGAGCCCACCCGCCGACACGGAGGTGGTGGCCAAAGCCCAGCGCCGCAAGTTCACCGCCGAGTACAACCTCAGCATCGTGGAAGAAGCCGACCGCGCCACCGGCCCGGGTCAGATCGGCGCCCTGTTGCGGCGTGAGGGCCTGTACTCGTCCCACCTGGTGGAGTGGCGGAGGCTTCGCGCCGCCGGCGCGCTCAGCGCCCTCTCATAGAAGCGAGGCCGCAAGCCGACCCGGAACCCCCTGGCCGAGGAGAACCCGAGGTCGCAGGCGCAAGTGGCCCGTCTGGAGAAGAAACTCCAGCAGGCCGAAATCATTATCGACGTTCAAAAGAAAGTATCGGCCCTGCTGGGGATCGCCCCGTTGGAAACGGACCGGGACGAGAGCAACTCATGACAGTGGCCCTCGACCTCTCTCCCTCGGTCGGCCGCGCCGCAGCCTGCCGGACTTCTGCACTCGGAGCGCTTCATGGATCCGGCGCCGCACCAGGTCCACGCGGCCTTGCTGGATGAGAGCATCTACGTTTGCTCGCCGCGCACCATGTCTCGGTTGCTGGAACAGCACGGCGAGGTCCGAGAGCGGCGCGATCAACTTCGCCACCCCACCTATCAGAGGCCGGAACTGGTGGCCCCGCGTCCCAACCAGGTCTGGAGTTGGGACATCACGAAACTCCGCGGCCCGGTGAAGTGGACCTATTTCTACCTCTATGTGATCCTCGATCTGTTCAGCCGCTACGTGGCCGGTTGGATGCTGGCCCCGCGCGCAAGCGCCGCATTGCCAAGAAGCTCATCCAGGGGAGCCTGGACCGGCAGGACATCGCCGCCGGCCAACTCCATCTCCACGCTGACAACGGGCCGTCGATGACCAGCAAGACCCGGGCCTTGAAGCTGGCCGATCTGAGCGTCACCAAGTCGCATAGCCGGCCTTATGTCTCCGATGACAACCCGTTCTCGGAAAGCCAGTTCAAGACCCTCAAGTACCGGCCGGAGTTACCGGATCGATGCGGCTCGCTGGAAGACGCCCGCGCCCATTGCCAGGGCTTCTTCCACTGGTACAACCACGAACACCACTACAGCGGTATCGCCCTGCTGACGCCGCTGCTCGATGCCGTCTGGATAAACCCTCCCAAGCCCGGCCCGCCGGAGCCAGGAGAAACTCACTAATTTATGCGGGTAGGTGTCTCAAAGTCGTTGACAAGTTCCGAAGGCCGAAGCCCGCGCGTCTATTGTGAAGGCGGCTCGCTCACTTCCCGGAGTTCTTGTCATCGGAGGGAAAGAAGTTGTGAGCATCGTGTCGCAGAGAGCCCCGCACAAGGGTATTGCACTGAGGGCCGAATTGGTTCGCTTAAAGTGTGACCGGGTTGTCGACGACAAGACTGACGAAGATGTGTTCAGCCTCACAGATGATAGGTTGTCCCTGTTCGCGATCCGGGTTGGGCGAAAGAACCACTCCCGAGCAGGCTATTTTCTGCGTAACCGGGAGGAGATTGACGAGCTATTGCGCCTCCTCCTTCGGTTGCCGTCCATCTCGTGACAATAAACACCTGGGTGCGAGGCTCGAGTCGCTCCCCGCGCGCCGAGTACGATTTGACGCGCGCCTGTCGTGGTTAATATGCGACATTGTATCGTCGCGCGGAACGAACTCCAGGCTTAGGGTTGAGGCCTTCTCCACAACGGCGATCTCGAACCCGGCGCGCAACTTTTCCGCGCTCCGCAAGGCCAGTCCAATCTTCCAAGGCTTCGCGTTGCTTCCGGCTATCGATGGTGGCGCAGCCTGCCGTCCCACCCGCGCGGCGCTCTTCGAGCGCGCCATCTCCTTCCTACGGCAGCGTCTGCCCTAGAACGTCACTCCCAGCCCCACCATAGGTACGATGTCGTGCATCCAGGAACCTACCGTCGATCCACCCATCGGTGCAATCAGCTTGGTCGGGAGCGGGCTAATGTAGTCTCTCATCTCCACGCGGAAGGAAATCCGGCCGGTGGCTCTCACCTTGACGCCGGCTCCTACGCTGGCGAGTGGGGTCGTTTCCCGCGTGTGGGTCAGGACAACCAGCGAACTGCCCGGTTGATAACTGGACTCGACTCCCGTTCCCTGGAAGATCCGGGCGCCGCCGCCGACCGCGATGAACGGCCTCACCCTCTCCCTTTTGGGCCTCGCGTAAAACAGCAGGTCAAAGTGGATCAGGTGAGATTGCGCGTCGAACTGCACGTCCGCTCCCGGGGTCTTCAGTTTCATGTCGCCCATGCGGTACAAGTAGCGAACTTCGCCTCCTAGGTAATTGTGCATATCGTCGCCGGCCATCACTCCGAACGCGGCTCCGTGTTTGAAGCCTGTCTTCCCGGAGACGCCGGAACGGCTATTCACGTCCACTTCCCGAGGGAAGCCGTAACCGCCGAGCACTCCCATCTCCCACTGCCCCATGCAAGCCGGAGCGAACGCGAAAGCAAGTACGCATGTCAGCCATTTCATCTGTCTTCTTCCTCCTGTTACGGGTCAACCACCCTTACCAGCAGCGTTGTGGAATATGTTCCCTGTGTGATCTTGAGCGGGACTTCGACGCCCGTGGTCGGGTTTCTAGGCACGTACGCGTTGATCTGATACACCCCGGCCTGTCCGGGCACCAGGCCCGCGAATGTCGTCGTAAGTTGCGTCTCACCCAGCGTGATTGTCGGGGGCACCACGGCTTGCGCGAGCGGATCCGACGGCGCGGCTGCCCCTGCGGCTACTTCCGGACTCACCTGGCCCAGTCCGGTTGCGTAAATAACGATCATCTCGTCCGGATGAATGGGATTCGATACCGTCACAAGATCGTCATTCTTGGCGCGGACAATCGTTGCCAGTCCCGTGTTCGGTCCCGCCGTGCCGGAATGGAACACTGCTACGGCATTCGGCAGGATGTTGAAGCCGAACGGGCTGCTCTGGCCCCCGGCGTTGCGGACCACCAGTGACGCGCTCCCTGAAGTGGTGAACGGCAACTGAGCGTTGATCTGTTGCTGTGATACCCGGATCAACGGGATCGGGGTGTTGTCGACCCTCACGCAGACGCTGCCCAGCACCGTGGGCAGAGGCAGGGAACCGCTCACGGCCGTCTCGGGGCTCAGGTTCTGGCCCGAAATCGCGATCAGCCCGCCCGGGGCCACGGCCGTGGCTCCATCGGCCAGGTTTGTCACACCTGTCACCACCGGGATCGCCACCGCGTCGTCGTAGTTGTACGGAAGCACGATGGTCCCCGACGTGGATAGCACGAAGATCAGGTGCTGGTTGGGCATGACTGCGAGCGACCGCGTAAACGGCAGGATCGTCTGGCCGATCTGTCCCACGGCGGCGGTCATCAGGCCCTTCGCCAGCACGGGAGATTCGATCAGTTGCGTAGGCCGGATGGAATTGAAGCTCGTCAGGTCCACACGCTGCAGCACGCCAGGATTACTCATGCCTGGGCTCGTCGCGCGCAAACCGTACCCCTCCAGGAATGTGAACCCGGAGGAAAGGCCGGTTCCCGCCTCCAGCGCCGTTTGCGGCACCAGGGCCGTATTGAGGACATTGTTGTCGCCGATAAACAGATCGTCCGTCAGCGCCGCGTATGCGCCCCCCAGCGAAGAGAGATCCTTGCGGGAGACGACAAAGGTGTCGGAAGCGGCCTCGTACAGGGCGACGTTCCCTGTAGGATCCGCCAACATCACTACGGCGCCGGAGGGGGAAGCGGTCAGGATCGACTCTTCGTCTACCCCGTTGCAGTAAACCCCCAGCGTAGGCAATGTGGTGGCGGTCCCCCGGGAGAGGTCGATGCGGTCCACCGTGTGCGGCGATCCGCAGCCCGGCATCGGGTCCGTGACCGAGCGCACCGTGGCCAGGATCGAATTGCTCGACGCCGCAATCGAGCGCGGGTAGTGCCCGCCGGGGAACACGATGAAAGGCGCCGGCGTCAGCGTATCGAGGTTGTGCACCGTGGCGATCTGGGAATTGTCATTAGCCACCATCAGGTAGCGCCCGTCCCTGGTCATCGCCATCTGCGTGGGCGTGTTTCCCGTCCTGAGCGCCGCCACCTGGTTCAACCCGTTCGCATCGTACACCAACACCTGGTTCTTGTCCTGCCGCAAAACATAAAAGCGGTTCCGGTTTGGATCCGCCAGAATATCCACTAGTTTGCCCGGGATGTTCAGGATGGCACCGCGTTGATTGGGATCGCGGGTGTTGATGAGCAATCGTACCGGAGGCGGGATGTTGACGGCAGAATTCGAGGAGATCGACAACTGGAGCGCGGTGGTTCCTTTTGCGTTCTGATATGTCACCGGATCCACTTCAATGTGCACCTTGGCCGGAGTCACACCGCTCGACGGCACCACGCGTACGCCCTGCCCGGACACGGACAAGCTGAAGTCCGTGCTCCCGCCTCCCGGATCGACGATGTCTATGTCCTGGGTCATCACGCGCTGGTCGCACCCGCTCGACAGGAACAGAGCATCCTCCTGCACGGACACGACACGCGGAGTCTGGCCGAGTTTGCCAACCGGCAGAATCATGACGCCGCTATCCGACACGGCGTACATCGTCTGCATGTCCGGGCTCATCAGCGACCTGCCGGCAAGATTCTCCGGCAACCGGATCCGCTCTCGGACGGTCAGATTGTCCGTATCCACCACGTGCAGGACCGGCCCTTCGGCTGTCACCGGGGCGCTGCCCGATGTCGCTTTCGCGGTGCCCGCCGGGATCTGCGCATAGATCACATTCCTGGCGAGGTCGAAGACATGGCCGCCCGTGTTGTACTTGCCCGTGGGATATGGGAACTGCGCAAGTTGCACAATACTCGAGTTCATTAAGGCCCAACCGCCCAGCAGGGTATTGCCGGATTGGTCCACGCTGATCACGCGGGGGCCCAGCGGCGGGCTGGCCAGGATGTTGACAACTCCGAGGCTCCTCGTCACCACGTTATAACGCACAACCGCCGCAGTCCCGTTCGGGGCTTCCGCGATCACATAAACCACTTGGCCGTCGCCGGAAACCCCTGACGAGGCCTCTATGATCTCGGGAGGGAAGGTCGCCAGCGGCACCGGCAGGTCCTTGGTGGTCAGGTCCGCGACGAGGAGGGTCTCCAGCGTGCCGGAAACAGGATCCAATAACCGGAAATCTTTCGTGGTCACGATAAGTGCTTTGCTGCCTGCTCCGAAAGCCACGGCAAGCGGCGGCACTCCCAAGGCAACTGTGCTCTTTGTATTTGCGTCGAGATCAATGACTGTGACACCCAATAGCCCGGCCGGGTATTCCCCTTGGAAATTTTGAATCTGCGTTACTACCAGAAAGCGGCCGTCCGGGCTCAGCGCGATAGCGCCGGGCTGGCGCTCCACGCCTATGGGTTGCAGCAGTTTCTGTTCGGCGAGCGAGATCACTTCGATACGGCTGGTCGTATAATTCGCGGCGTACAGCAGGCCTCGCCGGGAATCCAGGGCGATGTCCGAAACATGGCCTCTAATCGGTACCACCTTGCCGAATGTTCCGGCGTGCAGCTGTATCAGTGGCCAGATTGCGAGGGACAACGAAAGCAGGATTTTGCTCATTCTTGCGTGTTGCATACCATCCTCCTCAGCCGGCACCTTCTATGCGGCAACGCAAAAACTGCCCAGAATGACAGACATTGAAAACCATACCACGTCCGGGTCTAGCTTCAAGTGCCAATCGTAGTTTCTGTACTAGTACTCTCGCTCCCACAATTGTTGCGAACCTTCTCGAGCGGCCAGACGAACTCGTACAATGCACGCTCTCCGGGCAGGCACGCCTCCAGGTGGTCTACGCCTTCCGAGGTGATCGCCAGGTTGTTGCTCTCCATTTCGGCGATCAACCCGCGGCTGCGCAAGTACCAGACCGCGAACATGAGGTGCTCCCTGGGAATCGTCATCCAGGTTTCCAATTGCAGCAGCGAGACGGAGGGTCGTTCCGGGTTCAGGCGGCGATGCGAATACAACAGTGTCAGTATTCCCAGACGCCGCTCGCGTTCGCCCTCCAGCCCGGTTGCATAGCGCCGCCGCCAGAATTTCTCCATGGCCTCGGCGCGGCGCTTCGTTCGAGCCGCGTCGTACTCTGCCCGCCGCTGCGGATCTGTCAAGATCTCCCCAGCCGACTTCACCAGCCGAAACCGCTCTGCATCCCCGGTAACGGGCGTGTCGGGGGCGTAACGGCCCTCGAGAAGACTCACCACGCGGCGGATTGTCTCATTCTCCGCCGCGGAACTTATATCGAGCAGATCGTACAAGTCGATCTCTTTCGTGTCAGGCATCTGCATCCAAATTGTTCAATTCCTGTCGGGCGGAATCGCCAGCAACACCTCCACCAGGACAGGCTTGCCATCCTGCGTGGCGGGCCGGAAATCCCACTTTTCTAAGGAGCTTAGCACCGCATTGTCCAACTTTTCACTAGCGCTCCGGACAATGTGCATATTGTGGAACCTGCCCTTCGCGCTGATCTGCCCGTGGACCATCAAATAGGCCATGTCCTCGGGGAAGTCGAGCGGCGGCTTGTACACCAGCACGGGAGCCGGAGCCTTAATGATCGAGGGGGTGCCAAGCTGGACCACCCTCGATTCCTGCTGTGGAGCATCTTCCTGCGGAGCCGGCTCGCAGTACTGCAAGATCCATTGTTTTGCCGTCCCCAACGGCAGATAGACCATGTAAATCGGCCGCCCGCTGAGCGTTTCCTGGCCTTCGGTCAGCAGTTCGGACGAAGTCGACTGGACCACGACGTCGAAGACAGTCGCCGTCGGGTGCTCGATGCGGACAGGAACGCCCGTGGGGATGGGCGTTCGCGAACCCCACGTGATGGCGAGAACCTGGCCTCCGCCTCCCCGGCCGGAGCCGGATCCGCCGGATCCGCCGCCAGTCCCGTTGCCTGTGCCGCCGCCGGCCCCAATCCCCGTAGCGTCTCCGCCGAAGCCGCCCCGGCCCGGGCCTCTGCTGCCCATTGTCCCTGGCGCGCCGCTTCCAAATCCGTAGCCGGAACTTCCGCCCCGGCCCCCCAATCCGCCCGGGTATCCGTTCGTGCTGCCATCGCCGGCGATTCCTGTGCCTTGGCCTCCAGACCCCTGGCCCACGCCCTTGCCTCCACTGCCGGATCCGAATCCCTGGCTGGAGGAGCCGCCGCTGCCTCCACCTCCGCCTCCGGTTCCCGGCCTGCCCGTGCCCGCCTGCGTGCTCGTCCCCGTCCCTCCGCCGCCGCCCTGTCCGCCCAGACTGCCGCTATCGTCGGCCGGCGGAGACGGCATGGTTCCGATCTGGTTACCGCCGGGGATGGACACCAGCGGGCTCTGAGCGGAAAGCGTCTGTGAGGTAGCCAGGACGTTGATGGGATCGCCCACTGCGATGTCGATAACTGGTCTTTCGTTCGTAGTCTTGGCCGGTGGCGGTTGGAAGACACGAATCGGCATCGTCGTCCCCGGAGGGCGGGGAAGCGCCGGGTTCTCTTTGATGGCGGAACTGGCAATCTTGAGCGATGAGACCCGCGACTCCAGGTTGGGTGGTTCCAGCCTGGGCGGAGCGTCCAGCAGCGCCTGGGTAGCCGGGCGCTGCTCTGCGGGACGGCCGGGAAGAATGAAGGGCTTCGCCTTGGGCTTGGGAACGGCCGTGGGATTCTGGGACCAGAACATCATCGTGGGCAGAGGCACCTGGCGCGCCATGGCCACATCGGGAGGCGAACTGAGTTGGAGAAGCGTTTGGCCCGTATCCGTTCGCGGCTTCATCTCCGGAAGTTCGAAGCGCCTGCGCGGAGTGCGCGGACCACGAGCCTCGGCGGGATTATCGCCCGGCGGTCCTGCAGGCCGGCCCGGGCCGCCTCCCGAAGGCGCTGGCGGCGCCCCGGAACCTTCTTTGCGCCCCGTGCCGGCTTTCCTGGATGCTTTTCCCTTCGGTCCGGGCGGCGTGTAAAGCGCGTCGGGCAGGCGCAGGGTGAGTGGCTCCATCGAATAGACGCGCATCGGCAATGCCTCGCGCGAAGAAGTACCGGGCCAGCTCACGTTGAACAGAACCAGGATCATCAAGCCGTGCGACGCCCACGACGTTGCAAACCCCGGCCACCGGCGATGATCGAGCACCTGCGGCTGCACCAGTTGGAACATATCTCAGGAACCCGCACCAACGGCCACGCCCCACGGGAGCACCGCGACGGCCAGTTGCATCGTCGAAACCACCAAGTGGCGCAAGGCACCCGCCTTGATGCCGATGGCAGCGGCAGCCTTGGCGCCATTTGCCGAAGCGCGCTGCCCATCCGGAACCTGTTGGGTAGAGTTGATGTTCTTCAAGCCGAATAGTGCGAGTTCGAAGCGGTCTTTCACCCCTACTTTGCGGAACAAGCGGGAAAGGTAGACCTTGACGGTTCCCTCCGTAATCCCGAGTACCTCGGCGATCTCTTTATTCTTCAGACCCCTGGCCAGGGCGTTGACCAGTTGCCCCTCCCGGCGCGTCAGTGGGACGGGCTTGCCCGCCAGCAGGTTCTCGGTGAGGCTCTTGGCCAGCCACAGTTCACCTTCATGGACTTTATGCAGGCACTTGAGCTGGAGTTCTGTCGGCAGCGTCTTCGAGAGAATGCCGCGGATGCCCAATTCGATGGCCTGGTATGCCCATTCGGTGGAAATCTCGCGCGTCCACAGGACGATCTTGCACTCTGGCGCCCGGTTCCGGATCTCCTCGATGAAGCGCGTGCTAATGCTCGGGGTCAGATCCAGCAGCACGACGTCGGGGGCGTCGAATTCGAGGTGCGCCAGAAGTTCTTCCGGGGTCGAGCAACAGGTAGAGATGCTGATGCCGCTATCGCTTGGGATCATCGCACGGAAACCGGTTTCGGCTACCGGCTCATCCATGTAAAGCGCCACACGCAAAGAGGCCCTCCGATTTGGGAACGCTTTCTACCCGCCCTGTGGTTGCCCGCATGGGTTCGTTTCGCATCCGCGGGTATACTCTACTCCCTTTGTTCTCTCTCGTCAATATTAACGTTATCAATAGCATACGCTATTGAAATCCGGAATTCAACAAAAAAGCCGCGATTGTTGAGTCTATTGGCGTTACAGAGGCCAGCCGGCCCCGGCCGATTTGGAGCCGCTGTAGTTAACTTTAGTTATCATTTTTCTGTTTACCATGGTGCGGATTGTATTGACGGGAGGTAACCCTTAGAATTGGCACATTGGTCTCTCCGGCACTGAACAGCGTGTTGAAGGGGGGAAGTTTCACATAGCGAGGTGGCAGTGATGAACCGGCGGGCTTACTCGAGGTTGGACGTCGAGATTCCATGCCGGGCCCGGAGGCGGGGGCAGCAGGGACCGCTTCCGAGGGTCCATACACTGAACATCAGCCGCGGCGGGATGTTGCTTTTGTGGAAAGATGACGATGGATTACTGAGCACCCCGTCTCTGGGAGAGGAACTTGACGTTGATCTGATACTTCCGGAGCCGCCGGCGGTGCAGCAATACGGGCTGCGGTGCATCCGGTGCAAAGGGGAGGTGATCCGGGTTTCGCCCGTGGATGCATCCCAATCGCGGGTGGCTGTGAGGGTAACGGCGATGAACTTCCAGCGCCTGGAGCCGGAATTTGGAGAAGAACCGGAGGGCAATTTGGTCACGCTGGGACCAAACGTGCGGAGATGAAGGGAATCTGGGGACGAATGGCAAGGGCAAGGATGAAACGGCCAGAAGGGCGGCACCGGCGAGGTAGCGCGGTAGTCGAGGTGACCCTGCTCGCGCCCTGGGTGTTCTTCCTTTTCATTGGAGTGCTCGATTTCGGCTTCTATGCCTACTCGATCATTTCGACCCAGAACGCGGCCAGAGCGGCCGCTCTGTACGCATCCGCGAACTCGTCCGTATCCGGCAAGCAGGCGGTAGCCTGCTGGTACGTGAAAAGGGAGATGAGTGCGCTGCCGAATGTGGACATGACCAGTGACTGCACAAGCGGAAACCTGATTGTCAACACCCCGCTCGTGACTGGCCCAGACGGCGCGATGGCTTTCCAGGTTATCGTCACCTACCAAACGATCCCCATGATCCCTATCCCAGGGCTGGCGGGGCAGATGAGCATCACGCGGATTGCGGAGATGAGGGTCAAGCGATGAAGGTTGAGAAACGGCATCGCCGCGGCAACGCGCTCATCGAGTTCACCCTGGTGGGGATCCCCATGATCTTCGTGCTGATCTCCATTTTCGAGATCGCCAGGGGGATGTGGATCTACCACACCATGGCTTACGCGATCAAAGAGGGGGCCCGGTACGCGATCGTGCATGGGAACAACTGCGTCTACGACCCGAACAATTGCCCGCTGAGGGTGTCCGATGTAGCGCGGCGCATACAGATTTCGGGTGTGGGGCTAATGCCCCGTGATCTGCAACTGCGGTTCGTGTCGCAGACTCGAGCGATCCCAAGTACCACGACGTTCGACACCCTGGAGAATATGCTGGCAAGCACTGCCTGGTGGCCCACTTTCGCCAAGGGCACGACCCCAGTCGACGCAGGGGCGAACCCGGGCTACGACTTGACGATCACCGGACAGTATCCGTTCCGCTCGGCGCTGGCCATGTTCTGGCCGGGAGCGGGACGTCCGATGCAGTTCGGAGTTTTCATGTTGCCGGCCACTTCGACCGAGCGGATCCAGTTTTGAGGGGCACCATGAACAGGAATCGCTGGAAGAAACGGGGGCAGGCCATCGTGATGGTCACCGTGGCGCTCTTTGCCATGTGCGGCCTTCTGGGCCTTGCGGTGGATTTTGGTTGGTCGTTCTTCGTAAAGAAAGCCGCGCAATCGGCTGCCGACGCCGCAGCGCTCGCCGCGGCGACTGCGGCGATGAACACCGTGGGCCCGACGGGTACCTTCATGTGTGACGGTAACGTCCCTTGCAGCCTGACGCAATGCACTGGTACCCTACCTGGCGCATTCGACGTGGGGTGCAAATATGCGGCACAGAACGGGTTCACCTCCGGGGGGAAGAACGGGAAGCAGGAGGTGACCATCGTTGCGGGAACGACCGCGCCGCCTCCCACCGCGCCCGGAGTCCTGTCGGTCTACTACTGGGTGACTGTCCGCGTGA
>Ga0116191_1003682_pt1 | contig 11150 bp, 13 predicted proteins | sample AD_UKC111_MetaG_FD_89897 | JGI IMG/M metagenome (GOLD analysis project Ga0116191, IMG submission 89897) | Active sludge microbial communities of municipal wastewater-treating anaerobic digesters from Hong Kong - AD_UKC111_MetaG | ecosystem: Engineered > Bioreactor > Anaerobic > Digestate...
CCCTGAACAAAGTCAGCCTGACCTCCTACCCCGGAAAACTGGTATGGGCCAATAGCCTCCGATGCGCACTGGCCAACCAGGTCGACCTGAATGGTCGAATTGACCGAGATCATGTTGTCGTTCTTCGCGATGATGTAGGGGTTATTTACAAAACCGCAGGTATGCATTTCGATCATGGGATTCTCGTCAATGAAATCATAAAGTCTGGGGGTCCCCCAGGCAAAGGCCGCGACCCATTTATACGGCATAAATGACTTCTTGGCGGATGTGATGACCCCAGCTTCGTACAAGTCCAGCATGCTTTCGGTGATCATTTCGGTATGTACACCCAGGTCCTTCTTGTCCATGAGAAAACGGCCCACCGCATTAGGTATCCCGCCGATCCCCAGTTGAATCGTGGCCCCATCCGGCACCATCTCCGCAATGTGCTGCCCGATTTTCATCTCGACATCCGTCAGCGGATAGTCGGGAACAGTCGGCAACGGTTCATTGTACTCCACGATTACATCAGCTTCGCTTATATGCACGTGGTTAGTGCCATAGGTGCGCGGCATGTGGTTGTTAACTTCCAGAATCAGCAGCCGCTTATCCGGATTGGACTTGGCCATACCCCAACCGTAGTCAACATTGATGCCGGTGCTGAAAAACCCGTGCCGGTCCATAGGCGAAACCCTGAGGATATAAACCTCCCCCCGCCGCAGCCCTCTGGCCGATATGCTGTCCATGTCGCTCAGTTTGATAGGGGAATAAGTAAAAAAACCCTCCTTAGTTTGTTGGCGTGTGTAGGGCCCTACAAACGGGGTGTCGAATTTGACTTTTTCCTTGATCTCATGGTCGGTCAGTTCGGTTTCAACGGTCAAGTTGCCCGCAAAAACTGAGGTTGAGGCCAGTTTACCCTCTTTGATCCTTCGTCCGATGGCATTGAACATACCCAGAGGCTGACCGCCCCCTAAGGCGCAACACACCTGCTCCCCATCCCTAATCATGGCCGCCGCTTCATCAGCGGTCCTAAGCTTGGACTTATACAGGTCCAACCATTTGCTGCTCATCTTCCCCCTCCATCTTGAAGAAAATTTCGAGAATTAGTGGTCTACTTTTAATACCGCCACACTTAATTATGACTTATGGCACCAATTATTTCAATTCTCGCTTTGGAACGGCAAGCGTGATGGACGGCAGATTAAGTTAGCAGCCACGGCTGCTCCGTCCTGAGTATTGTTTATTAATTCCTTGGTCTTTGAAAGGGGCCTAATTCGCAAAATCTATACCTGCCTCATAGCCTAGTAATATATTCCACATGACGGAGGTTATTGGTAGTGCCCATAGCTGTGCTTGAGCCCTCATGGGATACATACGTTGACAGCGGTCTTCCAAGCGCCATCACAAGCAATTATGGCCATTTATTTATAGGGCACTTAAGCAACAAAACAGTTTATCGGACATATTTGAAGTTCAACATTTATTTGCCCGCTTCTGCCAAAATTACTGACGCTAAACTTTCCTTGTTTATAGTTCGAAATGACTATCTGGACATTCCGGAAACTATTGATGTTTACGAAGTAATCGAGAACTGGAATGAAAAAATGGTAAACTGGCTGAACCAGCCTCGTTGGAGCGATCACCCGGCGGCTTCACATAATATCCATAATAATCTTAACGATTATGCGACCTTGGATTTGACCGATCTGGTTAAGAAATGGGCCTCTGATCCCGGGCAAAATTTTGGAATATGTATTAAGGCCCGGAATGAAGGAGACGTTTCATCTCTGCTGGCTTTTAATTCACGGGAATCGATTTATGATTCTTACAACCGCCTGATCATCAGTTACGAGGAGACCGAACAAACGACCCAGGCAGCCCGAAAAGGCAAACCTCGCGTAGCCATACTTACTCCTCAATTTCTGGAATGGAGCGGAGACCGGTGTCTGTTTGGAGGCGGGGAGCGTTATTGTTACGATCTTGCCTGTCTTCTTAACCAGGAAGGCTTCCGTGTGGAAGTCTTTCAGCCCTCCAACCAGCTGTGGGAGAGAACCTATAACGGCATGCCGATTCATGGTATAGGCGCTTCGGGCTTTCAACAGGATTTTCACGTGACCCTGAACTGCGAATTCTACAAGAGAACCGCCGACTTTGACCATCACATATACCTCAACATGGATGTCATGTATCCGCTGGCCCACCAAAGAGCGATAGGAATCAGTCACGGGGTATGGTGGGATTCAACGGAACGCAAGTACTGGCGCACATCCTTATGGTTCAAGCGACTGGAGCAGGCGATCAGCAACATGAGGAAAATAGTTAGCGTGGACACCAACACCATTAACTGGGTTAAGGCTGTATTTCCGGATCTGGGCGACAAGCTGGTTTACATCCCCAATTACGTTGACCTGGATCAGTTTCCCGATGTCGAAGCTAAACCTCGCGGTGATCGGATTCAGATTCTGTATCCCCGTAGATTGCATTCTGGCCGGGGCTGGACGGTAAGCAAGGAAGTAGCGAGAAGGATTACGGGCCGATATCCTTATGTAGACTTCGTCTTTGTAGGCCGCGGTTCACCCGAAGCAGAGGCACACATGCAAATACTGGCCGACACGAATCCCCAGATTCGATACCGTTGGTATCCCATGGAACAGATGCACCAGGTTTATCGTCCGGCAGATATTGTGATCATTCCTTCCCTCTATTCAGAGGGTACGTCGTTATCCCTGCTGGAGGCAATGGCGAGCAGAAAACCGGTGATCGCAGGATTGGTTGGCGGTTTGACTGACATTGTAATCCCTGAGTTCAACGGCAAACTTATTCCTATCAGCCCTGACAGTTTGGAGCAGGCCATTGTGGAACTGATCGAAGACCCGGAACATGCCGCTTACCTGGCTTATAACGCCTATGTCACCGCCAAACATTTTTCAAAAGAGATTTGGAAAAAACGCTGGCGCGCAATACTGGCTGATTTATGAGTAAAGAAAAGCGGACTCAAAGTCCGCTTGTTCCATTTATTTGTGCAATTATGACTACAGCAACTGATTGCCGGCCTGGTTCTTGGCGTTGGTGTTCCCGATCAAGGGCTGGCCGGTGATTGCCTGTGCATTGCTGGTCAACTGGCTCTCCGCAAACGCGATCATCTTACGCACCATGTTCCCGCCGACGGCTCCGGCATCGCGAGAAGGCACATTACCCCAGTATTCGCCCTGGATCTCTGCCCCTACGCCGAGCTCCTTAGCCACCTCGTACTTGAAATCGTACAGAGCTTTTGCTGCTTCAGGAACAAGCACCTTGTTTCTCTTCTGTCCGGTACCCATTTATCTCACCTCCTTCACGCTGTGGTGTTTTTATTGTTTCCTTGAGCGACTTTTTCATCCATACACATATTGCTGGTGCAGTTAACGCCTGCAATTGATGTCTTCGTTTTGTTGAGAAGCTATTTTTTGTTATTTTTGTGATGGGATTATAAGTTCACCCCTAAAATCAATAAAAAATAATCCAATTAAAATGGTGAACTTCTCAGAGATCAATGCCGAAGTTAATCATTGGGGCCGATCAGCTTGGAGCCATATTTCCCGCATCCATCGGCAGCAAAGTTGAAACACCCAATATCGGGCAGCATTAGGCCTGTCTATGGTATAATTTAAGAGATTTGTGTTCAAACGCCAGTTGTTTTTTTGACTTGAGCCTTTTTATTTTTTCATCAATAAACCTGGCTGCAAATAGAAAGAGAGGTCTATCACATTGGTTACAAAGAATGAGCTGGTCGCCATCAGAACCAGCGACGATCTTCTTCTGCACGGGTCGTTTTTTGAATCCGACCCCAGCAAGCCTGCCGTTATACTCCTGCATGGAGCGATGATGAATTTCTATACCGGAATCGCGTCCTTCCTTCCCACTATGCTAGCGGAACAAGGCTATTCATGCCTGAGTGCAAATTTCCGGGGTCATGATCTGGCTACCGCGCCGGACGACAACTGCCGCAAGGTTACAGGCTCCATCTACGAATCATTCCCTGACTGTGCGCTGGATGTGGATGCCTTGATTGAATTCGTGACTGGCCGCGGCTATAAAAAGGTGATTTTGGCCGGACACAGCCAGGCATCGTTCAAGATAATGTACGCTCAGGGTCAAAATCAGTACCCGGATGTTATAGGGCTGGCCTTGATCAGCCCACCGCCGTCAGCCAAAGAGATGACAACATTTATGGTCGGAAACGCCGAGTTTGAACGGGCGATGGCTGAGGCCGAGGAAGCTGTCGCTTCGGGGAATGAAAACCACCTGATTGTGTGCAGGAGCCGCGGCAACCTGCCTTTCATCTTCTCGGCCCGAACCTTTATCTCTTTTTCCGAGCCCCCGGAACTGGTCAACGCTCGTTACCTGGTAAAGAACATTCATCACCCGCTGCTAATTGTTCGCGGCACCCGGGACCTGCCCCCCATAACCAGGGAACTGGTTGAGACTATACGGGCCAATGCCAGGCAGCTGGAACTGTGCCAGCTGGTAGAAATCGAAGGTGCCTCTCATTATTATTCGGGCTGTGAGAACACCTTAACCGAGACTCTGATCAATTGGATAAAGAGCCTGGAGTAAACAAGGAGGCAACATCAAACCATGAGATCTTTGTTCCGGTAACGCCAGAAAGCCACGACAACGGCAACGACAACTATGGCCAGCATGACCAGGGGGTAGGGAGGCTGGATGGCACCTCCATCGGCCAGTATGGTGGAAGGCTGCACGAAATGGTAGGGTGACAGGTATTTCAACCATTCCAGATCCCGGTTGATGAGAGCGATATTCCCCAGGAGGTAGGTGAGGAAGAATAAGCCTAAGCCTATCGGTCCGGGGTTGCTGAACCGGGAAAGCACGGAGGACAGCGCAAAACCGACCACCAGGAAGACGGCCTGCCCGCCCAGCATCCCTTTGAACATCGCAATCAGCATGGGCAGGTACTCGTAACCAGGGTGGCGAAAAATCTCAAACAAGAGAGCCGATACGGCGAAGAGCAGCAGGTTGAAGAGCAGGAGTAAGGTAAAGATGGCCAACAGCTTCATAGCGGCGATTCCGGTTCGGGACACCGGCTGGGCGTACAGAAACTCTATGGTGCCTTCCGCCTCCTCTTTGACCAGCGCTGACACGCCGAGTATGGCGGCGTAGATGGAGGCCGCCATCAGGATGTACTGCGCGGTGTAGGCAAAGTACTGCAGTATATCGGAAAAATCCGTGGTCCGGGTGATGCCCAAAGCCTCCCTGACCGCCGGAGGGATGGCATTCAACTTGATCCTGGTTAACTGAGCCATGTCACTGTCCGCCATGGAGGGAAAAAACGACATGAACAAAAGCAGTACCAGGGCCAGCACTCCAAACCAGACCAGAAGCGACTTCAACTGGCGCCTTATCTCAAAAACATACAGGTTCAATGAGTGTCTCCTCCCTCATAATAGTGCAGGAACCTGTCCTCCAGCGACGGATCCTCAATCCTTAAATCATCAATGGTATATCTGGCCAGGGTTTTAATCAGCTGATCAATTGAACCACCATAAGAAAAGGAAAACCTCAGGTTTTCAACTCTGATTTCCTTGACCCCAAGCTGGTGCAGAATCGGCTCCAGATTCTCCCGGCTCTGAACTATGATGCGGCGGCTGCTGGTCTTGACCAGGGTGTCTACCTGACTCACCTCGATGATGCTTCCCTCCCGGATGATCGCAACCCGGTGGCAGAAACGCTGGACTTCCGTCAGGTTGTGGCTGGAGAGGAACACCGTGGTTCCATCCTGGTTGACATCGGTAAGCACGGAAAAAAGACGGCTCTGCATGAGCGGGTCCAGACCGTTGGCGGGCTCATCGAGGATCAGCAGCCGGGGCTTATTGACCAGGGCCTGAGCAATGGCAACCTTCTTCTTGTTGCCCAGAGAAAGGGTTCCGATCGGTTTAACCATCTCCAGTTCAAATTGATCGCAGATCTTCTTCATGTATAAACGGTCGACCTGACCATGAAAACTGGCAGCATAATACAGCAGGTCACGGACGCTGGTGTTGCGGTAGTAGTTTATCTCTCCCGGCACATAGCCGGTGACTGACTTTATCCTGGTAGTCTCGGTTATGCAGTCCATCCCCAGGATCATGGCCCGGCCGGAGGTGGGATAGATGAAATTGAGCAGAGTCCGTATGGTGGTTGATTTACCCGCCCCGTTAGGACCTATGAATCCGAAAAACTCCCCCTCGTTTACGGTCAGATCGACATTTTCGATACCGCGGTTCTGCCCGTAATGTTTGGTCAAGCCTATGGTCTCGATTACATACACGCAGCCGCACCACCCTTTCTGAGTATAGCTATTGCCGGATTAGGGTAAGTTTACTCTAGGATTGTGCCGCTTATAACATGTAGAAAAAGCGATGCCCGCTCACACCGCAGGCATCGCTTTGTTTGGTTATTAATGGTCTTTTGCAATTAACGCCTCAGGCCTCTTTCGTCACCAGGCGCCGTTGGAAATAAACAAACACCGGCAAGGGGATAACAATCCAGCCCATGCTCTTGATCAGAGTGTTTTTCGCCCGCTCGGTCTGCCTTTCCTTCTCCCCGGAAACCATGGCATCGTATCTGGCCTTCATCTCGGCTTCAGACATCTTGGTATTGTCGGGGACAACGCTCCCGTCCGGCATTGGCTTGAGGTTGCCGTTGTTCATCTTGAATTCCTCGTAGGTCTGGTAGTAAGGCGTCGGAGCTACGATGTCCGCAATCGCCATGAATGCCGCCACCGTTCCGCCGATGGTCATCATCAGGGTCGCAAATAACACCAGGTACACATAAATGTTCTTGATCACATCTTTTCCTCCTTCGTCCGTACTCTTATCCCGGTTTCTTACACCCGCTATCACCGCCACGATCACGAAAAGTATCCCCAACAAGACTGCCAGGTTCAATATTACCCCGTTAGACAATAATCTCCCACCTCGCTTAGATTTTTACCTGGTTCGAAACGTTCAGTCAATCCGGGGCGAAGCTCGACCCCGGGCATCTTATAAATAATACGTTCAAGCCTTCACTATCTTTCAGCAGGTGACGTGTGCGGTTGATTTGATATGAGCCCTCAATATAGACTCACGGTAATAAAAAAGAGGGCCGATGCCCTCTATCGCAGTTAGATATTCAGTTGCCGTAGCCGCAAGTTACCTCAGCTTTTCCCCTTCTTCATCTTCCACAATCTCAAACAGTTCTCTGGCGTAAAGATAAGCTTCTCCGGTCTCGTCTATAACGGCATAAACATCACCCGGTTCCCACATTGAGTGAATAGCCACAATGTCGTATATTTTCCCGTTAATACACCCCAGGTTATCACTTTCGCCCAGGTATCTGCCCTTAAGTTGAACGGCTTCTTGGAACTCTATCCTTTTCATCTTCATTCCTTTTTCACCTCAGGGCCAGAGACAGTCTTGAACTTGACTTTTCCGACATTCGGGCACTCATACCAGTGAACCTCGGATAGAAGTTCAGTCCCTGTATCCTTAAAATGTATTGTAGCATTACCCCGCATCTTTTTCCAGTCGCTGGGATGCGTCTTTTCGCCATTGGCTTTTAGGAATCTTTTTATCAATCCGTTAACCTCTCTTATCTGTTGACCACTGGCAATCACTTTGACTCCTCATATATTCGCCAGTTCGAGAAGAACCCTGTCCTGGTTAATACCGGTGCGTCTGGACCTCGTGGCTATGGCTTTATCAATGGCGTTCTTGATATTAACATTAGTTAACAGCCTACTCCCTTGTTCGGTTGGCAGTATCAGGGGAATAACCGGCCCTGATAGCCGCCTGAGTGGCATTTAAATCCACCAGATATTCCTCTATGAATCGCTGTTGTTTTTGAGTTAATTTTGCCACTCGTCCTCACCTCGCTTTGGGCAAATAAAAAACCCGGCATTTTGGGGCGGGCTTAAAAATTTGTTTATATAATTTTATATAAAATACTTGAATTAAATAATTTTATATAATATATTTAAAGCATAGGAGGGCGGCGCTACATGAAACCAAAAGAACTAATGAAAATCCTTAGCGACGATGGATGGGAAGTAGTTAGGATACAAGGTTCACACCATATTCACAAACACCCAACCAAGCCCGGAACCATACCGGTAGCCCTCCATAACAAAGACATGGCTCCCGGGACCTTAAATAAAATCTTAAAAGCTGCGGGGCTGAAATAAGCCTCGGGCTTTTAAGAAAACTCTAATTTATAAAAGGAGTGATCCCTTATGACGTACATTTACCCAGCTATTTTAACGGCAGAAGAAGTTGATAGCCGCGGTATTGTCTACACTGTAGAAATACCGGATATACCCGGCTGTATAACCGAAGGAGATAGCATTCAAGATGCGATAGCTATGGCCCGAGAGGCTCTGGCTGGATGTATCTTGGCTCTAAAACAGGCTAAAGAAGATATCCCCGCGCCATCAAATTACAACGACATCAAACCCACGACCTCCAGCGAATTCGTTACTTTGATTGATGTTGATCTAAATGAATATCTGCGCAAAAAGGAAACAAAATCGGTTATTAAAACCGTTAGCCTCCCCCAATGGATGGTAACCATGGCTGAGGAGGCTGGAATTAGTTACTCTCAAACTTTGCAGAAAGCTATCAAGCAGGAGCTTGGTTTAGAATAGCCAAAAAGCCGGGAGGATTTGGCCCCCCGGCTCTTTCTTTTTTTCAAGAAATGGAAATGACCGCCGATAGCGACGGGCAGCTAGTCAGTAGCGAATTTGTTGTAATACGATAGACTCATTCAAGCCAATGATCTTGGCCAGCTCGACATGACCTGTACCCGATTTGTTGGACACACAGGAGTTAGGTACAATAACGACTGTGGAGGTAATGACAAATCGGGTACAGGTCAACCCTCACCCGCAAACTAGATCAGCTGCTCAAAAAGGCAGGCATGCCCAGAATCACCATGCACGCTTTGAGGCATACATACGCCACCAGGTTATTGGAAATGAATGAGCATCCCAAAGTGGTACAGGTGTTGTTGGGGCACTCGCCAATCTCCCTAACACTGGATACGTACTCACATGTAATGCCAGAGATTAAGCAGAAGGCGGCAGAAAAGCTGAACGATGTTTTAACAACAAAAAGGCCTTCCTCGGAGGAAAGGCAAATTAAGTAACAGTCAGGGCCGCCACCTTGGCGGTTAATTCCTTTTTATTATGCTGCGGTAGTAGTTAATGAGAATTGCCGGATGTACCACTATACACAAAAAGCCCGAAAATAATGGAGCCGATGGGCGGATTCGAACCGCCGACCTGCTGATTACGAATCAGCTGCTCTGCCACTGAGCCACATCGGCATATATTAAGTTACTTTATACATATTAGCAACTTGGTGAGGAAATTTCAAATGGGTTGAAATTTAGGATAGTAACCGCACTGGGTTACAATGTAGTGCCGTTGTCCTTTCCTCCGGAGTTCCGGCGCAGCACATTGCGGGTGCCACTGTAAAGTCCTACGGCGGAGAGACCTATCACCAGGCCTTCCATGACTGCGATGGCGATCGATTCATTGGGATTGCGCAGTCCTACTCCGGCCATTACTCCCATTACCACAGCCAGCAGGGGGAGATAGCGGTTGGGGACGCCGGCGCGTTTGGCCACCTCCACCAGGCCGTTGATCAGAGGGATGGCCATGGTGGTGTAGTATTCATGGGACAATTCAAACCCTCCCGGAACAATAGTTTTTACATCCTATGCCCGGAAGTGGGGGTTGTTTACTGAACGGCTTTTTCATCATTGCCCGGGATCGATCTTTTTCAAGAACCCGCTCACCTCCTCCAACGCCTTCCTGACAGCCGATGGCGCGGGACCTCCGGGGAGGGAACGCTTTTCAACGCAGGCCTTTAAGTCGATCTCCGCGTACACGCCCTCTTCAATCACCGGGGAAAAAGCCCTCAATTCCGCCAGGGTCATCTCCTCCAGCGACTTCCCTCGCTCCAGGCACCAGCTTACCACCTGCCCGGATACGCTGTGCGCCTCCCGGAAGGGCACGCCCCGTTTAACCAGGTAATCGGCGAGGTCGGTGGCGTTGGTGAAGCCCCGGGCCGCCGCCTGGTACATACGGTCAGTGTTGAAGCGGGTGGACTGCAGCATGGGGCTGTAGATGGCCAGGCACTGTTTCACGGTGTCAACCGTGTCAAACAGCGGCTCCTTGTCTTCCTGCATATCCTTGTTGTAGGCCAGGGGCAGACCTTTCATGGTGGTTAAAAGGGACATAAGGTTGCCGTAGACCCGGCCGGTTTTGCCCCGCACCAATTCCGCGACATCCGGGTTCTTCTTCTGGGGCATGATGCTGGAGCCGGTACTGAAGGCGTCATCCAGTTCTATGAAGCCGAACTCGTCTGTGCCCCAGAGGATGATTTCTTCCGAGAGCCGGCTGAGATGAACCATCAAGATGGAGGCAAAAGACATGAATTCCAGCACAAAATCCCGGTCGCTGACCGCGTCCAGGCTATTGCGGGTCAGATGTGCAAATCCCAGTTCGTCCCGCACCTGATCGCGATTGAGAGGAAAGCCGCTGCCGGCCAGAGCTCCCGAACCCAGGGGCATGAAATCCATCCTGCGCTCCACATCATTCAAGCGGTCCCAATCCCGCCGGAGCATCTCCAGGTAGGCCAGGAGGTGATGCGCCAGGGTCACCGGCTGCGCCTTCTGCAGGTGGGTATAGCCGGGCATGATGGTTTCAACATGTTTTCCGGCCAGGTCTTTCAAGGTTGACATCAAATCGAACAGCAACGATTTGATCACCTGTATCTCGGAGCGCAGATAGAGGCGCACGTCCAGGGCCACCTGGTCGTTGCGGCTGCGAGCGGTGTGTAGTTTCTTGCCGGTCTCGCCGATCCGTTCGATCAGAAATGTCTCGATATTCATGTGAACATCTTCCGCGGTTACCGAGAACTCCAGTCTTCCGGCGTCCAGGTCCTCCTCGATCGACCGCAGGCCCCGAACTATCTCTTCCCCTTCCTCCGGGGTGATTATCCCCTGGAGGGCCAGCATCCGAGCATGGGCCATGCTCCCTCTTATGTCGTGTTTATACAACCGGGCATCAAAGCTGATCGAGGCGTTGAAATCATCTACCATCTCCGAAGTCTTCTTGGCAAAGCGTCCTCCCCAGAGTTTCATGTTGA
>Ga0116191_1003686_pt1 | contig 11147 bp, 8 predicted proteins | sample AD_UKC111_MetaG_FD_89897 | JGI IMG/M metagenome (GOLD analysis project Ga0116191, IMG submission 89897) | Active sludge microbial communities of municipal wastewater-treating anaerobic digesters from Hong Kong - AD_UKC111_MetaG | ecosystem: Engineered > Bioreactor > Anaerobic > Digestate | place...
CTATCTTTGGAACTTCGGAGATGGGCATGGCTATTATTGCATCAACGGCGACAACATTGGTGGTATTTCTCCCGCTCCTTTTTATGGGGGGGATTGTAGGAATCATGTTTAAACAGCTTGCCATTCTTACGGTCGTCTGCATGACCATGTCGCTCTTCGCGGCGCTTACACTCACTCCCATGCTCTCGTCGAAGCTGCTGAAGAGGGCTCCTCGCGATAAGGAAGAACAGCGCCGTTCTAAACTCTATACTGCCAGTGAAAAGATATTCAACCGGATCGAAAACGGGTACAAACGGGTACTGGAATGGGCGGTTTTTCATAAAGGCGTGACGTTGGTCGTGGCACTGCTTGTTTTTGTGTTAACGATGTGGTTAGGCAAACGAATAGGTACCGACTATATTCCCGATTTTGACGCGGGAACGGTATCCGTGGTGTTCGAAACCGAAGTGGGAACGGCGGCAAATCAAACAGACAGCGTCGGGCAGCAGATATTAAAAATTATGCTCGACGAGATACCTGAAATAGCCGACGGCGCTATTGCGTCAATCTCGGGGCAGACACGTGACGGGGCGCTTACAACCGTAGGTTTCAAAGAGGGGAAAAACGTAGGGACGGTACTTTGTCACCTTGTGCCGGTTGAGCAACGGAGTCGCTCTGCCGCCGAAGTGGCCGAATCTATCCGTCAGCGGGTGGAAGCGATCCCGCAAATAGAGGAAGTGAGTATACAGGGAGGGAGCGCCCTGGCTACTGCCGTAACGGGAAATAAAAAACCCATCGAAATTATTGTTTCCGGAAATGATCTGGATAAAATCAAAGCTGTGGCTCTTGATTTTGAGAAAAAAATGATAGCCGAGAAGTCGTTTACCGATGTCTCAACCACTGTCGATCCCGGCAAGTTAGAGGTACAGGTGCGGGTCGATAAGGAGAAAGCATCACAGATGGCATTAAATGTTGCCATGGTGGGGATGCAGGTACGGCAGAACCTGTACGGCACCGAGTCGGGTGAGTTTACCGAAGAGGGAAACGATTACGGTGTGGTGATACAATATGCGCCGGAGTACCGCGATGAAGTGTCGAAACTCCGTGAAATGCAGATTACCAACCTGCTGGGGCAGCAGATACCCCTCTCGTCGGTTGCCGATATTGTGGAAGAGAGCGGCCCGATTGAGATACAGCGCCTGTCACAACAGAGATATGTGAAAACTGTCGCCAATTTAAATGATATCTCCCTGGGTGAAGCTACCCGGCTGGCCCAGCAGTTGATCGATGAAACCACCGTCCCGGAGGGCATAACCGTTGAGATCGGTGGACAGGTAGATGACCAGTCTTCATCATTTCAATCGCTCTATCTGATTTTCTTTTTGGGTATAGCGCTGGTGTATATGGTGATGGCGGCGCAATTTGAATCGTTTAAAGACCCCTTTATCATTCTTTTTGCCATTCCCTTTACCCTTGTGGGGGTTATCCTGGCGTTCTTTATCACCAATATCACGTTAAGCGTTGTCACCTTCATCGGACTGATCATGCTTGTAGGGATTGTAGTGAATAACGGAATCGTGCTGGTCGACTATACCAATATGCTGCGTAAACGGAACTATTCTCTTCGTGATGCCGTGATGGAGGCCGGGCGCTCGCGTCTGCGCCCCGTACTTATGACCTCGCTTACCACCATCCTCGGTATGTTGCCCATGGCGCTCAGTACAGGAATGGGAAAAGAGATGTATGCCCCGCTGGGTGTCACGATTATTGGCGGACTGTTCGTGTCGGTGCTCACCACCCTGATACTGGTCCCCACCATGTATACGGCGCTCTATCACCGTACATTGATAGAGGATCGTATCTCGGTTCGGTTGGCCAAGGGAAGAGGTAAAACAGAAGAGAATAGGACAAATTAATCACTCATTGTTTTTGTAGTGGGAGGGCGATGAAAGATTGCGCCTCCCGCTATAAACATTAATCATAGTTTTAAAATGAAGTTTATCTATATTACATGTAACGTAAGTATGCTGGAAACCCTGACACTTTTGCTCGATGAGATGGAGTATGCCGATTATCAGGTAATAGAACAGGTGACAGCCATGAGCCGGTGGGGAGAACCCCGGCAAAATACCGCCGTATGGCCGGGTTACAACTCTGCCATTATTGTGCAGGAGGTTGATCCGGTGAAAGCAAAGGGGTTGATCGGAGAAATCAATAAGATGAATGCGGCAGCGTTCAACAACAGTGAACTTGTCGCCGCCTACATGTGGGGAATAGAGGAGTACACCGTGGTAAAACCGGTTGAATGACGTGTGTGAGCCCCCGAGCTTTTGTCTGGAACAGCGAGGAAGTGATCCGACGAGGCGGATTCCGGAGCCGATTTCTCGAACAAGAAGAGTCTGAATAAAATATATTTGAACTCCATCATTCGTTCCATCTTTTGCCGGTCGATTTTGAGGGATTTCAATCGCTATTTTGAGTTTGTCTTGGTGTTAGGTTTTATTTCTTCTACCTTCGATATTCGGAAGAAAAACTGTTATAATTCCTATTAGGGGCAAGTAAGCGCAGATATTAAATACAAATTCAATGGTTGCTTTATCGGCCAGCCACCCCCAAAATGCGGAAGCAATACCTCCCATCCCGAAGGCGAATCCAAAGAGTAGTCCGGCGATCATTCCCACTTTCCCCGGAACAAGATCGGTGGCATATACCAATATGGCCGAAAAAGCAGATGAATGAATCAATCCTACAAGCACGGCAAAGACAATGGTCGCCCAAAGACCAACGTGAGGCATTAAAAGAGCAAAAGGTGCCGCGCCGAGTATTGAAAACCAGATTATATATTTTCTTCCAAAACGGTCTCCCAACGGTCCGCCGGAAACTGTTCCTGCAGCCACGGCCGCGAGGAAAATGAACAGGTATAACTGCGAATGTTGTATGGAGACATTGAATTTCTCAATCAGGAAGAAAGTGAAATAACTTGTTATACTCGCCATATAAAAATACTTGGAGAAAACGAGGAAGAGTAGTATAACCAATGAGGTGATTACCTTTTATGATTATCCGCAATAATTCCTATTGTAAATTCTTGATTTGAAATCAGGCGCATACGATACGGCGGCTATCAAGAGCCTGTCAAACTGGTTTTCGCCGAAGTAACGCCTATTGAACTTGTAACAGAACTGATTGAGGTAGTATTATAAATATTCGGGTTTTACCTTGTAATACACGCCCAAGATCTGTAGTTTGGCATTGCTGATCGCGGTGTGTACCCAAGGCAGCACATTCGGCAGCTCCTCGTGTGTAACAACGGATGCAGTGTGCGAGTGGACATGCTCTTTCAATTTAGTGTAAGAAGTTGAATCATCGGTGGTCAGATCCGCCGCGCTTTCAACATGCTCTTTGACATTCTTTGTGATTGTATCGGCTTTCAACTCGTTGATGACTTTCATCTTCAGGTATCTGACCTTCTTGGGTTTCTTACCCGGTTTGGGGTTTTCAACCGTTTTGCTTTCAGCCATCACCAGGACCTTGGTCTTTTTTTGGCTTCCGCGGCCGCGTTTCAACGGTTTCTCCTTCTCTTCAACGGATATCTCGGCGAAAAAGGAGCCCTTGGTCGCTGTGAGCAGGTGCATGGCCACGAACCAGTAACGGTATGGCAGGTTGGAATGCCGCATGACAGTGCACGAACGCAGCGTCTAGCGCGCTTGACAACGCTTGCATTCGTAGGCCTGTTTGTTTTCCAGCCAATAATGCTCCTTACAATTACAACGACGACAGGTAACTCCCATTTGGTCTCTTAGTTGTTTGAATTTTTTCCGACAGGTTTCCTCATCGGGGTAATTTATAGCAAAATCCAGGATATTCATAATTTGAAACACTACTTGTCTACAGTGTATACATGGTGAATATCAGCGGATTGTGCAAGCATTTATGAACTTATTTATAACTATTTTCCCGCTAAATTCTTTAGGAATAACTGCGGATATACATTTTTGATTATATTTACAGATGTCGTTTCAGTATTGGTTTTTCACATTTCAAGCCTCTGATTTTTCGGTTGGATACTTTTTTTGTATCTGGCATGATATCGTGTACTACTTTTGTGTCGTCAGGCTTGAAGAGAAGAACAGCCAAAATTTGTCCAAATTTAAATATTGAAACAATGAAGAAAAAAACAATTTTAGTAAGTTTAGTTACCCTTATAACCATAGGGATAACAAGTGTAAATGCACAAACACCCATCTATTGGGGCGTGAAAGGTGAAATGAATCTGTCGAACTTTTTACTAAGCGACTTCGATCTGCTTTCGAGTAAAATGAAGGCGGGCCCTAATTTAGGCGGGTTCATGAGAGTCGAATTGCACGAGAATTTCGCACTTCAACCGGAACTGTCGTTTTTCTATAGAAATGCTAAAATGGAAGCTCTCTCGGAAGATGACACATTCAAGCAGTGGGGAATGCAACTCCCGGTATATGCTTTAGGTCAATACAGAACTTATAACGGATTATTCTATGGAGGTATTGGGCCGTTCGTAGGATTGGGTTTTGATGCAAGACTTGATGATCTTGACATAGACCTGTATAAAGAAGTAGCGGGGAAAACGCCTATGAACCGTTGGGATTTTGGTCTCGGGCTCTTGCTGGGATATGAGTTCAACAGTGGGTTGCAAGTGAACGCGGGGTATCAGGTCGGACTGGTTAATCAGGCGGACGAGTTGACCGCTTTGAAAAATGTGATCAGCGGTTCGGACGATGCTAAAATGCGGACCCAAACTGTGAACGTAGGCATAGGATATCGTTTCTGACAAAATCAGAGCGCTGAACCCCGGAAGATGGTCTTACGATCCGGCAATCGAGACCGGAAATGAACCCTGAGTCGATTTTTTCGATCCCGATGGACATCCGCCAGATGACAGGCGTTCATCGGGTTTTTTTCTCTCCCTCTCTCTTTTTCCGTACATTTGTAAGCCTGTTATAATAGAAACGGCAATTGAAAAATGAAACTACGAAAAGAACGGTTTTTTATCCTCAGTTACGATAAAAAAACGGCGCTCACCGCGGCGGTTATCATCAGTTTTATCCTGGCTTTCGTCATGCTGTCGTCGATGTACTACACCATATCGTTAAATAAAAAAAGTGAGATAGGGCTGGTTGATATCATCACACCGGAGTCTGTTGTCACGCTGCTGGTCAATACGCTGGTTTTCTATTTTCTTTTCCGACTGCAATTTTGGGCGGTAACGCACTTCCTGAACCGGCCGTATAAAATGTGGCTGCTCTTGCTGGGCCTGTTTGTGGTGATCATCTTCCTGAGCCCCCTCTTTTCACAGATGCAGTGGTGGTGGTTTCGCGGTGAAGTATCTCCCGGAGCCTATTCCACATTGCACTATGTGAAAGACTTTATTATTCTTATCATCTCTTTTCTCTTTACGATGTTGATCTATTTTATCAATCAGAATCAAAAGAGGGTGACCGAAAATCAACACCTCGTTTTAGAGAATCTGCAAAACAGATACAATGCGCTTAAGAACCAGACGGATCCGCATTTTCTGTTCAATTCGCTGAATACGTTGAACGGGCTGATCGGGTATGATGATCAACGTGCCAGGGATTATGTCGAACAACTTTCCCATGTGTTCCGTTATACGATGCAAAACAGGGTGGTATCCCGATTGTCCGATGAGTTGGAGTTTGCAGAGTCGTATATCTACCTGATGAAGATCCGGTATAGCGACGGATTGGATGTGCAAATACGTGTCGACGATGAGAAAAAGGGATATTATATGATTCCGTCAGGACTGCAGGTACTTATTGAGAACGCCATCAAACATAATGTCGTAAGCCGGAGAAACCCGCTTCGTATCGTGATTGAAACCCTCCCGGATGACAGGGTGCGTGTGGAAAATAATCTGCAGATAAAAACCGGGGAGAAGGTAAGTAACGGCTTGGGACTGTCGAATCTGAACGAACAATGCAGATTGATATTCGGAAAAGAGATTATTGTCAGTTCTGCCGACGGAGTATTCTCTGTTGAGATCCCGCTCATAAAAGATAGGGATATCTATAAATATACATAAAGGCATTTCGATGAAAGTAGTAATTGTAGAAGATGAGTTTGTTGCCGCACAAAACCTGGAGCGGATGATACAGGCGGTGGATGGAAGTATGGAAATTCAGGCCGTGCTGCAAAGTGTGGAGGAGTCTGTAGAGTGGTTTTCGTTGAACGCTTCTCCCGATGTTGTTTTCATGGATATTCATTTGGCCGATGGTGATGTTTTCTCGGTTTTCGAGGAAGTTGAAATCCTTAGTCCCATTATCTTTACTACCGCATACGATGAATATGCATTAAAGGCATTCGACGTAAACAGTATCGATTATCTGCTGAAGCCGATCAACAGGCAGAATCTTGAGAAGGCGCTGAACAAGCTCACTTCATTGACCTCTCAACAAAATAACAGGGAGCTTGTCTCGCAAATTATGCAATCGATGCATGAATCGAAGATACCCTATAAGAGGCATTTCCTCATTCCGAATAAAGACAAGCTTACCCCGCTGCCGGTGGATGAAATTGCCTATATCTATACCGAATATAAAATAGCAAAAATTATCTGTTTCAATCAAAAGACATTCTCTCTGGACAGCTCCCTCGATGAGTTAATGGGCCAGTTGAATCCGGCACAATTTTTTCGTGCCAACCGGCAATATATTGTATCACATCGCGCCATAGAGGATATGTCGGTTTGGTTCGGAGGCAAGCTGGCGGTAAATCTTTCAGTAGAAACGCCCGAGCGAATCATTGTAAGCCGGGCACGCAATCGTGACTTTAAAAACTGGTACATGGATAATATCCTATAGACTTTCTCTCACCTCCTTATCTTTCTTGTTATAAATACCGCCCGACTCCTCTTGCCGGAAGAGCCTGCTGTTGCCTTTGGCTGTTCCCAGCCAGAAATATTGATTGTCGCCTCCGTATCCCTGTCACGTTTTCCTGAAATCGCTTTAAAACACGTTATTGTCGTTTAAAGATTCAATTTTTCCAGCTCAGTATTTTTTTCAAAACAGGGTCAGCTGTTGTTTCATAATCTTGCAGCCGTAAATGTAGAATGAAAACAGATGAAAATGAGAATTATGAATCCGGACAAACAGCAATTTACCTGTTTATTGACACTGATCACACTCTTTGTTTTCCCTCTCTCTGCCCAGCAAAAACTCACGCTCGATGTGTGCCGTACGTTGGCGCTTGAACAGAACAGGGAAATTCGTATCGCGCAAAATGAGACGCAGGCAGCCACCCATGCCAGAAAATCCGCGCAAACACAATATCTCCCCAAAGTAAGTTTCGGAGGGGCATGGTTGCGTACAGGCAAGGCTATTCAACCGCTGGAGAATGACCTGTTCCTTCCGGTAGTGCCGTTCAACACCATTGATCCCGCAACGGGGAGGTTTAATCCGGAAGCGTTGAAAGATCCCGAGACGGCTGTGAACACGCTTGTCTTCAATCCTGAAACAGGGGCGCCCATGGTCGATCAGGCGGGGAATCCCATCTTCAGGAATTATGCGATGCTGCCGGCCGATAAACTTGTTTTTGACCATAAGAACAGTTATTATGCCCGTTTTACCGTTACCCAGCCAATCTTTACGGGTTTTAAAATTACGGAAGCCAACCACATTGCCAGGCGAGCCGAAAATATTGCCAAAGAGAAGGAGGTGCTGACCCGGGCGGAGGTCGTGGCCAAGACCGACGAAGCTTTTTGGCGTGTGGTGTCGCTACAGGAGAAATTGAAGCTGGCAAATGCTTATGAAGCGTTGCTCGACAGGCTGGTCACCGACCTCGAGAATATGTATGCCGAGGGTATCATTACGCGGAATGATGTGTTGAAAGCCCAGGTAAAACAAAACGAAGCAAAACTGAAAACATTGCAGGCCGAAAACGGATGCGCGCTCTCAAAAATGGCGCTGGCACAGATTATCGGGATGGAAGAGAGCGAGATAGAGGTCGATCCGGATAATATGGAAAAGCCTCCGCTTTCCATGCCGGCTTCTTTCTACCAGGAAATCTCTCCCGATAACCGGGCAGAGATAACCATGCTGAAGGAGAAGGCCGCCATCATGGAGTCGAAAAGAAATATCGAACGCTCCAAATTTATGCCCGATGTGGCGCTTACCGGAGGGTATGGATGGATGAATCCTAATCCCTACAATGGATTGAGAAGTGAGTTTGGGGGAAATTGGAGTGTGGGAGTAATGGTCTCGATACCTATTTTTACCTGGGGTGAACGCCGACATGATCTTCATGCCGCAAAGCTGAAGATGGAGAATGTACAGCTTGAACTCAATGAAGCCCGCGAAATGATTGACCTGCAAATTCGCCAGAATCGCTATCGATACAGTGAGGCATTGAAAAAAGCGGAGATGACCGGGCTTTCCAGAAAGCAGGCTGAAGAAAATATGCGCGTGGCAAAAGAGAACCTGATGGAAGGCCGGAGCCGCCTGACTGAATTGCTTGAAGCCCAACTGCAATGGGAGAATGCCTCCTCGGAACATATCGACGCGCTGGTGGAGATGAGGACAACACTTCTGGAACTGGATAAATCGACAGGCGAGATTTACAATCACCTTTATTGAGACTTACTTACATTTTAAACAAAAATATACATTACAATACAATGATGAAACTGACAAATAAAATAGCTTACGCGACCTGTTTGCTCACCATTTTCGCGGGCGGATGCAGTACAAAAACGACAGAGAACAGCGGTCATTCCGCGACAAGTCCGGCAACCGCGACAAAAGTCACCGTGCATGTTGCGAAAGAGATGGAGTATATTCCCGTGTTGAATTTTACAGGTACGGCCGAAGCAAACAGGGAAGCTGCTCTCGGAGCTTCTATCCCGGGACGGGTGGAGAAGATTCACTTCTCCAAGGGCAGTTATGTCCCGGAAGGAGCCGTGATAGCCGAGATGTCGGACGAAATGCTGATTCAGGCACAAATTGAATTGGAAGCGATTCGCAAGGATTTTGAACGGATAAGCCGCTTGAAAGAAAAAGAGAGCGTGAGCGTGATGGACTACGACCATATGAAGGCCAAGTTCGACGCATCGCAAACCAAAGTAAATATGCTGAAGAAGAATACCTCTATTACCGCTCCTTTCGGGGGAGTATTAACCGATATAACGGTGCAGGAGGGAGAGAATTATACTTTTGTTCCTTCGGTAAGCTCCGACCTGAAAATGCAGAGCGGTATACTTACCATACGCCAGCTCAATCCGCTGAAAATAATTATAGAAGTGAACGAAAAAGAGATTAACTCCATCAGCCGGGGACAACATGCGGATGTGGTGTTTGATGCTTATCCGGATGAACCCGTTTCAGGGAAAGTGAGCTATATTTCACCTGTCCTGTCGTCGGTGACCCGTACCGCCACGGTAGAGGTTACCATTCCCAACAGGGAAATGAAATTGAAACCGGGTATGTTCGGCAGGGTTTCGATCTCGATGCCGCAGACAACCGGCGTGTTTGTCCCCGTAAATGCCCTGTACAGGCAACAGGGAACGGGCGAAGACTACCTCTTTATGGTCGTCGACCAGAACCGGGTCACCCGCCGGAAAGTCACTCGTGGCGAATCAAAAGGGAACCTTATCCGGATCCCCGAAATCAGTGCCGATGAGTATGTGGTTGTCGATGGGAAAAATAAATTGGACGACGGTTCGCCTATTGAAATAGTGAATAAATAACAGGGAGTTTATCCTGCTTTTGATCATCTTATAAACAATATACAAATGAAATTACCCGAAATAGGTGTGAAAAGACCTGTGGCAACCGCCATGCTGTTCATAGCAATTATCCTGCTGGGAATCGTATCGCTCAAGATGTTGCCGCTTGACCTGATGCCGGAAATGGAGTTCCCTTCCGTGACGGTGATCACCGTATATCCCGGAGCCTCGGCCAACGAGGTGGAAGAACAGGTCACCAAGCCATTGGAAACCGTGCTCTCTGCCGCAGAGCGTTTAACGGAAATCAAATCGACATCGAAAGAGAACGTCTCATTCATTCAACTTAGTTATGAATGGGGAGGTGATGTGACCTCCGCGGCAAACAATGCGCGCGACCTGATCGAGTTGGGAAAGAATCGACTGCCGGCAGCAGCACAACAACCCATTATCTACAAGATCAACTCCTCGATGATGCCGGTTCTGGCGTATGCCATCAATGCCGATGCCCATTACAACGGTATCGAGCATATTGTGGAGGAAGATATCGCCTCTGCCCTGCGCAAGGTGGAAGGGGTGGGGACAGTGCTTTATTTGGGACAACCCGAACGTGAGATAAAAGTGAATATCAATCCGCAACAGATGAAGGCATACGGACTGTCAACGTCGCAGATATCTACGATGCTTAAAGCCAATAACATCAATATCCCCGCGGGAAACATCAATCTGGGTGTGTACGATTTCTCTGTGCGTGTGCCCGGGAAATTCGAATCGGTGGATGAAATAGGCAATACGGTGTTGAAAGCGTTCAACGGTCAGGTTGTACGGTTGAGAGATGTGGCCGACATCGAGGATACGTTCAAGGAAAAAGAATCGTTTGCCCGTAATCACATCGGCGAAGGAGTGGCTTTGATGGTACAGAAACAGTCGGGAGCCAATACCGTGGAGGTGGTGGATGCCGTCCGTGCGAAGATGGCAGAGCTTGAGCAACAACTGCCTGCAGATATCCGGGTGAACGAGGTGCTCAGCTCGGAAGAGATCGTTACCGGTTCCATCAGGAACCTCACCTCTTCTATATGGTACGCCCTTGTCTTTGTAACGTTGGTTGTCCTTATGTTCCTGCGTGAGTGGAAATCGAGCTTCATTGTCTTCATCACCATGCCGGTATCTCTTATTTCCGCATTCATAGCGATGTATATCATGGACTATACCTTCAACATATTTTCGTTGATGTCGCTCGTGATTGCCATAGGAATGGTGGTGGATAATGCGATCGTGGTGCTCGAAAATATCACGCAGCATATCGAAAAGGGAGCCGATCCCAAACAGGCGGCTATCTTTGGAACTTCGGAGATGGGCATGGCTATTATTGCATCAACGGCGACAACATTGGTGGTATTTCTCCCGCTCCTTTTTATGGGGGGGATTGTAGGAATCATGTTTAAACAGCTTGCCA
>Ga0116191_1003687_pt1 | contig 11145 bp, 7 predicted proteins | sample AD_UKC111_MetaG_FD_89897 | JGI IMG/M metagenome (GOLD analysis project Ga0116191, IMG submission 89897) | Active sludge microbial communities of municipal wastewater-treating anaerobic digesters from Hong Kong - AD_UKC111_MetaG | ecosystem: Engineered > Bioreactor > Anaerobic > Digestate | place...
ACCCCGGCGCCCACCTCCTGCTGGGGCAGGCCCTGGCACGGCTCGGACGCGACGAGGAGGCGCTTGCGGCACTGCGCCAGGCCGTAGCGCTGGCGCCGCGGGCCGCGCCCCTGCTGCTGGCCCTGGCGCAGGAACTGGAGCGGCAGCGGCGGCTCGGCGAGGAACTGGTGGCGACCTACGCGCGCCTGGTCGACGCCGATCCGTCGTCGCCGCAGGCGCTGCAATGGCTGGGGCTGGCGCAATACGCGGCCGAGCGCCCGGCCGAGTCGGTGGCCACCTTCCGCCGCCTGCGCCAGCAGCATCCGCAGAACCTCCTGGCGCAGTGGATGTGCTTTCAGGTACCGGAACGGCCGTGGTTCGACAGCGAGGACGAGCGCGCCGGGTTCCGGCAACGCTGGATCGACGGTCTTTCCGCGCTCGAGCAGGCCGACCTGAGCCGTGCCGGATGCCGCGAGGAGGCGCAGGCTCTGCTCGGCAGTGCCCCCCACTTCGCCCTGGCCTACCTCGGGCAGGCCGATGTCGACCTGCACCGGCGCTGTGCCGCGCTGCTCGGACGCCTGCTGGCATGCGCCACAGGGGCGGCCTTGCCGCAGCGGCCACTCCGGCGCATCAGTCGGCGGCGTCGCCGCATCGCCCTCGTATCGCGCTTCCTGCGCGAGCATGCCGTCACGCGCGCCTGGGGCGAGGCGCTATTGTCGCTGCCGCGGGAGGACTTCGAGTTGTGCGTGCTCTATGCGGACGACCGTCGCGACGCCGTGACGGCGCGATTCCGCGAGCGGGCTGATGTCTATTTCGACGGCGACCACGCCTATCCGGTGTGGTCGCAGCGCCTGTGGCAGCTGGACGCCGACGTCGTGCTGTTCCTCGATCTGGGACTGAGTCAGATCGGGCAGGCGCTGGCCCTGGGCCGGTACGCCCCGGTGCAAGCCACCACCTGGGCGCACCCGGTCACCAGCGGCATGCCGAACGTCGATTTCTTCCTATCGTCGGACCTGGCCGAACCGGCGGATGCCAACCTGCACTACAGCGAGCGGCTGGTGCGCCTGCCCCATCTGGGCGGCCATTTCCCCGCCGCGGATGCCCTGCCGGAGGCACCGCGCAGCGGTCCACCGCAGCTGGTGTGCGCACAGGCGCTGAAGAAACTGCACCCGCTGCACGACCACGTGTTTGCGCGCATCGCCCGGGAGTGTCCCGATGCGCGCTTCTCCCTGCTCACCAATGCGCCGGCGCACCAGGCCGAAGGATTCCGGCGCCGGTTGGAAAGCCGCCTGCGCAGCGAGGGCGTGGACCCGGCGCGCTTTCGCGTCGAGGCCGCCCTGGCGCCGGCCGAGTACCGCCAGGCCCTGTCCCGCGCCGACGTGGTCCTGGACAGTTTCGATTTCTCCGGCGGCATCACCAGCCTCGATGCGCTGGGACTCGGGCGCCCCATCGTGACCCTGCCGGGCGCGCTGCTGCGGGGCCGGCAGACGCTGGCCATGCTGCGGCGGCTGGATCTGGCCGACGGCATCGCGCGCGACGTGGACGACTACGTGGCCCAGGCCGTCCGCCTCGCCGCCGACAGCGGTGCCCGGCAGCGGTTTGCCCGGGAACTGCGCGAGCGCCGCGGGTTGCTGTTCGGCGACCGTCAGGTCGACCGGGCGCTGGCGCAGTTCCTCGCGACCGTGGAACACCCCTCCTGCGGCTGAGTCCCGCGGCATGGCGGGGCACGCCGCCCTGGGCGATAATGCGCGACTTTCCCGCGGAATTCCGGACGCCAGCGATGCAGTACATCTACACCATGATCGGGGTGAGCAAGGTCGTGCCCCCGAAGCGCGAGATCATCAAGGACATCTCGCTGTCGTTCTTCCCGGGGGCCAAGATCGGCCTGCTCGGCCTCAACGGCTCGGGCAAATCCACCGTGCTGCGCATCATGGCTGGCGTGGATAGCGACTTCAACGGCGAAGCCCGCCCGCAGCCGGGCGTAAAGATCGGCTACCAGCCGCAGGAACCGCAGCTCGACCCGGACAAGACCGTGCGCGAGGCGGTGGAGGAAGGGGTCTCGGAGATCAAGAACGCGCAGGCGCGCCTGGACGAGATCTACGCCGCCTACGCCGAGGAAGGCGCCGACTTCGACAAGCTGGCCGAGGAACAGCAGCGCCTGGAGAACATCCTGGCCACCACCGATGCGCACGCGCTGGAGCGCCAGCTCGAAGTGGCCGCCGACGCGCTCAACCTGCCGCCCTGGGACGCGAAGATCGGCAACCTGTCCGGCGGCGAGAAGCGCCGCGTGGCCTTGTGCCGGCTGCTGCTGTCCAAGCCCGACATGCTGCTGCTGGACGAGCCGACCAACCACCTCGACGCGGAGTCGGTGGACTGGCTGGAGCAGTTCCTGCAGCAGTTCCCGGGCACGGTCGTGGCCGTCACCCATGACCGCTACTTCCTCGACAACGCGGCGGAATGGATTCTGGAACTCGACCGCGGTCGCGGCATCCCCTGGAAGGGCAACTACTCCTCCTGGCTGGAACAGAAGGACGAGCGCCTGAAGCAGGAGGCGGCCTCCGAGAAGGCGCGGCAAAAGGCCATCCAGCGCGAGCTGGAGTGGGTGCGCCAGAGCGCCAAGGGACGCCAGTCCAAGGGCAAGGCGCGCCTGAACCGTTTCGAGGAGCTGAACTCGGTCGAGTACCAGCAGCGCAACGAGACGAACGAGATCTACATCCCGCCCGGCGAACGCCTGGGTGACAACGTGATCGAGTTCAAGGGCGTGTCCAAGTCCTTCGGCGACCGACTGCTGATCGACAACCTGTCCTTCAAGGTGCCCCCGGGAGCCATCGTGGGCATCATCGGCCCCAACGGCGCCGGCAAATCCACCTTCTTCAAGCTCATCACCGGGGTCGAGAAGCCTGACCGCGGCGAGGTCGTCATCGGGCCGACCGTGAAGCTCGCCTACGTGGACCAGTCGCGCGACGCCCTCGACCCGAAGAACAACGTCTGGCAGGAAGTGTCTGGCGGTGCCGACATGATCACGGTAGGCAAGTACCAGACACCCTCCCGGGCCTACATCGGCCGCTTCAATTTCAAGGGCGCGGACCAGCAGAAGATCGTCGGGCAGCTGTCCGGTGGCGAACGCGGCCGCCTGCACCTGGCCAAGACCCTGATGCAGGGCGGCAACGTGCTGCTGCTGGACGAGCCCTCCAACGACCTCGACGTCGAAACGCTGCGCGCACTGGAGGAGGCCCTGCTGGAGTTCCCCGGCTGCGCGCTGGTGATTTCGCACGATCGCTGGTTCCTCGACCGCATCGCCACGCACATCCTCGCCTTCGAAGGCGATTCGCACGTGGAGTTCTTCACCGGCAACTACCGCGAGTACGAGGAAGACAAGAAGCGCCGCCTGGGCGACGAAGGCGCGCGGCCGCACCGCATCCGGTTCAAGAAACTGGCCTGAGGCGGGCCCTGCGCGATGCGGCGGAAGCCGTCGGTCCTCCCGCTGGCGGACCGACGCGCTTCAGGCCGCCGTGCGCGCCGGGGCCGCAGCGGTCTGCGCGCGCCGCGCACGCCACCCTCCGAGCCAGCGTGCCGGCGCGGTGAGCCAGAAATGGCACCACAGCCCGGCCCACACCACCGCTGCCAGGAGCGGTTGGCGGCCGGCCGGATCGTGCCGGCGAAACCAGCGCCACATGCCGCGGTGCTTGTGCCAGGAGACGAACACGGGACGATGGCGGCTGGAGCCACCCTTGGCGTGGACGATGCTGACTTGCGCGGTGTAGACGACCGCGAAGCCCGCGTCGCGCGCGCGCCGGCAGAGGTCCAGGTCCTCGCAGTGCAGGAAGTACCCTTCGTCGAAACCGCCCAGGCGCTGGAAGACTTCGCGTGGAATCCACATGGCGGCGCCCGAGACGGCATCGACGGCCTCCCCGGCCCCACCCGCATCGGCGCGGGCCGGCCGGTTCACCCCCTGACCCAGGGCATCGCGCCCCAGCAGGGTCGCGAGGGCACGGCGCAGGGTCGGATCGTTGCGGCGTGCGGCGGGCTCCTCGCGTCCCGCCGCATCGACGATGCGGGGCCCGAGGATTCCCAGCCGCGGCCAGCTCGCGGCTAGGCGACGCAAGGTCACCGGCGCCGCGGCATCGATGCGGCAATCGGGATTGAGCAGCAGAAGACTGTCGCCGCGCGCATCGGCCGCGGCGCGGTTGACGCCCGCGCCGAATCCGAGATTCCGGCCGTTGCGCAGGATGCGCAGGCGGGCGTCGCCGCCGCAGCGGGCGAGCACGGCATCGAGACTGCCATCCTGCGAGGCGTTGTCGCTCAGCACGACCTCGAGCGGGCCCTCGCTGGCGAGGGCATCGGCGATGCAGTCGGCCAGACCGGGGCCGCTGTCGGCCGCCACGATGATGATGCTGGTCAGTCCGGACTGCACGCTGCCGCACCCCGCGCCCGAGGCGCGCTCAGACCGATCCGAGCAGTCGCTCGCCTTGTTCGCGTGCGTAGTCCCACAGCACCGGCCAGGCATGGCAGTAATCGGCCATGGCCTGCATTTCGCGCCCGAGGGCCTGCGCACAACCCGCCTCGTCGAGGCTGTCGGCCCAGTCGCCCAGGCGCGGCGCGTTCCTGGCGAGCAATGCTCGACCGTTGGCTTCGATGATGCTGCGAACATCGGCCTGCCAGAACACCGGCGCGTCTCCGGCGGCCTCGAATTGCTGCTGCAGGCCATCGATGACGCCGGCGCGCACGTAGTTGAGGTATTCGCGCAGGTGCTCGATGCGACCGCGCGGGCTGGCGCTGGCGAGGTCGGCCATCATGGCCCCGAGCAGGCCGAGGCGGCGCGCCGGGTCGTCCGCCTCGGACAAGTCGAACTGGCGCTGCACGAAGTCCGCCACGAAGTGGTTGACCCTCGGCGTGGAGGCCTGCCGTGTCACGGTCGAGCGGTTGCGCGCCTGCTCCTGCACATGGCCGATGGCATAGGGCAGGTCGAGCACCAGCGCCTCGGGATGACAGAAATGCGCCAGCGCGGAGAACAGCCGGTCCTCGCCGCGTCCGACCGGATTGGTCCAGGGCAGCAGTGTGGTGTTGTCCAGGGCGAAGGGCGTGAACGGCGCCACCGTGAGCAGGCGCGCCTGCGGCGCCGCCATCCAGACGTGCTGGGCCTCGATATTGCGCAAGTAGTCTTCCCGGCTGCTGCACAGCTCGTGTCGAGCGGGCGCGTCGAGGTGATAGATCCACTGCGCCGATTCGGAGCGCGCACTACCGTAAGTGCCATGCAGGGTCCCCAACACGCGCGCATCAGGACGCAGATGCGCCAGCCGGCTGAGGTTGGCTCCGCGCAGGACCTCGCGCCCCAACCGGAAGGACTCGCTGCCAACAACTTCTCCGATGCCCGCACCGCAGTGGTCCAGGTGCAGGTCGAAGGGGTCGCCCGCCAGGTCCTCGCCGGCGCCGCGTGCCGACTCGGCATTGGCGTGGAAATGCACGGCCAGATCGTTGTTCAGTCCGAGCCCGAGGCCCGGCCGCAACGCCGGATCGCGACGCAGCGGCAGGCGCTGGTCGTCGTCGAACAGCACCAGCCGTCCTCCGGCCGAAAGCAAGGTGGCGAGGTTCCAGTTGCGGCCGCCGCCGAAGCTGCCGGGCACGCGGCCAGGCAACACGAGGGATTCGGCCACCGCGCGCTGAGCCGGCAGGGCCTTGCCGATGCGCTCCACCAGCTTCGCCCGCTCGGCCGGTCCGATGTAGGTGACCTTGCAGCCGGTGGTCCGCGCGAACTCGCGCAGGAGGTCGCGATGCCGATCGAGATGCTCGGGCGCGGAGGAATCGTCCAACACAACATAGGGCCTGCCGACGCGGTGTTGGCGCTCGTAGTCGACCAGGGAGTGCAGCAGGCGCTCCAACTGCGCCGGGCGGCCGCAGGCACGGATGAAGGCCGCGCGCAGGCCCGCGCGGGAGCGCGCCGGCGCAGCTGCCAGGCGTTCGAGGAAGGCGGCGTCGGACACCAGCAGACCGCGCTGCACCAGGCTGGAGAGCACGCGCAGGATGCCCTCGTGCTGCTGCTGGTTGAGCCCGGGCACGCTGGTGGCGATGCGCGCGGCATGTTCTTCCAGCGTGCGGAACTCGCGACACTGGTCCAGCGCCTGCAGCACCTGGAAGGTCATCACGTGCGCTTCGCCGCTGCGCCGCACCTGGAAGATGCATTCGCTGTTGGACAGCGAAGCCACCACTCCGTCCTCGGAGGCATAGATCGGCGCATTCGGGTCGACACGCGGCGCCGGCGGAACCTGCGGCGGCAGGTTGTAGGTCGTCTGATACTGGAAGGTCGTGCTCATGGCGTGGCGGAAGCGGTGGGCGGAACGGGGCCGCAGAGGTGGGCCACGGTCATGCGGGGGGCCGCGGCGGTGGCGGCGCTCACGTCTGCCGCAGCCGGGCGATTTCGGCGTTCAGACGGGCCACTTCCGCCTCGAGTTCGGCGATGCGGCCCCCGGCAGCCATGTTCTTGCGGATTTCGTGATTGTAGTGCGCGTACACCGATTCTTCGCGGTCGCCGAACAGGTCGATGGCCGGAAGGTCGGCCGGCAGGGGCTGGCGCGAGCACAGCGCCAGGTAGTACACCGGCGGGTAGTCCAGTCCGCGCACCAGCTGCTGTCCGCCGCGCATGGTTCCCGCGCTGGCGCCCTTGGCCTCGCCCTGGAGGCACCACAGGCTCGACTGGAACAGCAGGCGCTGTCCGTAGAGGTGGACATGGGGAAAGTGGGCGCGCAGCAGGTCGAGCAACTCGTCGCGGTACAGCTCACGCACGTGGAACTCGTTGCGGAAGCCGGTGGCGTCGCTGTAGGTGGCCTTGTCCGGCGAGGAAATGAGCAGCAGACCGTTCTCGCGCAGCGTGCGGGCGAATCCGGCCACCAGGGCTTCCTGCTGCTGCAGATGCTCGAGCGTTTCGAACGACACCACGACATCAACGCTGCGCTCCGGCAACGCCAGGCACGCCACGTCGCCGCGCTCGAAGCGCAGGTTGGTGCGATCGCCGTAACGGCGTGCGGCGTGGGCGATCGCCTGCTCGGAAATGTCGACACCCAGCACGGAGCGCGCCTCGGCTGCCAGCAGGGCGCTGCCGTAACCCTCGCCGCAGGCCGCGTCGAGCACGTCGCGCCCGCGTACGAAGCGCGCGGCGAAGGCGTAACGGTGCATGTGCTCGTACCAGATTTCGCGCACGCACTCGGGCGTGAAGCGCTCGCCCGTGAACTGCATTGCGTCGGATTCGCTCATGCTGCTGCGCCTTGCTGCGGTAGCGGCTGCTGCACCGGCAGCGCGTCTTCCCACACGTGGTCCAGGGAGATCATGCCGAGTTCGCGCCCGCGCCCCGCCACCGTGAGCGGCGCCTCGACGGTGTCGAACAGGCGCAGTCCCTCGGGATCGAGGGCGTGGACGCGCACGTTGTAGCTGCCGGGAAGCAGCGGCAGGCGGCGGAAGCGCAGTCCAATGGCAAAGTCCCCTGCCTCCGACCGGCGGGGCTGGACTCCGTCCATGTCGCTGTTGATGCCGAAGATGGGCGTGCCGTCTGCGCGCACGATACTCACGTGAACGCCGGGGACGCGGCCGTCGCGCGAGTGGAGTTCGGCCTGGACGCGCAGATCGTCGCCCTGGGCCACGCTGTACGACTGTCCCGTCTGTCCGTTGCCGAGGCGCAGGCTGATGACGTGGAACTCCAGTCCGGCCGGTGCGGCGCCGCGGCGCACCGGCTGGGAGTCGGCCGCCTGCTTGCGCTCATGGTAGGCGAGGTAGGCCTGGCAGACCGCGCCGGCCTCCCCGGCCGCCTCGACGGCCCCCTCGCGCAACCATAGGGCGCGGGAGCAGAGCTTCTGGATGTGGTACATGCTGTGCGACACGAGGATGAGCGTACCGCCGGTGGCCAGGTAGTCTTCCATCCAGCGGATGCATTTCTTCTGGAACGACTCGTCGCCCACGGCGAGCACTTCGTCGGTGATCAGCAGGTCGGGGCGCTGGGCCGCGACGAGGGCGAATCCCAGCCGGACTACCATTCCCGACGAGTAGTGCTTGATGGGCTCGTCGATGTAGCGGCCGATGTCGGCGAATTCGATGATCTGCGCCAGGCGCTCCGCCAACTCGGCGGCGGTCATGCCCGCCAGGGCCGCGGCGAGGGCAATGTTCTCGCGCCCTGTGTACTCGGGATGGAAGCCCGCGCCCAGCTCAAGCAGGGCGCCGACGCGGCCCCGCACCACCACGCGCCCCCGGGTCGGCGTCAGCACACCGGACAACAGCTTCAGCAGCGTGGACTTTCCTGCACCGTTCTCGCCGATCAGGCCGAGCGATTGCCCGCGGCACACGACCAGATCGACGTCGCGCAGGACCGGCTCGGCATCGACGGTGCGATGGCCCCACAGCAGGCGCAACAGGGCCCGCAGTCGGTCACTGCGGCGAAACACCCGGGGATAGGACTTGCCCAGCCCGGTGGCCTCGACCAGGATCTCGGTACTCACAGGAAATCCTCGACGTGGCGCTGCAGGCGCCGGAAGACGAAGACACCACTGGCAACGGCTGCCGCGAGCCATAGGCTCGCCCAAGCCAGTGCTGCTGTCTGGGGGGCGGGCTGGTGCAGGAGCGCCCAGCGGAAGATGCCGGCGAAGGCCGACATCGGGTTGGCGTCGATCAGGGCGCGGAAGCGCTCCGGCGCCATCTCGCGGCTGTACATGACCGGGGACAGGAACATCCACAGCATCAGCAACTGCGGCAGGGCCGAGGCGATGTCGCGCACGAAGACCTGCAGGGTCGACAGCAGCAGGACCAGACCCAGGGCGAAGGCCATCAGCACGAGCATCATCGGCAGGGCGACGAGCAAGCCGAGGGGGTCGACGCCAGAACCGAGCAGGGAGAGCAAGAGCACGATGACGGCGTAGCCGATGCCGTGGACGGAAAAGCTGGCGATGACCGGGGCCGCCACGAGGGCGAGCCGCGGCACCGGGACCTTGCCGATCAAGCCCGCGTGTTCCTGGATGGCCACACTGCCGCGCTGCAGCGATTCGGCGAAGGCCGTCCAGGGCCACATCGCAGCCACGAGGAAAGGGACGTAGCCCGGCGCGTCGGCGCCCGGCACCCGCTGACGGAAGATCTGCACGAAGACGAAGGCGTAGACCGCCAGCTGCAGCAGTGGCTGCAGCAAGGCCCACAGGCCCCCGCTGAAGCTTCCCAGATAGCGATTGTGGAAATCGCGTCTGGCAAAGTGCAGGGCGACCTGCAATGTGCTCGAAAGTGCCACGCGAGAGCGACAGGCGGGAAAGGTCGGCGCGGGAGGCGGCCGCGGATGGGCCACCCCCCGGTCGCGGGAGCTAGTGCTTCTGACCCGCTTCCGCCGAGGGGGCGGATGCGCCAGCGTCCTTGGCGTAGCGCGTCCGGATCGACTCCACCAGGGCGGGATCCGCCTCGATCTTTTCATTGCGCAGTTCATCGATGAACTGGCGCTTGGTCTGGTCGATGTAATTGGCGCGCAGCTTTGCCAGGATCTGGTCCTTCACTTCGTCGAAGCTGCGTTGGCGCGCGGGCTGGTCCTGCTCAAGCTTGATGATGTGCCAGCCAAAGGAAGACCGCACGACCGGCGAGATCTCGCCGACCTTGCTCAACTTCTTCGCCGCATCGGCGAAGGCCGGATCGAGTTCGCCCTCACCCAGGCGCACGATGCCGAACGTGGTGCGCTTGCTGCTGTCGTCGGATTGGTCCACCACCATCTGCTGGAAGCGATCCGGGTGCGCCACGGCTTCGGCACGCAGCTTTTCGGCGAGCGCCTCGGCCTGCTTTTCGTCCCGATCGTCCTTGGTCTGCACCAGCAGATGCCTCACCACGCGGCTGGCCGGCAACGTGTAGTCGGCCTTGTTGGCAAGGTAGGTTTCCTTGGCCAGCTCTTCCAGCGGCGGCACCTTGATCTGCGACTCGAACTGCCGTGTGCGCGCGGCGGCGAGCTTCTCGACGATCATCCACTCGATGTCCGCCAGAACCTCGGGGTCCTTGTCCAGGCCGTTGGCGCGCGCCTGGTCGGCGAGCTGCTGCGCCAGCAGCATCGTATTGAGCGTGTTGTCGATGCGCGTGGGGTTGTCCATGGCCTTAGCGCGGTCTTCCGGCGGCATGCGCCGCACCACGGCATCGATCTGCTTGAACGTCAGGTGGGCCGTACCGCGGCTTACGACGATGTCGTTGTTCTCGGCGCCGTGGGCGGACAGCGTGGCGCCGAGGAGCAACAGGGTGGCAATGGCTTTCAACATGGTTTCCTCTTCCTCAGTAACGACACAGGGGCGAATGATCGCCCCTGTGTCCTGCGCGACGCGGTGGCCCGCGCGTCAGTTGCTGGTCTTGCTGTAGTTCAGTCCGAGTCCGCAGCTGGTTCCGGTGCAGGTCGTCGTCGCGGGATCCGCCAAGGTACCCTGGATCACGTTCAGGTAGTAGGTCTTGCCGCGGGCCAGACGGCAGCCCTGGTTGAACGGATCGCTGACCTCGGGCGACTCCCAGATGACGGCGGTGTTCTCCGAACCGTTCCACTGACCCTTGCAGCCCGCCGGCAGGGTAGCGCTGAAATCGCCGGGGCACTGCGAAAGGGAGATGGAGGCCGGTCCGCCCGACGCTCCCGTCGCATGGAAACCCCAGTTGCCGCTGGCCGTGGTCGAGAGGTTGGCGGGTACCGTGAAGGCCATGGCGACGTACTGGCCGGCCTGGGCGGTGTAGCTCAGGGTCACGTTCGAACCGCCGGGGAAGGCAATCGGATTGCCATTGTTGTAGGCGAACACCTGGTTGTAGTTGGTGAAGTCACCATTGAAGGTGTTGCCGCCGCCACTGATGTAGTACCTCACCGACGAACTGGTCTGGCGGCTGCCGGTCACCGGCGTGGGACAGGTGATGCCGCCGCCCGGCGGGTTGACCGTCATGTTCAGCGAGGTCAAGGCCGGCGTGCTGTTGCCGTTGCGGTAACACGCCAGGGCGAAGTGGTAGTTGCCGGCGCCGCCCGTCGGCGCGACCAAGGCGACCGACCCGGGGGCACAGGCCGCGCCGGTGCAGATCTGGGCCGTCAGCGGCCACGCTGCGAAGGACACGCCGGCGGGCAGGGTCGTGCCGTCCGTCCGGCAGTAGTCGACGTTGGACGTATTCCAGGACAGGGTGAAGGACTGGCCTTCCGTCGGCGAG
>Ga0116191_1003689_pt1 | contig 11142 bp, 9 predicted proteins | sample AD_UKC111_MetaG_FD_89897 | JGI IMG/M metagenome (GOLD analysis project Ga0116191, IMG submission 89897) | Active sludge microbial communities of municipal wastewater-treating anaerobic digesters from Hong Kong - AD_UKC111_MetaG | ecosystem: Engineered > Bioreactor > Anaerobic > Digestate | place...
CGCCTAATAGTTAATTTTGAAACAACTTTGTTTAGCCCACATTTATACTATGGTTTTAGACCATCGTGTTTTGCCTTCTGTGATTTGGGAATGGTGGGAGGTTCAAACGAAGTAATTTTTAGCAATTCTCTTTTTAGCGGTTTCGGCCTGGGTATTAGGGTGAAAAATGAAAGCTTAATCTTTCCATCGTTTATTTTTCGTCTTGGTTACTACCCTAATGTCCCCAAGAATGCCGATGTTGCCTACTGGATAATTACCTCTCAGGATCGCAAAAGGTTTGAGCAGTTCAGAATGAAGGAGCCTGTTCTACTCCCTTATGAGTAGCCTATCCCCCGCGAACAATTTCCTTTTCACTTTGTTTTTTTATATGTATTTATCCTTTTCCATTTACTTACGAGTTTAATTGGAAGTACATGGGTTGTGGGTTAAGTGCCAGTTAACAAATACTTTTCGACAATATTTTATAATGTTACTTTAAAACTATTGAATTATGGGAGTACTAGTAGGACAAAAAGCACCTGTTTTCAGGGCAAACGCAGTTGTAAAAGGACATGAAATTATAGAGAATTTTTCTCTTGAGCAGTTCATCGGCAAAAAGTATGTGGTTTTCTTTTTCTACCCTGCCGATTTTACCTTTGTTTGCCCAACCGAACTTCTGGCATTTCAGGATAAGCTGGAGGAGTTTGAAAAAAGAAACACACAGGTGGTTGCATGCTCGGTTGATTCGGAGTTTTCACATTGGAAATGGCTGCAAACAGAACAAAAAGACGGCGGCATTAAGGGGGTTGCCTACCCGATTGTTTCGGATTTGTCCAAAACAATTTCCGAAAATTTTGATGTGCTAGCTGGACACTACGACTACGATGACGACAGTGGAGATGCAGTTTTTGTTGGCACTCCGCAAGCCTTTAGGGGGCTATTCCTTATTGACAAGTCAGGGGTTGTTCGGCATCAGGTGGTTAACGATATGCCCCTGGGACGAAATGTGGACGAGGTAATCCGTATGGTTGATGCATTACAGTACTTTGAGGAACATGGCGAGGTTTGCCCTGCTAACTGGAAAAAAGGTGAAAAGGCCATGAAGGCAACACAGGAGGGAGTTTCGGACTACCTTAGCCATCGCTAGTTAGCCTGCACACGCTATTTTTTATCTTACCGCCTTTTGGGGCGGTTTTTTTGTAATCCACCCTTCGCCATTAATGCTAATTTTGTGGCATGAGAAAACGGCTGACCTTCCACATTGCAAACCCAGAAGCAGTAGCTGAAAACATGGCTAAAGCCCTGCTTAGCTGGGATGCTGGCATTGTTTTAAGAGGAAAGGATGCTATGCCGGTTCCTGGAGCTGACATGGTGAGCCAGTTCGACTGTGCAGCAGGATTTGGTGTAGCCGCCAGCTGCAACCCTATAGATCATTTTTTTGACGGCTTTCAGGTTTTTGCAGAATCTAACCACGATTGGATTTTGGGTTTTCTTGGCTATGACCTTAAGAACGAGCTGGAGAATCTTCAATCGGGGAATTTTGATGGGCTGGCATTTCCCGAAATGTTTTTCTTCGTTCCCGAAGTATTTATGATTATTGCCAACCACAATCTTTTCGTGTACTACTATCCCGGTAAAACTTCAGACCTAACCATTAACAACCTTGTTGACGACCTGTTAAAAGTTGAAATATCTGCTAACCATCAACAGCCTGCTATCATTTTTAAGTCCAGATATTTGAGAGATGAATACCTTACCCAGGTTCAGCGCATTAAGAACCATATTGGCAGGGGTGATATTTACGAGATGAATTTTTGCCAGGAGTTTTACGCCGAGGGGGTATCAATTCAGCCTGCCCAGGTGTTTAACCGCTTATACTGCAACTCGCCAACACCGTTTGGTGCATTTTTAAAAATTGGTGAGAAGTTTTTAATGGCAGCCTCTCCCGAACGTTACCTCAGAAAAAAAGGAAATGTGGTGGTAAGCCAGCCAATCAAGGGAACTGCTCCAAAAATGGACAGTCTGGAGGAGGATTTGCAGGTAGTGAAAAAGCTAAAATCGGACGCTAAGGAGATATCCGAGAATGTGATGATAGTTGATTTGGTTCGAAATGACCTGTCGAGGGTTGCGATTCCCGGTTCAGTTAAGGTTAACGAGCTCTGCGGAATCTACACCTTCCGGCAGGTTCACCAGATGATTTCCACTGTTTCGTGCAGAGTGCCTGAAGGGTTAAGACTTGCAGAATCAATAAAAGCAACATTCCCAATGGGATCAATGACAGGTGCTCCAAAAGTAAGGGCCATGCAGCTCATTGAGGAGTTCGAGAGAACCAGGAGAGGGTTATACTCAGGGGCAGTTGGGTACGTCACACCTCAAAAAAATTTTGACTTCAACGTAGTTATTCGTAGCTTGCTTTACTGCGGGCAACGGAAGTACCTTTCCTTTTCGGTGGGAAGTGCAATTACAGCCAAGTCCGACCCTGAAAATGAATACAACGAATGCCTGCTAAAAGCCAAGGCCATACTTCAAACGCTAAACGCCAGGATTGAAAATGTTGCAGGATAAATTTATCAATTTTATTCGAACAAACCGGTTAGCCGACGAAAACGACTCCATTCTGCTGGGTGTTAGCGGTGGCATTGATTCCATGGTAATGCTGCATCTTTTTCAAAAGACCGGATTCAACTTTGCTGTGGCTCACTGTAATTTTGGGTTAAGGGGTGAGGAGTCTGATGGCGACGAAGAGTTTACCAAAAGCTACTGCAATAAAAATGGAGTGGTGTTCCACACTACTAAATTTAGCACTGCTCAATACGCTACTGATAAAAGTGTTTCCATTCAAGTGGCTGCCAGGGAGTTGAGGTATGGCTACTTCAACGAGCTTTGTCGGGAGCACGGCTATACTAAAATTGCTATTGCCCACAACATGAACGACAGCGCCGAAACTGTTCTGCTTAACCTAATCCGCGGGGCAGGGATGAGAGGATTAACGGGCATAAGGCCTGTCCATGGGAATATAATTCGCCCGTTGCTCTTTGCCACACGTCCTGAGATTGAAAACTACTCAAAGCAGTTGGGAATTAGCTACCGTGAGGATTCCAGCAACGCAACCGTAAAGTACAGGCGTAATTTTGTTCGGCATAGGGTTATTCCGCTGCTGCAGGAAATAAACCCTTCAGCGGTGGAAACAATTTTCGATTCGGCCAATCATATCACTGAGGCTATAGGTTTGGTTGACCGTCAGCTGAACGAAATTAGGAGGAAAGTTGTTTCATTCGGTAAGGGTGCTGTGCTATTTTCAGTTGAAGAACTAAAGCGTGAACCGGCAGCCCGTATATTTCTGGTTGAGGAGCTTCGACTTTATGGGTTTTCGGGAAATATGGCAAATCAGGTGTATGACTTGCTGGATTCAATTCCCGGAAAACATGTTGACTCGCCAACCCATACCATGCTGAAGGATAGGGATTACCTAATTCTGTCGGCTAAGATTTCGACAAGCGATGTCATGGTTGAGGTTGGAGAGAATTGTACCCATATTGAACTCCCCCTCCCCATGAGGTTTGAGCGATTGGTGGGGGCAAATGCTTGCTCAGACCCGAGAGTAGCCGTCCTGGATTACTCCCAGCTAAAATTTCCGCTTACTATTCGACGATGGCAGCCTGGTGATAGGTTTATTCCGTTGGGCATGAATGGTTTTAAAAAGGTGAGCAACTACCTGGTGGACTGCAAGATTCCCTTATGCGAAAAAGGCAAAGTTTTTGTGCTGCTTTCGGGTGGTGAAATAGCCTGGGTGGTAGGATACAGAATGGATGAGAGGTTTAAAATAACCAACAAAACGGCTGAAGCCTGCAGAATATCGTTACTTTAGAAGTTAAGCAGCAGTAGAACATCATGCCCAACCTTTGCCCTAGACCGGCAGCACCTGAGTTTGATTTTGAAGTTTAATGGGATTTAGTACTCTTTTCGTGAGATTTCCATGCCTTTATCGTTGTAGATTACCCATGTACCTGCTTTCTCTCCCATCTGGTAGGTCATATCATAGCGTAGAGTTCCCTTCTCGTCCCATACATACCATTTACCATTTTTCTTTCCATTTAGGAAATTAGCCTCTGCAACTTTTATCCCTTGGTCATTCCATGTTTCCCATTTTCCGCTTTTTTCCCCATTTATGTATGACCGAATTTCGTTCAGTTTGCCCGATGGAAAATAAACCTTCACCTGCCCGTTGAGCATACCCTGATGGATTTCCATTTGAGATTTTAGCTGCCCATTTTCAAAATACTCCTGGTGTGAACCGGTGTAGGGCTTACCAGTGCTGTCAAGATAAAGTCCGTTCTTTTCTGTAACCTTGTTTTGTGCAGCTGACAGAAAAGGAATCAAAAGTAAAAGTAGTGTAAGTCTTTTCATTTTATCGCATTTAGCAGGTTGACAATCAATTTGTAAAATATTTACGCTATTAAAATACCTTGGCAGAATACAATATTATTTACTTGGATTGCCTGATAGAGGTTTCATATTGTTATTTTTTTCTTTAATCATTTATGGTAAAATGACCAGGATACATTGTTTTAAATTTAGTCTAAAAGGCTAAATGTAGATTATAGAATTTGAAAGGTAGTAATATATTTCAAAAAAAACTTCTCCCGAATTAAGGGAGAAGCTTTTAAGGTTGTTAATAATTTTAGTATCTAGTGTTCTGTGGATCCCAGTTGCACCACCCGCTGGTCCAGTTTGTAGTTCCAAAACCACCAATGAAGGGTACTGTTTCGAAGAAGCTGGGTAACCCGCTAAAGGAAGCGCCTGTGAGAACAGGAGAACCGCTTTGGGGCATAGGATTGACATTTCCCCAGCCCCATGCATTGGTAAGCTTTATGTCTACATTTTCGGCAAAAGTTTGGTTATTACCTGCTGCCCACATGGCGTCGTACTGCTCTTGGGTAAGGGTAGTACCATCGGTGTTAACCTGAAAGTTCTTTATCATACCGGCCATGATGCAGTTTTTAATTTCAGGGCCTCCTGTAGTGTTGTACATTGCCATGCTTGGACCTTCGATGCGGGGACCGGTTGCAAAACCTGCCAGGATGGAGTTGTAGAGGTTAAGGCGTGTATTACGGCGAAGGCGTAGGGCATGCTTATGGTTGGGGTTAACATTAGGTTGCTGCTTGGTAGCGTAGGGGCCAAGGATGGTGATGTTGCAGAACTTTGCCGAGGTTAATGGAGTATTGGATGAGCCGTTTGCGTCGTTATCGGATTCAAACCCGTTGGAAGCATCGGACTTATCAGCTTCCTCAGGGCCACGAAGTATAAATCCATACTGAACATTTCCGCTAAAGCCATTGTCGGTGTCAAAATCATCATCGCCACCACGGTACGAAACCAGGTACTTGGCATTTACCGTTCCTCCAAACCACTCGAAGGAGTCGTCGCGACCAAAAGAAACCTGTACGTGTTCAATTACAGTTCCGCTACCTACACCGCCTAGGGTTAGACCGTTAATTTCATTGCCGCTAGAAACTTCGTATCCTGCAAACTCAATTCGAACATACTTTAACGAACCTGAGTTATCTGTAGGGTCAGTGCCACCATACACAGCGCCAGTGCCGCCTTCAATTTCTGCTTCACCACCGGTAATGTTGATAGGAGCCTTACCGCATATTATAATTCCTGCCCAATCGCCAGGCTTTCTCTGACCTGCTGGCTTATCGCTGGTAAAAACAATGGGTTTATCTTGAGTTCCATTGGCCATTATTTTACCGCCCCGCTCAACTATCAGCGCTGCTTTGGTATCGCTTAACCCTTTGATTAGCGTTCCCGGTTCAATGGTAACCGTTACTCCATTGGTCACGTAAACAAACCCTTCCAGGATAATTGTGTCTTTTGCCGACCATGTTGTGTTGGCAGTAATATCGCCGGAAACGGTTACCTTTTGTCCTGTGGGAGGTTTGGGTTCGTCTTCATCGTCATTACATGAGGCCATACCTAAGCCAAGTAGGAGTGCTGCAAATGCAATACCCTTAGTGCTTGTTAATAGATTCATTTTTTTCATTTTGATTGATTTTAAAATTATCTGGCACAAAAGTAGGGGTGAGCAGCTAAAGCGCAGTTAAGCAAAAATTACCCTTTTATTAGCTGTTTGTTAGGTATCTGTTAACTGGAGGAAGATGGGCATTATTTCTAAACAACAAACCACACCCGTTTGTGGGTGTGGTTAATGTTGGAGATTTTAATAAAATTACCCTACTCAACAATGGGTTCCAACTCAATCTTAATCTTTAATGCGGGCTTGATAGTTTTATTAGTGTCAACCTTTACAACCGACGTAGAGTAGGAGATAAGCTCAGCACTAATTTTTTCGATTTTTTCAGGATTTACTTGAATGCTGAAATTCCCATCAAAATCGGAGTAGCAGACTGTATTTTCATCTGTTTTTACGGCAACTCCTGCCAGAGCTTCCCCGGTAAGCTTGTCGGTTACTTTCCCGTTAACTGTTATAGACCTTGCAGTCGTACTATTTGTACTTTCACCTTTTGTTTTGTCATCAGTGTTTGCGCCATAAACACTCAAGGTCAAAGCAGCTAAAAAAATTACTAAAATTCTTTTCATAGTTCGATTTTTTCTTTTGTTTCTGCAGCAAAAATAGAATGGTGGTATTTCCTAATTATTACACCAATATGATTAAAATGTTAAATTGAGGTTAAGCGGGATTTTCGTGCTAGAAGTTAAGGGTGAATCCCACGCTAAATGTTACCCCTGGCTGCATTTCCCTACTGCTTAGATTTAGATCTCCTCCATCGGCCTTTTTAAACGATTGGTATTTGATGCTCTTCTGGTTAAGGAGGTTTTTAATGCCTAATTTTATTTCCATTTTGCTGCCAATCCCCTTGCTGGCGGTGAAGTCAACCAGGTGGGTGTGCTTCTCCATGATGTCGGGAATATCCTGGTTGGAGTTCTGGAATGGAAGTCCTACCGCTAAAATTCTATCGCCTATTAGGTTATACTGTAACGATAGGTTTAGTTTTTGCTTGCTGTTGCTGTAAAACACTGCTGCGTTAACCAGGTAGGGCGATTGTCCCTGCATGGGTCTATCACGAAAAATTGAGGTTGCTGGAAAGTTTACCTGACTGTAGATGTAGGAAGCATTAAGCACAACGCTGAAATTCTTAAGAATGGGGATGGATTCTAGTGATTTTCTCAACTCAACTTCTGCACCTGCGCTTTGGGCATTATCCGCATTATCGTAGGTAAATGTTAAGCGGTTACCAGCTGGTCGGAAAACCGATTCAATTGAAGAGGTGAAATGCTTGTAGAAGATTCCAATGGAGATGATTTCACCAGCATTCGGGTATATTTCGTAACGGAAGTCGAAGTTCCACACATAGGCGTTTTTTAGGTTTACGTTACCCACATAATCGGCTTCCTCTTCAAAGTTGTAAAAGTAAAATGGCGCAATTTCCCTAAATTCAGGACGGTTTATAGATAATCCACCGGCTAAACGCAGTAAATTTTTCTCATTGAAGCTGTATGTAAGGTTTGCAGAGGGGAACACATCTATATGGTCGAGCTTAACTGCAACGGGCTTGTTGTACATGTCGTAGCTGTTAAGGTGCATGTTGTTCATCTCGAATCGTGCTCCACCATAAAATTTTAGCTTTTGGGTTATATTCGTATTGATAGACAGGTATCCCGCAAGGAGTAGGTTGTTGGCGTCGTATGAGTCCGATCTGGAGGTCATCTCCTTTAGTATAAAACCGTTTGGGGTAGTATTGATGTTCTCCGGGCTAAAAATCGTTTCAACAGGAAGCCAAACCGATTCGGTGTAGGAGGCATTTTTGGCAAAACCCAGTATTCTGGTATCAAATGTTCTGTCCTTATATTCAGAGTAAATTCCGGTTTTAACTGTAGGTTGCCAGCTGCCAATTTTTATTTTAGCCTCATAGTTTGCTCCAGCTGTGGCAATATATTCGTGAAGGTTCATGAATAACCTTCCGGCGTCGCTCACCGAAGGTGTTAACCCTACTGAGGCATAGTACTCGTTGTAGTGGGGCAGAAGTGGCTCAGATTGAAGCGTGGTTCGCAGCTGTTTTAAGTCGGGCTCGTTACGACCCGAGTAGGCAAATCCTAAAACCCAGTCAAGCGTATTCCTATCGTCGCTTCCAAGCCTATGCTCACCGCCCAGCTGTCCGGAGTAGGTTATTCGGCTCATGTATTTATCCTGGTATGATCGAATGGTGTAACCCTCATATCCATTTAGTCCATTCCGCACCACGGCAGTGCTATTCCCCATCAGGTTGAAGAGATTTCTAAACTCAATTTTTGTTCCTTTCCCTGGGAACAGCGACCAGTTATGTAGAATTCCCAGCCTTACCGACCGTGAGTAGGTGCTATCGGTGTAGTTATAGCTATACGGAGGAATTTCGCCGGGATTAAGCTGCACCTGGTAACCTTTGTTTACCAGCTCATCACTGCTGTAGGATTGGCTGTAGTTTATGGAGGTAATGTTGCCCAGCAAACGGTTACCCTTTTGAATTTTACGACCAAAGCTGAATGTGAACTTTTGTTCGGGGAAAGCGCTTACTCCTTTTGGCGCCCAGCTGGTGTTTAACTTTTTACCCAAATCGGCCAGCTCAGCATCCGGGTAACCTCTTAGGGAGTTAGGAAATCCTGACGGCAGGTTACGGGTTCCACCATCTACTCCAATCCAATCGGTTTTGCCGGTGGTGATTAGCTTAAAATCGCCATAAAGGGTTTGCGTGTTATAACCTGTTGTGTAGCTTATGCTCGTGAAGTTACTTTCGGGCATGTTTTTGGTGAATATTTTAATGAATCCTCCGGTAAAATCGGCTGGTAGTTCAGGCGACATACTCTTGGACACCATCATGTTATCAATCATGGCGCTGGGAATAACATCAAACGAAAAGGCTTTCTGGTCGGTCTCGCTCGAAGGGGTGGATGCGTTGTTTATCCAAACGCTGTTGTACCGCTGGTTTAGTCCCCTAACCACAACAAATCTATCATCAATTATTGAAGCCCCCGGGACACGGCGGATAACCTCGGAGGCATCCTTATCCTGCGAGTTGTTTATTTGCTGCGCCGATATGCCTGTTGCCACCATCAAGCTTGCCTTTATTGAGCTAATCATGGCCAGGTTGGTGTTGGTTTTTCGGGTGGCCGTAACCGTAACGCCCTCAAGTTCAGTAGTAATTTCTTCCAGCTCTATTCTAACGGTGGTAGTTTTATTGGCTTCAACCTTTATACCTTCAAGTATGGTTGGCTTATAGGATATAAAAGATGCCTGAATGTTGTACAACCCCGGCTCCAGATTTTCCAGCTTAAACTTTCCGTCAAAGTCGGTAATGGTACCCTTAAAAGTACCCTCAATGATAACGCTGGCCCCTACTAGAGTTTCGTCTTTGCCCATATCGACAACCGTTCCCACAATAGTTCCTGTTTGTGCTGAAGCTGGTTTTATGAGTAAAAAACATGGAAGTATGAACAAATAGGCAATTCGTCTGTTATTAGTTCTCATAATTTATGAACGGTGGTTTATATTTTTCCTGCAAAGAAACTAGTAAACTTCAACCTGAAGATTAACGCAACTTTAATATATTGTTAACCACCAATAGTAAGGAGGCTAGTTTTTTTAATAATAAATTAACTTTACCATTTTGTTTTATAAATATCTTTGTATCACCAAACTGCCTAAAAAGGAGTAAATGAGTAAAGGTGGATATAGAATTCTTGTTGTTGATGATGAACCCGACATTATTGAGTTTTTAAGCTACAATCTGACTAAGGAGGGCTATGAGGTAGAAACTGCTACCAACGGGAGGCTGGCCATAGAGAAAGCTACCGAGTTTAGCCCCAACCTTATCCTGCTCGATGTAATGATGCCCGATATGGATGGCATTGAAACCTGCCAGGAGTTACGGGCAAACCCCTTAACAAAAGATTGCCTTATTGCTTTTCTAACCGCACGTAGTGAGGATTATAGTCAGATTGCCGGGTTTGACGCCGGGGGCGACGACTATATAACTAAGCCTATTAAGCCTAAAGTGCTAATTAGCCGCATAAAGGCCTTGCTTAAACGATCCGGCTCGCTGGAGGAAGCAACAGAGCCAATGCCCGAAATCCCCAAAGAGGGAATCTTCATCAATAGGGAACGGTACCTTGTTTACCTGGATGGGCGGGAGCTAGTTCTTCCAAAAAAGGAATTTGAGCTGCTGGCCTTACTTCAAAGTAAACCCCAAAAGGTTTTTACCCGCGACGAAATTTACCAGGCAATATGGGGCGACGACATTGTTGTGGGTGACAGAACAATTGACGTGCATATCCGCAAGCTACGAGAAAAACTTGGCGACCAATACATCAGAACAGTTAAAGGCGTTGGCTACAAGTTCACAGCTTAGGGTGTATTGCCCCTGTTTACCCATTATTTTTTTCTGAAGAAACACAACCAATAATTTTTACTTATATGGAATTATTTTCATGGAAAAACGATTACAGCGTTAAGGTAGGAAGCATAGATTCCGACCATCAAAAGCTGTTCGACATTATTAACTTACTGTTTACCGCCATGTCGAAAGGTGAGGGCAGACAGGTAATATCCGATTTGGTTAAAGAGCTGCAGAGCTACACCATTTACCACTTCAACCGGGAGGAGACCTTTTTTAGGGTTACCAACTATCCCAACGCTGCAAGCCACCTTGAGCAGCATAAGATTTTTGTTAACAAGGTGAAAGAGTATAAGGAAAAAGTTGACAAGGGAAACAATAACTTTTCGCCCGAAATGTTGACCTACCTGAAGGATTGGTTGCTAAATCATATACTTGTTACCGACAAGGCCTATTCTGACCACTTTACAAAGCACGGCATTGCTTAAAACTCCAAACTCCATCTACATCGGCGAAATAACATTAGAGGCATTACGGTTTCAATTTGGCATTTTCTATTTTTTTTAGCTATTTTCAGAAAAGAATATTTGCTATGGGGCTAATTTCGTGGGAAAACAGCTACAGCGTTAAGGTTGGCAGCATAGATGCCGATCATAAGAAACTTGTGGAAATACTCAACTCGCTCTTTACGGCCATGTCGAAGGGTGAGGGGAGTAAGATGATTTCCGACCTAGTCAAGGAACTTCATCGTTATACAATTTACCATTTTAGC
>Ga0116191_1003694_pt1 | contig 11138 bp, 4 predicted proteins | sample AD_UKC111_MetaG_FD_89897 | JGI IMG/M metagenome (GOLD analysis project Ga0116191, IMG submission 89897) | Active sludge microbial communities of municipal wastewater-treating anaerobic digesters from Hong Kong - AD_UKC111_MetaG | ecosystem: Engineered > Bioreactor > Anaerobic > Digestate | place...
CCTCCGAATTATCGCAAAAATGTTCAAGAATTACGTAGGCATTTGGGTTAACCGACCAAACCTTATCAGCAATACGCTTCAGGTTGTCAATTCGGGGTTGGTCGTATGCGGAGCCTGCATTGGGTGTGTTGGTGAAACCCTTTGAGAAATCGAATCGGAATCCATCAACCCTGTACTCGGTAAGCCAGTAAGTGAGTACCGAATCAACAAATTTTCGTGTTTCCGGGTTTTCATGGTTAAAGTCGTAGCCCCAGCAGTAGGGTTGGTGTGGGCAGGTTTGGTTGTACCATGGGTTTTGGGCTGTGGGTTCGCCAAGGGTAACACCATTTGAGTTGGAGTAAAGTTGAACCAATGGTGACTGACCGAAGGAATGGTTCAGCACTATGTCCATAATTACTGCCATACCCTGCTGGTGAGCTTCGTCAATAAATGCCTTGTAGTTGTCAGCAGTGCCGTAAGCTTTATCGGGGGCAAAGTAGAATGAGGGGTTGTAGCCCCAGCTATCGTTGCCCTCAAACTCGCTAATGGGCATAAGCTCTACAGCGTTAACCCCAAGTTTTTTCAAGTAGCTTAGCGAATCCATTACGGTTTGGATGTAGCTATCACCAACAAAATCCCTGATAAGCATTTCATAGATGAGCAGGTTATTTTTTGCAGGGGGTGTAAAATCTGTAGCTTGCCAGGTATAGGTATTGGTTGTCGTGCTGAAAACAGATGCTATACCGTAGGTTTTATCGGTGGGGTACCCCATCAGCCCAGGGTAGGTTGAGACTGGAATATAATGGTCGTTGGGGTCAAGGGTTTTGTGGGTATATGGATCGGCAATTCGCAGGTAGCCATCAATAAGGAATTGAAAAGCATACTCTTGATCCGGGCTGAGGTTGTCCAGTGTTATCCAGAAGTACTTTCCATCGGGAGTTCGCTTCATGTAGTACTGCTCATCGGGAAGCCAGCTGGAAAAGGAGCCAATAAGGTAGGCGTAGCTTTTCAATGCCTGTGGATCGTAAAGCACAATAGTGGCAGTCTGTTCGCCGGTTACATTTACGCCCGGCTTCATACCGGCAGGGAGTTCCTCCGTAACCAGAGGTGAACGAACCAGAATGTAAGCCGAATCAGCAACCGATTGGTCATTATTGCTGGCAACAGCCTTAATCCAGTGTTTACCATAGGTTGTTGCGGTATAGGTATAACTTAGCGTGTTTTCGGTAGTGGAAGCTTCCTGCTGGTTGTCAATGTAAAGGGTTAAGTTGGTGGCGTTGTTTGCGGAGACATTAACCTGAATGTTGTCGTTTAGCTCGTAGATAGGCGTAAGAAGCGAGGGTGAAGTTATGCTAACCGATAATCCCTGTTCATAAACATCATAAAAAATATCCTCGGTCTGCTTTGTGCCATCGGCGCTACGAAACACAAAGCACATCTGGGTTATTGCTGAATCGGCAGGGACATTGTAGAACTCACGAATGCTGGGTGATATGCTAAGAGTATAGGTATTTGTCCCTGTGCGGGTTAGTTTTGGTTGAGTTGAGTTGTTGCCCCAGCTGCCAATAACATACTGCCATTTTCTTCCGTTAATCGAAACGCCAGTGTGAACATAAACATCACCGCTATAGCCTACCAGGTCGGTTCTACTCGCCTTTGTAGCATCAAATGTAACGGTAACGGCATCCGAGGCTGTTGGTAACGCTGGAACAACTGTGATGGGCTGGGCAACGGAATTTTGCCAAAAAAATATTAAAGTCAGTAGGGAAATGTAAATTTTAAACTTGATGTCCATAGCAGTGTGGCTTTATTTACAGGTTGATAATCTTGCTGGTTTGGAATACTGTTGAACTACATATATGCTTTTTGCAGCTAGAAAAGTAAAAAAGCTGCCCCATTTCCAGGGGCAGCTCTTCATCGAAACTGTTTAGTTTTTAGTAACAGTTCCCACCTTATTCCAAGGATCCAGAGTTATGGTGTAGTTTCCATCTTGGTCAATAGGAATGTTGGAACCGCCTTGAGTAAGAGCCGATAGGTCACCGCCAAAGTTAACATCCCATCCATCGTTGGCCCTGAACTTAAAATCTCCGGCCTTTAGGTCGAGCGTTATGGTGAATACCTTGGCAACCGAATTCCACGACATGTTCTGATCGGAACTCCAGTCGTAAGGCGGAACCGCTCCACCAATGATTCCCCACCTGTTGGCGCTAAAGGTGTACTCGTTGGGGTGGCTCAGGTCGAGCGTAATGGCATAATCATCCTCCATGGTTATTGGAATGTTATCCCCTCCAGCATCAAGGAAGTTATCACCAGCATTTAGGCCGTAGTTGTAATCCCAGCTATGGTTGGCACGGAACTTGAAGGCTGCGGCAGTAAGGTGGTAGGTTCCAATCCACTGGTCAAGTGTTGAGCTGTATTCTAGTGGTGACTCATCGCCCCAACCAAGCGGTGTAGCATCACCAATAATGCCCCAATTAGTCAGAAGCAGCGAGTAGCTCATATCATTCAGGTTAGCCCTAATCCGGTAGTAGCCGTTTGAAGGAACGGAAATGTTATTACCCGGATTGGTCAGTCCACCCGAACCGTTATCGCCATAAGTGTGAGCATCATCCCAGCTATGGTCGGTGGTGAGCTTAATGCCACCTGCGGTGAGGTAAACGTATCCCTCGGCCATGCCTCCACTGGTCGTTGTTGAAATGATGTACTTAGCTGCGTCACTGTTGTCCCAGTCGTTATAGTTGCCTACTACCCAGAACTTGGTAATGTCGGGTAGGGTGGTGAACTGAATATCTTCACCGTAAGCCGTTCCTATACTGTTGATAGCGTAAGCTCTAACATGGTAGGTGGTAAATTGCGTTAACCCATCAAGGTTGATAGCATACTCACCCGTACCTGCTTCTGGAGCGACCACCTTAGTATCGCTAGTAGTTGGGTTTGCCGTTGTGCTGTAAACAACACCCCTTTCGGTGATTTCAGCACCACAGTCAAAGGTTACATTTCCTCCGGTTTTTGCAGTTGTTTTTGTTATTTCTGATACTGCAGTAGTGGTAATTCTAGGAATGTCAACAGGAGTAGTGAATGATATCTCCTGGCCATAACCTGTGCCGGCGCTATTGGTAGCGTAAGCTCTGACGTAGTATGTTGTGTTGCCCACCAGGTTTGTCAACCCGCTGGTAAATTCACCTGTGCCATCACCATTTACGGTTATAGTATCAGCAGTGGTGGGGTTTTCATGTGTTGCGTAGCAGATACCACGGGCTGTTACATCAGCACCACCAGCGTCGGTAACATTACCACCACTTGTAGCAGAGCTACCGGTTATTTCGGTAATGGCTGTGGTGGTAAGTGTTGGCAACGCCACCTTGGTTGTAAATGAAAGTTCTTCACCATAAAGGGTACCGCTGGTATTTATGGCATAGGCACGGGCATAGTACTTGGTTGTATATTGCAGACCCGTGATGGTAATGCTAAAAGTTGCTCCCTTAACACTATCCTCAACAAAAGCAATCTTAGTATCACTTGTTGTAGGGTTGGGCTGAGTGTTATAGCAAACGCCACGTTCAGTAAAGCCATCACCCGCAGCCACAACAAAGCCAACAACAGTTGCTGAGCTATCCGTTACATTAATAACCTGGGAGGTGGATAGTTTTGGATCGAGCCTAACATCTGAGGACTCCTCTGTACAGGCAAAAAATAGCATGGTTGCCGTAAAAAGAAGTGCTGCTAGCTTATAAATTGATTTCAGTTTCATAAGGTCTGATTTTATCATTTCAAAATTAGTTCTTTACAATTGTGCAACTCCCAGTTAGATCATTAATGATCGTTAGGGTAATCGTGTAATTCCCAGCTTGTGTAATGGGAATGTTTATTCCACCCTGTGTTAGGTTATTTATACTACCACCGAGATTCCATGCCCAACCATCGTTTTTACGGAATTTTATTTCGCCTACAGCAAGGTCCGTTGTTACTACCCATACGCCTCGTTTAGCAATGTAATCCATCTTTATATCAGGAGCGTTCCAGCCATTAGGCGTTGCAGAACCAACTACACCTATCATATATGCGCTAAGATCATAAGACAGGGCATTAACATCAACAGTAATCTTGTACCATCCGCTCTCGTCTGAGGTAATTGCTAAACCGTTCACCTCAAGGGCATTACCAGCTGCATTCTTACCGTAGCTTATGTTTGCTTCTGGATCAAGGAAAGTGAAAGGTTTGGTTTTGTCGAGTTTTACAAAACCTGTATAAACTCCATTTCCAGCTGCTGATTCAATTTTACCAACTGGTAAACCCTCAACCATGATGTCAAGTCTTGGCAGCCCGTATGGGGAAACAGTGGCTGTTTTTGTTTCAGAGGCGTAAAAAAATGGGTTGTCACCGGTACCAGGAGCACCGGTTCCGGCATCTACGGTAAGTAAGGCTGCCAACCGGAAATCAACCTGTGTTTGAACATCTCCATCAAATTTTTTTAGGAGCAGCTCGTTTAGGTCGCTTACTTTGAACTTGATAACATCGGCTTTGCTACCGGAGTAGAGGACTAGTGGGTCAGCAAACATGGTTCCCGAAATGCAAGCTTGGAGCGTGTAGGTTGCTGAAGCTTCAAACCCGGGGTTTACAGGTTTACCTGTAAATTCAAGCGAATCAGAAGCATTGTTCCTGTTCAGAATCAGGTTATCCGGAATGGATACCAGAACAGGAGGAATAGGCTCGCTAAGCATGGTAACTTTTGTCTCGTCTTTTTCACAACCCGACAAAATACCCAGTAAGCCTATAAACCCTATATATATAAATGATTTTCTTTTCATTGTGCTTAAATTATTGAATTAGTACTACTAGTAGTTAGGATTCTGGTGGATATATGGATTTGTTGATATCTCCACTGCCGGCAATGGGAAGATGTTTAGGTAGTCAGGCGTGCTGGTACCTTCATAAACTCCACCCTTCCATTCCCAAAGGTAAGCGCTTCCGGTAAACTGGCCAAAGCGAATTAGATCGGTGCGGCGTTGTGCCTCGTAGTAAAACTCCCTGCCACGTTCGTTAATGATGTCCTGAGCAGTCAGTGTTGCCAAGCGGTTTGGGGTATTAGCGCCAAAATCTCCGGCTTGGTATGCTCTGTCCCTTACATAGTTTATATCATCAAGTGCTGTTGAAATACCTAGCCTGAACTTAGCTTCAGCCCTCATGAGGTAGGCATCTGCAAGTCGGAATATTGGAAAATCGGTATCGGCAAAGGCCGGATTGGCAGAAGATGGACGTGTTCCATCCGATTTTTTAGCTGTGAACTTGTAAACTCCAATCCCATAGTCTCCGCTTGAGGATGCACTTGGAATATCGGTGGTTTTTTTCACTTTTAGGAAAATACGCGAATCATTAGGATAAAGGGAGTTTAATTCAGTTCCTTCTGCCCATCCCGGGTTGCTGATTCCTAGTATGGTTTCAGCAAATTTAAGCCGTGCGCGGTTTCCATTCCAGTTGGTATTTGAAGTAAGACCATGATAGTCTTCGGCCCTGATGTAGGTTGCATCGCTTGAAGATTCAATGATGAAGGTGGTACCTACGTAGCCTTGGGTGTACATTCCATCTTGCTCCCATCCTAGAATCATTTCGGGATTTGCCGGGTGGGTGTTATCGGCAGAAAAATTCTGGCGGTAGTTATTAGCCAGCGAGTAAGCTCCAGAGTTGATTACGCTATCACAGTACATTTTGCAGCTATCCCATTTTTCTACACCAGTATAGACCTTAGCATTCAGGTAGGTACGGGCCAGCAACATCCAAGCTGCAGCTTTGTTTGCCTGTGTTGATACTCCTCCGGGAGCAGCCAGAACAGGAGAAATGGCCTTTAACTCCGAAACAATGTAGTTGAATAGCATGGGTCGAGCTACATTCACGTTTGGATCAAACTGCCTGGGGTAGAACTTTCCAACCCTGTCAGCTTCTGTGGTAAAGGGAGGATTCCCGAACATATCCATCAGGTAGTAGTAGGCCAAAGCTCTTAGGAATCGAGCCTCAGCCACATAGCGCTTAACATCTGGATCGGAATTCCCTCCGGCAGTTCTAATAAAATCATTTGCATAAGTTATTGATAGCACTAATCGTTGGTAAAGGGCTGTTAGAAATGGGTTTTGAGCGCTCCAAGTTTGGGTGTTCAGATCGGCTATACCCACATCCCCCCAAGCACAAATAGCTTCGTCGGTAGTAATTTCCTGTAGATTCCAGAGGGCACGGGTGGTTGTGAAGAAGTTTTCGTCCGATGCGCTAATATCGGCTCCCCCTCCGGTAACGCTTCCCTGCCCGGCAATAATAAAGCTGGCGTAAATCTTGCCAAGTGCCTGCTTCATGTAAACGGGATCACTACCAAGATTCCCCGCCATGATATTATTTGGATCCTTAGGGTTAACATCTAAATCTCCCACGCATGAGCTAAAAATCATCGCTGGAAGAAGCAATCCTAATATCAATTTCCTGCTTTTCATATTTATTGTTTTTTAAGTTTTAGAAAGTAAAGCTTAAACCAAGCAGGAAGGTACGGGGACGGGGATAGAAGCTGTTGTCAACTCCTCCATCTACCTCCGGATCCATTCCGTTGTACTTGGTTATGATGAATGCATTCTGGACAGTAAAGTTCACCCGAATGCTGAACTTGTCCATGATGTTGTTGAAGTTATACCCGGCAGTAACATAGTCAAGTTTGAAGAACGATGCGTTTTCAACAAAGTAGTCGCTGGTAAACTGACGTTTTACGAACCTGGTGTCGCTAAGCTGGGTGGTGAAGTTTTTCCAGTAGCCAATTTGCTGCATCTGGTCGTAGGAAGCACCTGCTGCAACTCCGTTGTAAACATAGTTGCCTATGCTGGCCCGGGTTGATGCCGACAGGTCAAAATTCTTATAGTTGAATCGGAATGAGAAGCCCATAAGGTAATCGGGTGCGGGATTCTTGTATATATACTTATCTGCATTATCTCCATTCACCACTCCACCTTGACCTGAAAGGTCAACATACAAACCTTCAATTGGGTTACCCATTGCATCATATACCTGTTTATTTACAAAGAATGAGTAAACCGGGTAGCCAACTCGGGTAACCTGCTTTTGCCCGGTGAAGGCATCCCCGTAAAGAATGCCTATAAAGTTGGGATCATCGTTCATTAGCAGCTTGGTTACCTTATTTTTATTGTAGGTCAGGTTAAATCCCAGAGTTAAGGTCATATCCTGCTTTGAAATGGGAACAAGGTTTAAGGCAACTTCAACACCCTTATTCTCCATGCTTCCAACATTGGTTAACAGGGTATTTTTGAAGTTACTTCCGCTGGCAATGTCAATGGTATTTAAAAGATCCTTAGTCTTTCTCATGTAGAGGTCAACCGAACCGCTAATCCGATTATTGATAAGCCCAAAGTCGAGCCCAATATTCTGGGTTGTTGTTTCTTCCCATTTAATATCGGGGTCGTAAGCATTAGGACGTAGAGTTGGCAGGTAAGTGCCATCAATTGGATAGTATGAACCAATTGCAGATGCCACGTACTGGGCCTGATAGGGGTAATCGCTACCAATATCCTGCTGACCGGTTACTCCCCAGCTAGCTCTAAACTTCAAATCTGAAACAAAGTTTACGTTTTTAAGGAATGGTTCTTCTTTTACCTTCCATGCTAAAGCAGCAGAAGGGAAAAGCCCCCACCGGTTATCTTTAGAAAATCTTGAAGAACCGTCATCGCGCAAGGTGGCAGTTATTATATACCTATCCATTAAGGTGTAGTTTACCCTGCCAAAAAATGATACGAGATAGTTTTCGGTAGTAAATGAAGAGCTATCGGACATTTGGTAGGGATGATCTACATCCACCACGCCTCTGGTGTAGCTATCGCCCTCCCTTTCAAAGTGCTGCCATGAGTACCCTGCCATAGCTTCAACCTTGCTTTTTATTTGGGTAAGGTCTTTTGAGTAGTTTAGGTAGAAATCCAGCAGGTTGTTCTTGTTGGTGGCGCTGTAATCATTTAACTTTCCCCATGCTAGTGGCGCAATTAGCACTGAAGGCGAAGTAACGGGTCTGTTATTGTGCCCATCGCTGTTAGTGTAGTCGGTAGCCATGTTGAGGTTGGCCTGCAGGTCTTGCAGGAAGGGGAACTTGTAGTTTAGCTGGATGTTCCCAATAAACCTGTTCACGTCTGCTTTATTATCAGCAGCCATCAGCTGTTCAACGGGGTTTGGAGTACCCAGGTTAGCTCCATAATTTGCCCATTGGAAGTACCCGGCAGAAGCAGGATTACCATCATAAATGGGTTGGGTAGGATCCATGTTGATGGCCGACCCCAAGGCCCCATAATCACCGTAATTCTGCTTGGTGGTCATGCCCTTTGCATTTACAGTAACGTTGAGCGAGTTATCCAGAAATGAAGGATTTAAGCTAATAGCACCGGTTAACCTTTCCATGTTGGTATTCTTCATAATACCGTCTTGATTGGTATATCCAACGGAAACCTGGTAGGGTAAAATTTTATACGCACCGCTTACGCTAACGTTGTGATCCTGTGAAAAGGCATTGCGGAAGATTTCGTTTTGCCAGTTGGTGTTTTTTGAACCTAAAAGGGTTATTGTTGAGGGATTGTAAAGTGTACCCATGTGATCGTAGGCAATTTGCCTCATCTGGTCGCCCGAGTAAACATCCATCAGCTTAATTGCCGAGGCAATTGAAGTGGTTACGTTGTAGTTAACCCTAAATGAAGCTCCTTCCTTACTCTTCTTGGTAGTAATAAGAATTACACCGTTGGACGCTCTTGAACCGTAAATGGCCGTTGAGGAAGCGTCCTTTAGAATGGTAATTGTTTCAATGTCGTTAGGATTGACAAATGAAAGGGAATTTGAGCTACCCGAAACATTGTTGTTGTCAAGCGGTACACCATCAACAATAACAAGAGGGTTGTTGGAAGCGTAAAGTGAGGAACCCCCACGTACCTTGATTGTAGAGCCTGATCCTGGTGCCCCGTTACTGGTAGTAATGACAACACCCGGTGTTTTCCCTACAAGCAACTCCTGTGGTGAGCTAATAACTCCCTTGTTGAAGTCTTTAGAGCTGACTGTCGTTACCGAACCGGTCAGATCTGCTTTCTTTGTAGTTCCATAGCCGATAACAACAACTTCCTCAAGTTGTTCGGAAGAGGTTTTCATGGCTACATCTACTACACTCCTCCCATTTACAGGGATTTCCTGTTTTTCGTAACCAACGAAGCTAAATACAAGAACCGCATTTGCCTGGGTTCTAATGGAGTACTTCCCATTCAGGTCTGTGGCAGCCCCAGTGGTTGTACCCTTTACAACAACCGCAACTCCTGGCAACGGTTCATTGTTCGCATTATCGGTAACCGTTCCAGTTACCGTAATGTCTTGCCCATTTACTAGTCCTTGGTAAAAGACAAGAACTAAAATGAAGCAAATTCTCATAAAAATGCGTTTGTTCTTCATATAAAATTTAATTTAGGGTTTGGTTAAATTTTGCTTTGGAAAGTTAAGGATTGTTAATCCCAAAAGCGTTATTTTCGTTGGCTTATGGGCTAAAAATCACCGCAAACGATACCGCAAACGTTTGTATTTTTCGTTGTTTATATTTATCTTTCACCGCAAAGGTTAAGGAGATGTTACTTTTTATACCAGGATTATTCATTTATGATTGTAAGCATCAGAATTACAATATATTAAATAAATATTGACAGCCAGATTTTTCCCTAACCCTTAATATAAGGAGTAGTAGCTGTTGTGGTTTTTTAAATTGGTAAATTAGTGTTTAATTAGAGGGGATATTTTTAAAAAACCTGTCCGGTACAAACCATTACTTCATTAAAGTGTTACCAGCAGGCAAGCATATAGGTGGGCTGTTTTTCAACAACGAAGCAATGAATATCCACCAAAAGACATATATGGACGGTTACAATATAAATAGCAACCGGTTAAGCTACCGATTATGAAACACCCATGTAAGGCAGCTTGCACAAGCAGGGATGAACCGATCCGCCAGCTGGCGGAGAGCTAGGCGAAGCCAATAAAATATGGGTGTTCCATCCGAACGTTAACGAGTGTTAAAAGCGAAATCGTAACTTATTGTCAATTAATAATATTAGAATTTTGTACGGATGAAAACCACATGTTGGGCAGCTTGCTTAGAATCGGATGGACAACCAGGCGATATGTCGGGAGCTTGGAGAAGCCAAACAACGAGCATTTGCTGTGGAGAACCCCATGGGGTTTATCATTACGTCAGCCGGAACAAGTCGCGAATCGTTACTTTTTGTCAGCTATTAATATTAAAATTCTGAACGGATGAAATCAAGCCAGATCACTATTAAGGACATTGCCCGCGAGTTGGGAATTAGCCCATCAACCGTATCGCGTGCTTTAAAGGATCATCCCGATATAAGCCAGGAAACCAAAAGAGTGGTTAACGAGCTGGCCGCCAAGTACAACTATAAGCCAAACATTATTGCTCTCAGCCTGCGCAACCAGCGTAGCAACGTTATTGGAGTGGTTATTCCTGAAATTGCCCACTACTTTTTTTCCACCGTAATAAGCGGCATCGAAGAGGTTGCCAATGCCCATGGTTACAGCGTTATGGTCAACCAGTCGGGTGAGGATTACCGAAGAGAGGTTGCTGCCTGCGACGCATTTCTGAATGGAATTATCGATGGACTTATTATATCGGTTTCAAAAGAAACTGAGAATTACGAGCATTTTCAGAGGTTTGAGGATGAGGGAATTCCTCTGGTTTTTTTTGATAGGATTATTGAGGAAATCTCTGCTGATAGAATAATTATTGATGATTTTGACGGGGCATACCAGGCTACCGAGCATCTCATTATTCAGGGTCGAAGGAAAATAGTACATTTTTCAGGACCTCAAAATAGGCTGATTGGCCAGAACAGACTTAACGGTTACCTCAAAGCCATGAGGGATAACGGCGTGGTGATTGATGAGCGGTTGATTATCCATTGTGATACATTTCAGTCTGCATTGATTGAAACACAGAAGCTAATCGACAGTGGGGTTAGGTTCGATTCCATTTTTACTGTAAACGATTTTACGGCTGCTGGTGCTATGAAGATTCTTATCCGTAATGGTATTAAAATTCCTCAGGAGGTTTCGGTTGTTGGTTTTGGCGACGACCAAACATC
>Ga0116191_1003704_pt1 | contig 11123 bp, 7 predicted proteins | sample AD_UKC111_MetaG_FD_89897 | JGI IMG/M metagenome (GOLD analysis project Ga0116191, IMG submission 89897) | Active sludge microbial communities of municipal wastewater-treating anaerobic digesters from Hong Kong - AD_UKC111_MetaG | ecosystem: Engineered > Bioreactor > Anaerobic > Digestate | place...
GAAGATCGATCTTCAAGAACTCCGCGCCCTGCTTGGAATGAACCGCATCCGGTTAGCCACCGAGGGCGAACTCGCCAGTCTGTTCTGCGAATGCGACCTGGGAGCCATGCCGCCGTTCGGAAACCTCTGTGGAATGAGCGTGTATGTCGACGCGCAACTGGCCGCCGAGGAGTACATCGCCTTCAATGCCGGTACACATCGGGATGTAATCCTGATGAAGTTCCGGGATTATGAGAGGATCGTAGGCCCGTCCATCGTGCACATGGCACGCAGCGCCGCAGCCTAGGCCGGGGTGCGGAACGGACCTGTACGCAAGGCGTCAACCAGTTCGGGCGTGAACGCGCCCCCATGAAACAGCGCAAAGCCCGCCGCGCCCGCTTCCCGCGCGGCGTCGATCTGGAGCAGAATCTCGGCCACTGTGTTTTTGCCGCCGCTCCAGACAAAGCCCAAGCCCGCGTACACCGGGCAATCCGAGCCGATGTCGCGTATGGTCATGCCCAGCCGCTCGCGGAATCTGGCGGTGTCGCTCACATAAACCTGCGCAGCGTAATAATCCAGCCAGCCGGCTCTCGCCCAGCGGCCCCAGTCGCGGCCTTGAGCGCGCTCGCGGCGGTAATTGAAACCGCCGTTGGCGGAAAAGACGAGTTTAGGAAAGCGCTCCTTGAGCGCCGCGCGCAGTTCGGTCATGAAAGCGCTCGTCCCCAGGCAGCGGAAATTCTCGGCTTCCTGCGTCGCTAACCGGTCCGCCAGCGGCGCGCCGTGGAGCTTCTCGAACACCTCGCGGCAGAGGTCGCAGAGACAGTTGTTCGGGTAGTCGTAGCCCGGTTCCTCGATGTGCACGCCCCCGAGTTTTGGGTAGCGGGCACAAATCCGCAACAACAATTCCCGCTGCCAGCGCCGGGCGGCGAAGTGCTGCGGGCAGCAATCGTTCCACCGCCGCGGCACCTTGACGCCGGTCTTGGGGTCCGGACGATATTCGTCCAGGCGAACGGCAGCCCACTGGGGATCGCCGCCCACCCTCGGATCGAAGTCCGAACTCGCCCGATTCCGGTAAGCCGTGAAGGAATACCAGATCTCGACCGGAATGCCGCGCGCGGCCGCTTCGTCGATAAGTACGCCGAGCACGTCCCAGCGCGCCGTGGGATGAGCCTCGCGGTAGAGATCGTTCTCCAGGGCGACCAGGAAATCGCTTGGGACCCATGGCAGAATCAGGTTGAAGTTGGCTGACGCGAAGCGCGCCACAGCCTCCCGCACGAGCTTGCGCCCCTCGGCTTCGGGGGCCTTGAACATGTTCTCCGGATGGATCCAGACGGCCCGCGCCTCCCGCTTTGAAGCAGGGCTAGCCAAAGCGGCCGCTGGCAGTGTGAGGAAGCTACGCCGTTGCATGCTCCTAATCGTACTACGCGAGCGCCGGCTAAGGCTCCACAGCGATGGTGGTAACTTTCATGCCTTGCTCAAGGCTGAACCGGTCGCGGTACTGGAGCAATACAGGGACTGCGTTGGGAACCACCGGTACGAACTTCTCCGGGATACGGACGTTAATCTGCCAGACACCGACCAGGCCGGGGGCCAGGCCCGAGTATTCAATGGCGCTCGCCGTGACAGGTATTCCATCCAGGTACACCTGTATGGCGCCCTCCGTTGGGACTAATCCGCTGGAAAGCGTCCCGTCCGGCGGAGAGTTGGGCACTTTACCCGGACCGGTGCCGAACAACTGTACGACCTGGTTCTTCTTGGCCCGGTTCGTCGGAGAATTGCGGGAGTTGTCCTGATTCAGCGCGGCCACTTGTCCGCCGCCTGAACCGTCGTTGGTGAATAAGGCGGGAGAGGAATTCAAAACAGTAATCGTTCGCGCTCCAAGAATCTGGTCATTGGCAGGATTTACCACCTGCACTTCAACAGTGCCCGAATCGGCGATGGTGGAAGGCATTTGAAAATTGATCTGGCCCGGGCTAACGAAAAATAGCGGTGCGGGTTTGTCGTTCACCAATACCTGTATGTCGGCGAGCGTCGTGGGCAACGGCAGCGGATTAGCCAGCTCGTTGAAGTCCTTGGTCACGGTCCCGTAAGTGTTGCCTGCGGGCCAGATCGATCCGATCATGCCCGGTGTAACCCGCGTACTGTAGTTGGCGGCATTCGTGACAATAAGAGAGGGGAAAAAGAAGTCCACGCGGTTGGTGGCCTCCGCCACCAGCAGGTTGCCGAACCCGTCCATGGTGACCGCCGTTGGATAGACGGAGTACACGTAGCCGTTGCTGGCGTACCCCCCGACGCTCAGGTTGTCGTAACTGGGCCAGCGGCGCGTCTGCGTCGAGGAACCCGCCTCGGCAATCCAGATCGCCCCTGTCGCCGGACTCACAAAGACGCCTTGCGGGGCGCTGAGGCCCCTAATGAATTCCGCGGCCGAACCACCGAACTGCGGTTGTTGCCAGAGAGCTCCGAAAATGGAGACCCGGCCGTTGCCGGCATCACACACATACAGACGATCCCCGGTGTCGAAGGCGATGCCGCGCGGCGCATTGAACTTGTTGTCCGTCGACCCCGAACTGATGCTGTTCGCATCGTTCTGGCCGTAAATCTTCGCGGCGGACTGCCCGTTCTGGAAGCCTTTGACGGGGTCGTTCTGGAACACGAGCACGCGGTTGTGAGCCAGATCGGAGACCGCCAGGCTGCCGTCGTTGGAGAACGCCAGGCCGAAGGGCCGTGCCATGGTGCGAATTGTGGGGTCGGTCAACTGGATGTTGAAGCCTGTCTGGCCGAGTACGATGTCGGCGGCCTGCTGTTGCTTCTGGAAGGGGGTTGGGAAGCGCAACACCCGGCCATTGCCGTAATCTGCTACCCACAGATTCCCGCCGGAATCCACGGCCAAGCCCATGGGACTGTTAAGCCCGGACTGGTTCGGCGTCGTGGAGTCGTTCGAGGGATAGTTCACCAGCGACCGCTGGAAGCGGTAGTCGTCACTGCCCTGGCCGATCACCAGGTCGGCTTTCTGGCCAGGCCGCACTTTCCGGGCGTCCTTGAACCCGAGGATCCGGTTATTCCCCGTGTCGGCGACATAGAGCCGCGGCGGATCGGACCTTGTGTCCACGGCGACACCGCCGCTCGAACTGAAACGAAACTCACGACCCTCGATGAGGTTCACCGTATTGAACTGGAAGCCGTCCTGTCCCAGCACGCGCTGGGCCCCGAAACTGGGCAGATCGTTCGAACCGCTCGGGTCGCCGTAGACCAGCACGCGGTGGTTGCCCGAGTCGGCGATGAACAGCATGCCGGCCGCGTATGCGCCGGCGATGGGCCCGGCCAGAGTGAAAGCGTTCGGCTCGGTAAGGCCGCGGTTGGCAGTGATGGAACTGAAATCCACTTGGCCCATCACGCCGTTGGCGGCGGGCGAGAATGCCGTTGGCGTCTCATCCGACCAGGAATCGAAATTCGGGAACCGCATGATGCGGCTGTTGTAAGTGTCGATGACGAAGGACAGATACCCGATGGTGAACACGCCTTCGGGCGGGTAGTAGGAATTGTTCGCCACTGCTCCAAGGCTGGTGTTGCTGGCCACATATGAGTTGGGGACAACGCCCATAACACGGGAAGCAGACTTGCCGGTGGAGTACGGCGGAGTGTACACGAGGACGCGGTTCAGCGCGTCGCATACAAACAGGCGCCCCGCCTGGTCCAGCGCCAAGCCCGACGGGGTCGCGAGGCCGCCTTTAATCCTCCGGTCGCCGTTGGTGACCTGGCTGTTCTTGGAATCAAACGAGACCTGCCCCAAAACCAGGTCGGCCGCTGGCTCACTCGATCCGAGGTCAAGCAGGACGGCAGGGTAACGCAACACCCGGTGGTTACCGGCGTCGGAAACGTAAAGATTCCCAAAACTGTCAAAAGCCAGGCCGCATCGGTAAACGGTGCTGCCGCCCAGGTTGAGCGCAAGCGTCTTCGCCGACGGCAGCGTCTGGCCCTCATTGGCGGAGTTGGCGCTGAATGTCTTCTGGCCGATCACCATGTCCGGCAGGATGGAGCCGGCGGGCTGTTCGAAGGGCTTGGGAAAACGCAGGATGCGGTTGTTGCCGGAGTCCGCCACGTAAAGGTTCCCTTTGGCGTCCACCGCCGCGCCGGTCGGGTAAGTCATGCCCGTGCTCACGCTGGTACTTGGCCCCAGCGCGCTGGTCGCGTACTTGCTCGCCTGCCCGATGACGAGATCCGCGAACGCACCGTTGGCGAAAGTTGCTGCGTTACGCCAAGCCAGGATCCGGTTGTTGCCGGTATCGACGACATACAAGATGGGAGGTGTCACACTGGTATCCACCGCAATGCCCTGCGGGGAGTTGAATTCACGGCCTTCCACCAGGTTCGGCGCACTGGTCACCAGGGCGAGCTGAGGGTGACCGACAATGCGTGAAGGACTCGGGTTGAACGTCGTCTCTGATTGGAGCAAGCCTGTTGCGAGGGCCGAAAACAGGACGATAGCGGCAAGTCGCATTCTTTTCATGGAATTATGATTGGCGCCCGCGGGATACGCCTTCCTAGAACCTTATCATGGCCTCTGGAAACGCGCAATCGCGCATATACCTGAGCCAATGATAAACTTGTGGCTTGAAAAACCACGAATTCTCTTCCTCCCGGCGCCGCGTGAGCGCTGTCAGTTACCTGAATACAGTCCCGTTAGTCTGGGGCATGCTGCATGGCGCGCAGAAAGGCCTCTTCGACCTCACATTCGACATCCCGGCCGATTGCGCGCGGCGACTGGGAGCAAACGAGGCCGATATTGGGATCGTTCCGGTAGCGGCGCTGGAGGAACTCGGACTCGATATCCTTCCCGGCACAGGCATCGCGACGTACGGCCCGGTGCGTAGTATCTTATTGATTTCAAAGGTTCCCGTCAAGGAGATCCGGACGCTGGCGCTGGACACGAGTTCCCGCACCAGCGTCAAACTGGTCCGCATCGTCCTGCGCGACCGCTACGGAGTCGTGCCGCAGTGCGTCAGCATGCCGCCGGATCTTCCTTCCATGCTCGCGGAAGCTGACGCCGCGCTGGTGATCGGCGACCCGGCGCTGCACATCGATCCACGCCAGGCGCCCCACACGGCGCTAGACCTGGGCGAAGAGTGGCTGCAAATGACCGGCCTGCCGATGGTTTTCGCCGTCTGGGCTGGACGGCCAGGAACCGTCACCCCTGAAATCGAGCAGGCTTTCCGCGATTCGGCCCGCTTCGGCATCGAGCACATCGACGACATCGTAGTGTGCGAAAGTGAACCTAGGGGGTTCAGTCAGGAATTCGTGCGCGAGTACTTCGCTCACAACATCATCAATGAGTTGACCGAGCGGGAATATGCGGGACTGCGCCGGTTCCTGGAACTTGCCGGGACACTCGAATGACACGCCAGGAAGCGCTTGACCTGTTTCGAAGCGACGACTTGATCGGAATCGGCATGGCGGCCGATGCCGTGCGCCGCCGCCATCATCCCGAAGGGGTTGCGACATACATCATCGACCGCAATATCAACTACACAAACTTCTGCACCGAATATTGCACCTTCTGCGCTTTCTACCGCCCGCTGGGGCACGCCGAGGGCTACGTCCTCCCCAAGGAGACCATATGGGAGAAGATCCGGGAGACCATCGAACTCGGCGGCACCGGCGTGCTCATGCAGGGTGGATTGCACCCGGGGTTGAAGATCGAGTGGTATGAGGACATGCTGCGGTCGATCAAAGAGCGCTTCCACATCCACCTGCACTGCTTCTCCTCGCCGGAAATACTAAACATCGCCGAAGTGAGCGGCCTTTCGCTTCGTGAGACCATCGTGCGGTTGCGCGACGCCGGACTGGATTCGATTCCGGGCGGCGGCGCGGAAATCCTGGACGACGAGGTGCGCCGGCGCATCAGCCGCCTGAAGTGCAATACGAAGGAATGGCTGGAGGTTCATCGCGTGGCGCACTCGCTCGGCATGCGCACCACGGCCACCATGATGTTCGGGGCCGGCGAGACCATCGAGCACCGTCTGAATCACCTGGACCATATCCGGCGCCTGCAGGAAGAAACCGGCGGATTCACCGCGTTCATCCCCTGGACGTTCCAGGCGGGAAACACCTCGCTCGGCCGTTCTGTGCAAGAAGAAGCAACGGCTGTCGAGTACCTGAAGACGCTGGCGATTTCGCGGCTCTACCTGGATAACGTCGAGAACATCCAGTGTTCCTGGGTGACGCAGGGGTTGAAGACCTGCCAGATCGGCCTGCGCTTCGGCGCCAACGACGTGGGCAGCACCATGATCGAGGAGAACGTGGTCTCGGCCGCGGGCGCACACCACTCGGCCGAGGAAGAGGACCTGCGCCGCCTGATCCGCGACGCGGGCTTCATCCCCAAGCAGCGCGACACGCTGTACCGCTCGCTGTTCTTGAATTAGCGGCGCGGGGCGGTCTTCGCCCAATCCAGGGTTTCCTGGTAGCCGCGCAGGCCGGAAGTGGCACCCAGGCACTGTACGTTGAGCGCGCCCACGGCGTTGGCGAAGCGGGCGGCTCCGCGCCATCCTTCCCCATGGTGGAGGGCGGCCAGGAAACCCGCCACGAAGCAATCGCCGGCACCGGTGGTGTCGATCGCGGTCACGTCGAAGGCGGGCTCGACGAACTCCTCCTCAGCGGTAAACACGGCGCAGCCGGCCCCACCCAGTTTCAACACTACGGCGCCCGGACCCGCTTCGCGCAGGCGGCGCCCCGCATCGGTATAATTCGCGGCACCGGTTAGATGCAGCGCTTCGGCCTCGTTCGCGAACAGCGCGTCTAGCCTGTCCAGGCACGGCGCGAGTACGCTCATCCACTCGCCGCGCGAATCCCAGCCCGTGTCGAGCGAAGTGGTCATGCCGGCCGCGCGGGCGTCCGCCAGCAGCGCAGCCGCGTGACGGCGAAGATTGGGAACCCCGTAGGGATTGGCGACATGCAAGTGCGTCGCCGGGCCGATTGTCTCGTCCGCAAGTCCCACAGGCGCGGGGAACGCGACCGCGCTCGCGCCGGGCCGGTGCAGAAAAGCGCGGCGTCCTTCGTTGTTTACCAATGCGATGGTCGTTGCGGTGGCCGCTTCGCACCGCACCACGTGAGCGGTGTCGACGCCGGCGGCGGCCAGTCTTGCCAGCAGGAAGTCGCCGAACGCGTCGCGGCCGGCCCAGGCCATCAGACGCACCGGCACGCCCAAAACGCCCAGGGCCGTGGCCGTACTCGCGCCATTGCCTCCCAAATTCGGTTCAACGGATTCCACCCAGGTGGTGGTGTCCCATTCGACGTTGTCCACAGGGCGGACGAGCACGTCGTACACCATGTTGCCGGCACAGACGACGGCGCCCGGAATCGACAGGGGCATGGTCTAGAGCGAACCTCCGGTCAGGGCTTCCAAAAATTCGGTGGGCACGGACCAGCGCCCGTGAACGACGCGCCCCTCCGCCTGGAAAACACCGCCCACCAGGACGCCGCTGAGGTCTCGGGGATTCGCCGTCTTGCCTTCCTTGGCCAACAGGTCCCGCAGCAGGGCCGTGATTCCTTGCAGTTCGGTGACCAGCACCGATGCAGCCTCGGGAGTCCGGCAGGTTGCGTCGAGGAAGGCACCCAGCGAGAGTTGCTCGCGGCCGAGCGAGAGCGTCACTTCCTCGGTGTCCTGCATGGCTTTGACGAACAGGCGCATGCCAGCCGGCAGATCGCGATCCTTGCGCAGAGCGGCGGACGGCACGTGCAGCCACACGGGTCGGCCCGGCACCACGAACGGCAGCGCCCCGCCACGCTTCGTCTGGAGGTTTCCCGCCACCCACTCGTCCGTGCCCACGCCGAGCGCCAGCATATCCGAACGCATCGGGAAGAACGAAATGTGGCGGTTGGGCAGGCTGCCGGCCATACGGCAAAACGAATTCCGGCACACTCCCTGCTGCGCGGCCACGTAATCGCGTAGCGTGCGCCACTGAAAACGGCCGCGCGCCAGCGCCAGCATCTCGTCGCCTTGGAATGCCACCGCGACGTTGTCCAGATCCTGCCGGTAGTCGAAGCCGCTCTGCTGGACGAACAGCTTGTACTCGGGCTCCTCGGTCACGCGGTTGCCGGCGATCGCGTCCAGCACTCCCACGCGGCGCAAAGCGTCGAGATCGATGTAGAGAACCACGGCGTCGGGGCTCGCGGATTGAAGCAGCCGCTGCGCGCTGCTTTCCACCGCGCGCGACCGCAAATAGGTGGCGACGGCCACGACACCGACGCAGACCGCGACCAGCAGCGCAACCAGCCACCAGGGAGAGAAACGCTTTTTCACGATATGTTCAGGTTACAACGCCGGTGCGGCCTCGGCGGCCCGCACCTGTTTCCAGATCTCCAGGTAGGGCTTCAGGTCCCGCATCATGTCGCGGAATTGCGGGATGGTCAGCGATTGCGCGCCGTCGCTGAAAGCCTTCTCCGGATGCGGGTGGACTTCGACGATCAAGCCGTCCGCGCCGATGGCCACCGCCGCGCGCGCGAGCGCCGGCACGAGGCTGCGTTTGCCTGTGGCGTGGCTCGGGTCTACCAGAACCGGCAGGTGGGTTAGTTCGTTCAGCACGGGCACCGCCGCGATGTCGCAGGTGTTCCGGGTTTCGGTCTCGAAGGTCCGGATTCCGCGCTCGCACAGCACCACGTTGGGGTTGCCGTTCGCCACGATGTACTCGGCCGACATCAACAGCTCCTTGATGGTCGAACTCATGCCGCGCTTCAGCACGATGGGCCTGCCAGCGTGACCGACCGCCTTGAGAAGCGCGAAGTTCTGCATGTTGCGCGCCCCGATCTGAATGATGTCGGAGTACTCGGCGACCACGTCGATGTCGCTGTCCGACATGAGTTCCGTCACGACAGGCAGGCCGGTGGCTTCCTTGGCCTTGCGAAGCAGTTTGAGGCCCTCCACTTCCAGCCCCTGGAAATCGTAAGGCGAGGTTCGCGGCTTGAACGCGCCGCCGCGTAACATCCTGGCGCCCGCGGCGGCCACCGCCTCGGCCGTCTCCATGATCTGCTTTTCGCTCTCCACCGAGCACGGGCCCGCGATCATTATGAATTCGTCGCCCCCGATGACCGAGCCGTTGGCGCGAATCTGCGACTTGTGCGGCCGGAACTCGCGGCTCACGAACTTGTAAGGAGCCGAGATACGAACGGCCTTCTCAACCTGTGGCATAGCTTCGAGCGACTCCAGGCACGGGGTAACATCCCCGACACCCACCGCGCCGATCACGACGCGTTCCTCGCCCTCGATGGAATGCACCTTATAGCCGAATTCCCGAATCCGGTCGCAGACTTCATCAATTTCGGCCTGTGTGGCGTGCAGACGCATGGAAACGATCATGGTGGTGCCTCCCCATTTCCGGCCGTCCATAAACAAAAAACCCACTCTTCCGAGTGGGTCGGCCGGCCTGATTTTATCCTGATGCCCTTTGGACCAACGCCACTCTTAGCGAGCAGACGTAAATCGCCAGTAATAAAAGCTAAACGAGCTGGCGATGGCCAAATGCATCAAATTCGATTATATGTCGAGGCGGCAAGGAGCGCAACGGCACCCCGCCGTCTTCGTTTACCAGAGCAGCTTGACTCCGAGCTAGATGTACCGCATCGAGCTGATGCCGCCCACCTGCCCGAAGGCGCTACTGCCGAGCGTTGTGTTCAAATCCGTCCAGAAAGGATGGTGAGGCGCGTTGAACGCCTCCACGCGCAGTTGAAGCTTCAAGCGTTCGTACATCTTGACGTCTTTCAGCGCGAAAGCGCTCAGGTCGAAAACGCCTGGACCGCGCAACACCCACTTGCCCGCGTTGCCGTAAGTCCAGTCCTTGGGACGGGCGAAGGCTTCCTTCCTGAACCACCGGAACCGCGTCCGCTCGGAACTGTCCAGGCGCCACTCGCCCACTACATCCGGCCTCGAAGCCACTTGGCGCTGGGCGTTGGTGAGGCCGGGCGAGTAGAGCCGGCCCGTATTCCACATCCAGATGCCGGAGACGCTCCATCCGCCGAGCACGCGGTCCAGCGGATTCTGCATGCCTCCGGCCACACCTTCGTTACCGTAGCCGATGATCTTGCCGAGTGTGTAAGCCAGGCTGTAAGTGAGATCGCCGCTGCGCCGCGTGACGGCTAACTGCAGCGAGTTATAACTCGATGTGGCCGACGGCTCGGTAATGCTTAGTCCGCCCAGCCCGCGATAGGGCAGGAAAGGACGCGTGTCCACCCCCTGGTGCGCGGCGGCCTCGGCCGGCGTCAGGAAGTTCAGCGAACGGCTCATCGAAAGCTGCCGGCCGGTATTGCCCACATAGCTTACATCGAGCGCGGTCTTGAAGGGCAACTGCCGCTGGATGCCCAGGCTGTAAATGTAAACGGTCGGGATCTTGTAATCGACCGGGAGCGAGCCGGCGTCTATGGGGAAGCGCGTCGTGTTGGGAATCCCGCCACTCGGATTGTCGGCCGTTCCATTCGTGATCGTGGAACTGAGTACCAACGGCGCGCGGCTGCCGCCGAGATACCATCCTGAATAAGCGATGCCGGTTACCCCGTGGAAGACGCCGCCGCCGCCCCGGACGGCCATCTTGCCATCGCCGAAGACATCCCAGGCGAAACTCAGCCTTGGCTGGAAGTTGGTCTTGCGAAGAGGATTGAAATACTTCGGAATGCCGCGGAAGAGCCTGGCGATATCGGAGTCCCCGGCCACGGCCACGCGCCCGGCGGCCGAGTCCGGCCATCCATCGCCCGGCAGCACCAGGCCGTTATAGATGTCGCCGGTGCCGGCAATGATCGATCCGTTCGCCGCCAGTTGCGGAGCCTTGGCCGGATCCCAGAACCGCTGCATGAAGACAACCATGTTGTTCCACTTGGCCCACCACGGCGAGATGAGCGAATAGCGCATGCCGTACTCGACGGTGAATCGCCGGCTCACGCGCCAACTATCCTGCACATAGAATTCGCGTGCGTAAGCTTTGTAGATGGTCTGCGCGGGAGGCCCGCTTTCGCTGTAGGAATCGAAGTTGCCAAGCAGAGCGTTGGCCCAGGAGCTGCTGGAATTGCGCGGATTGCTCGAACTGTTGCCGAAACTGAACGAACCGTTGTCGTTGGCCGTGTTGAGTTCGTTCATGTTCATGGCCTCCCAGTAGAACCCCGCC